>Ga0222667_1000081_pt1 | contig 56362 bp, 73 predicted proteins | sample AntAcemetagen657_FD_179854 | JGI IMG/M metagenome (GOLD analysis project Ga0222667, IMG submission 179854) | Saline water microbial communities from Ace Lake, Antarctica - #657 | ecosystem: Environmental > Aquatic > Non-marine Saline and Alkaline > Saline | place: Antarctica: Ace Lake... | reverse complement strand
ATAAAATACCTTTTATTTCTATTAAACTCATTAAGATCATCTTTTTTTAATTATTTTTTTTCAATCTATTATTTTTAAATCAGACAGCCCTTTTCAAGGGCTGTCTTCTTTTAACAAACCCAACAGAAACTTTACAAACCAAATTTTTTTACAAATCCAGCCTGTTTTACAAAAAACAAATCCTCTGTTTCCGATAGCCGATAACCGATTACCAGATAAAATATTATACTTTTTAAAATATTATGGGACTACTGCACAACGCAGCCCGAAGACGTCGCTCAAGAACGAAGGACCATTGCCCAGGCTCAAGGCCAATGACCCAGCATTAGAACCATTGCTCCAGTAACCACTCCGCAGGAACCCACGCACTGTTGAACTTGTATAATCATAACGTGTATAAACTCTTCCAGTACCTTGATTTGTATTCCAAACACTATTCAATGAATAAAAATCCTTATAATTTAAAGAACCATAATCTGTAATATAATTTATATCATAGTTAGTAACTCCTTCTGAAAATTCTAAATATAGCCAAAGACCATTTGGATTAATAGTACTAGATATGTCATAATAAGGCAAACTACCTACAGAACTTACATCTATATTTTTATCCACCCATTCCCAGACATTACCACTTAAATCCCAAATATATTGATTATTAGTTAGTTTTAGTTTTGCTGTAGAGGTTTCAGACCTATCACTTGTACCATCAACAGTTGTTGGTGCACCTGTATAATCTGGATCTGGACCTGCATAACAAGCACTACCTACAGTACAACTTCCTGTATTACCCATTTTTAAAGAACCAGTTCCTACTTCCCCACTTGTCCAATTTTCATTTACTCTTTCTAGGTTTCTTACAATAGTCATCCATTCTTCATTGGTAATTAGATGATAGTTACTTCCTAAAGACTCACAAGCAGTTTGAGATTGTGTTTGACTAATATATGCTAAAGGATAACCTTCTACACTACTTACTATTGTTCTATTATTTTCTGTATAAGGGCAGGTTCCGTTGTGCCAAGTAAAGTCAGATGAAGAATAATTACAGTCTGTGTTTACATCACCTATTCCATCTCCATTTTGATCAACTTTCATTTCATATTTAGCAACACAGAAACCCATGTTGCTTCCATTGGTTGTATCATATAAGAAGTTGCCTGGGATTGGCACATAACCTGTTGGACAGGCAGTTGGTGATGGGGCTCTGTTTTCAGTTTTTACACCAATTCTACTGATAATAGTATTATCATCTAAATAAAGTACTAAATCAAATGTTTCATCTACTATACCCAAGTCTAAAGCTTGGGTTGTGTTTGCTGCAATAGTTACATTGGGTTCTAAAGGAATCCGATTTAAACCCAATAAAGAATAGTGTGTTATAGTTATAGATTGTGTAAAACTAGTTGGTGGTCTATATTTTACAAAGAACCTACCATTTAAACCTTTATCAATATCTAAAAAAGAAGTGACATCACTTGGTTTAAATTTTGTGACATCTGTGGTTTCTGAAAGAGAATCATTTGTAAAACCCTTACCCCAGGTTAGAACTATAGAAATTAAAGCAACAGCTACAACTACTAATAAAATAGTAGCTATTAATGGACTTATTGCTTTTTGATGATTATTCATAAATATTCAAATAATATAGAACAGGATTATGTTTTTAAAGGTATTTATCCCAACAGGTTTTATGAATAATAATAAAATAAGTTTAATTTATATAACAACTTAAAAAAATAAAAAAGAGAAAAAAGAATTTATATATTCTTTATTCTAATAATTGACCAAATTGCAGCAATACCAACTAAAATATAAACAATAGTTGCAACAACTGAACTAGCATTAAAAATCCATGCTATAATATCAAAATTAAAGATACCAACTAAACCCCAGTTTAGACCACCAATCAATATTAAGATTAAAGCAATCCAATCTATTATGTTTCTGTTCATTTTAGTATTCCCCTTTTTTTTTTAAAAATTTAAATTTAAAAAACACCAAATGGTGTAAAATATAAAATTATTTAGATAAATTTATCTCTATTGCAGATACCTTCATTGAGGTGTTATTTTCTGTAATTATTTCTTCTGTAGATATTGCTATATTATCTACTTTAAGAGTATTTACAAATTTATTCTTAACTATCTCTGAAACATCAACAGCTTTAGAAATTGTCTTACCTCTTGCCTTAATAACAACAGATTCTGCTCCTTGATTAAATTGAGTTATTACTGCTAAAACATAAGCCATAGTTCCTTTCTTACCTATATAGATTATATTACTATCAGATCTTTGATTATTACTTTCAGATCCTTGATTATTACTATCAGATCTTTGATTATTACTTTCAGATCCTTGATTATTACTATCAGATCTTTGATTATTACTTTCAGATCCTTGATTATTACTTTCAGATCCTTGATTAGTACCTTCACTCATCTCTATTTCCCCCATAGTTTTTACACTATACCTATTAAGAATTAGTAATATTTATAGAGTCAAAAGACTTTAAAATACTTCTGATAGCAATAATTTAATTAAATTAATAAATTAACATTATAAACTACTATTAATTTCTTTTAAAGTAGATATGAAAATATTAATTTCTTCTTTAGTATTATAAAAATAAAAAGAAGCTCTTACTAGTCCTTTCCTATCTAAAGACTCAACAATTGGTTGGGCACAGTGCATTCCTGCCCTAGTTGCTATTCCTTTCATTTCATCTAAAAGTGCAGATAACTCAGGTGCACCTATACCTTTCATTCTAAAAAGAAGAATTGGTGCTTGTTTTTCTAAATCTTTATTTACAAAAAGTTCTATGTTTTTTATTTCTTTTAATTTTTCAATAGCATACTTTGTTAATTCTTTATCATGTTCATATATATTATTCATACCAACCTCTTGGAGATAATCAACTGCAGCTCCCAGTCCAAAAACTCCAGAAATGTTTGGTGTTCCTGCTTCAAACTTATATGGTAGATTATTCCATTCTGATTTTTCTAAAGTTACATTACTAACCATATCACCACCAAACCTGACTGGAGATAATTTATTTAAAAGTTCTTTCTTACCAATTAAACAACCAATTCCTGTTGGTGCTAACATCTTATGCCCAGTAAATGCAAAAAAATCACAATCTAAATCTTTAAAGTTAATTTTCATATGTGGTACTGATTGTGAACCATCAACTAGCACTAGTGCACCTTTTTCTTTAGCTAATTTAGTTATTTCTTTAACTGGTAGTATTGTTCCTACTGTGTTTGAGATATGTGTGATTGTTACTAGTTTAGTTTTTTCTGTTAACTTAGATTTAAAGTCTTCTAGATTAAAACTTAAATCTTCATTTAGACTAACAAATTTTAAATTTAAATTTAGTTTTTTAGAAATAAATTGCCAAGGTACTAGATTAGCATGGTGTTCAACAACAGTAGTTATAATTTCATCTCCTTCTTGGAAGTAATCTGAGTTATATAACATATACATTGCCATATTAATAGAATCTGTTGAATTAGATGTGAAAATTACTTCTTCTTTTTCACAGTTTATGAACTTAGCTACTTTCTCATGTGTATCTTCATAAACCACAGATGCTTCCATTGATAGTTTATGAATGCCTCTATGCACATTTACTGGGCACTCTTTGTAGTAATAGTTAATTTTGTCTATCACAGGTTGTGGTTTTAGACTACTAGCTGCATTATCTAGGTATATGATCTTTTTTTCCCTACTTAGTATTGGAAAGTCCTTTCTATATTTCTCTAAGTTCATACTTTATCTATAAATATATAGTACTAAACCTTTTAAAACATAACAAATCCCAGTAAAGTATTAAAAAGGTTTGTTTATTAATTTAGTTATAAACAAAAGGTGACTGACTATGAAAAAATATAAAATTGATAATCAAGGAAGAATAACTATTCCTAAGGATTTTACAGATTCAAGTCTAGCTATAGATTTTGATCTAACTAATTGTGTATTAACTATTTCTAAGTCAGTTTGGCAGTGAAAAGGCCTATTATCTAGATAGTAAGAACAGACTATTAATTCCTTCTAGTATTAGAAGATCAATTGGTTTATTTGATTATGTATTTATCACTCAAGATAATAATAGATTAATAGTATCCAAAGGGGTTGTGTGATAATCTGGTTATTCGGATGGGCTCCAGACCTGTAGATTCGGGTTCAAATCCCGACAACCCCACTTTCTTATTTTTAAAAAGTATAAACATTATTAATTTAAACTATTTCTTTTATAATTTATATATTAATAAAGCCCGATAGTGTAGTGGCCAAGCATATAAGACCCTGGATCTTATGACAGGAGTTCGAATCTCCTTCGGGCTATTAATTAAAACACCAAATAAAGATATAGCTACAAAAGATAAACAAGTGATAAACTATGAGAATTGATATTGATATTGACAACACACTTTCACATACAATGAGAGCATTTATTCCTTTTTTAAATAAAAAACATAATGGTAATAAAACTAAATATAATCTAAAAGATGCATGGACATTCAATCTTTACCATACTGATTTTAAAGAATTCTATAAAGACTGGTCTGAGTTTGTTGAAAGTGATGATCATATTAAGATGGATCCAATTGAGCACACAATTGATGTGCTTAAGGAACTTTATAAAAAACATGATCTTTATATAATTACAGCTAGACCAACTGAAATGAAAGAACAAACCATTTTATGGTTAGATAAGCATTTTAAAGCATTATTTAAAGAAAAAATATTATTAGAATATAAAACTGCATCTGCCACAGCACTCTTATTTACAAAATATGATGTATGTAAGAAACTTAATATTGATCTAATTATTGAGGACTCTTTAGAAACTGCAATTGAATGTAGTAATAATAATATTAAAGCAATACTTTATAATCATGAAAATAAATACAATTGGCAAGATTCAAAGGAAATTCCAAATAAAATAATTAGAACTACTTCTTGGAAGGATATTAAAAAAGAAATAGAAAAGATGGAGAAATAGTTATTCTCCAAAATCTATAATATCTGAATCGCCTAAGTCACCATCTGACCCAGTATTATCTAGTTCACCTAGATCATTTAGGAAATCAGGATCATCAATTGTGTTGTCTGCAGAGGCATTAGTGTCTGTTGAGCTATTACTAAAAATAATTAAAAGAACAATAATAATCACAACAACTAAAGCAACAATAATTCCTAAGGTTGTATTCTGCTTCATTCGTTAGCACCTCCAGCATATGTTTTTAGTTTATTTTTTAATTCATTATATTTATTTCTAATAGATTCTACTTCATCAGAAGATACGGTGTCAGCATCTATTAATGAGAATTCAGAATCTAATTCATCTACATTTGATTTTAATAATTCATAATCTGTATGTTCAGTAAAATATTTATCAATTATTAAATCTAGTTTAGATAAATCTTTTTGAAGTAAAGAAATAATTCTTTCTTTCTTTGCTTTTAGATCATACTCTTTTGCTTTAGTTATATGCTTTTTAAAATCATCAACAGTCTCAGCAGTTTGTATGTTTTCTTTAGCTAAATCAAGATGTGCAATTCTTTGGTTTAATTTACTAATTACTTCTGTTCTTTTTTCATCAATCATATCAGACATTTCAATTTCTTCAATTGTTGTTTCTACTTCTGCAACTTTTTGTTCTATCTTCGCAACTGTATCATTTAGTATGTCTTCTGCATTGTCTTCAATAAATTTCTTTCTATCTTCTGATGTAGTTTCTTTATATTGATTTCTAATATTTTTCATTATTTGCTCTAATGATTTAATTTTTGTATTTTGTACTTTTATTTTTGTTTCAAGAGCCTTAATTCTTTTCTTATAAGTACTATCCTCTTGATTAAATTTCTGTTTACATGCATAGGCTGCCATATCCTCTGAAACTTGATCTTTTTCCATAAGATTTTTAGTACAAGCCTCAACTGCATTTGCATGAATTGGTGGTTTACCTTGTGAACTAATCTCAGTATCTGTCATTACTGTTTCAGTTACATTTACACAAACTACTTTATTAAATTTATCATTTAGATATGATAATTGTCTTTTAAGTTCATATATTTTTTCTTCATCTACTGCATCTTCTAAATCTCTTGAAAGTTCTTTTTTACGATTTAGTATTTCCATTTTTTCATCACAGATGTTTTTCACATCTTTTGCAATTGTTGCTCTGTGAGTACATTCTTTTCTAATTGTAGATATTTTTTTATTAATTAAATTATACTCTAATTTATATTTTTTGTATTCTGTGGTTATTTGATCAGAGTCAGATGTTTCTTCAGTAACCCCAACAATATTTTCTTTAATAGTATTTAGTTTATTTTCATATTCTACTTTCTTATCTAATAAACTCTGAGGCACAACACAATTTTTTTTAATATCATATGTTGCTTTTGGGTAGCATTCTTTAAATAATTTATTTCTTTTTTGTATTAGTTCTCTTACTTTTATTAGATCTGCTTCATGTTCTTCTTTGTATGTTTTTAATTCAGTAAGAACTAATCTAATTTTTTCTTTATTTTCATTTATTTTTTGTTTAACATCAGCACAAGTTGGTTTCACATCTGTTCCAGCTTCCACATCACTAACTTCTGAAGAAATACTTTCTAAAAAAGCTCTTGATTCTATTTCTATATTATCAAATGCTTGGTCATCAACTTCAGTAGTTGAGCTATCAACATAAGTAGATTCAATTTGTACATCTGCTGTACTTAGGGTTGCTGCTTCTTGTACATTATTGTAAAAAGTTAAATTCCCAGACATTGGACTATTTGTCATACCTGCAGAATTTATTCTATGCACACACATTCTATATCTATTAGTTAATTGTTTTAATGTATTTTTATGATTAGTTAATTCTCTTATTTTTTTAATTATTACTGCATGTGATTTTGTAATGCTTCTTATTTCTGTATTTATATTTTTTATATCTTCTTTACAGCTTGTTTCATCAATATCAGCACTAGTAATTTCTGCAGAATCAGTTACATCACTTACAGCTGTAATTGCACATAAAGAACCATAATTAGTTTCCACTGTTCCATCTGAATTAGTTTCAACAGTTTCTTCACAAACACAGGTTTCATCATCAGTAGTCCATTGCTCACCAACATTATCAGCAGTACAATCAACTGCAAACACATTAGAGGCAATAAGTAAAATACTGAAGATAAAAACAAATGTTGTTATTAACTTAAAATTCACTTATTATCATCTCCTCATAATAAAGTATATATTATATAGTATTTATTATGCTAAGATTTAAAAAACCTAATAATTTCAGGAAATAACTTAAAAAACTTATAATTTGTTAATAGCTTAGTTACAAACACACTAGGATAGTCCATATCTCCTTTAGCTTCTAAGAATTTGTTAACTTCTGCATCTCTAAATTTCTTTAAAAGATCATCTAGCTCAATATTATTTTTAGAAAGTATATATCTTCTTATCTTATAATGAAGTTTTAGTTCCTTCACATATTTTGAAAGATAAGAATTATATGCACTTAGTTTAGTAAATTTTTTAATTCTACCAGTTATTGCTTTTGCAGCCATTTCTGCTGAGATTAATCCAAAATTAATCCCACCTCCAGTTGTTGCTTTCACAAAACAAGCAGCATCTCCAACAATAAGCATATTATTGGACACAAAGTTTGTTAGTGGTTTAGATATTGGTAACATGCCTGAACAATTACTAACTTCATTTGCATAATTAATATTAAACTTAGACTTAAATTCATAAAACATAGACTTAGGATTATTTTTACCCAGACAAGTTCCAATTCCAATTCTTGCAGTTGTTGATGATTCAGGAATCACCCATGCAAATAAGCCTTTTGCAAAATCACCAAAGTAAAGTTGTACCTTTTCTTTATTAAAACTACCTTCTACCACAACCTGGTATGCATGAATAAACTCTTGGTTAAGTTCTTTATTAACAATCTTCTTACGCACAATAGAATTTGGTCCATCTGAGCCTATTAAAAACTCAAATCTAACTTCTTTAGTTTCATTTGTTTTTAGATTATTAACAATTACAAAATTTTCCTTAACTTCTGTAACTCTACTACTAAATACAACTTCTACACCAACAGATTGAGCTAATTGTTTTAATTTTTTATCAAACTTACTTCTATCAATCACATAGGCATTATCAGTGGATGCATTAATTTCAAACTTAGTTTTGTGAATACCATATATGTCTGCACCTTTAATTGTATTAACTAGAAAGTCTTTAACTGAAACATAATTTTTTAAATTTGTTTTATTAAATCCATTAATTCCAATTAAACCACTACAGCATACTGGTTCACCAACATCTTCATGATCTTCATAAACAGTTACAATTGTGTTTGGATTATCTTTCTTTATTAAATATGCAGAATATAGTCCTGCAGGTCCACCACCTACAATTACTATTCTACGATCAATACCTTCAATCATAGTTATCAGTTATTTTTTTTATTTCTCTTTACTGCATTAATTATGTAATCATAATTACTTTGAAATGTATCATCTGTTGAAACCTTACTAGTGTCTGCTTGTTTAGTATCCATAGTGGTTTTATTTTCAGGAACTTGTGAATTTAATTTACCACCAAAATACTCATTCACACTTGGTTTTGAACTAACCTTAGCTAGCCCTTCTTGTTTTTTCTTTTTAGCAGACATTACTGCCCAACCAGCAATTAAGATTATTAAAATTATTAATAATCCAGCACCAATAATACTTAATAATCTTTTATTAGTAGGAATTTCTACATTTATTTTATCAGCAGTAACACTACCACTTAGTACTAACGGTGAAGTAAACTCTATTAAATCATATTTAGTTACCACATCAAAATCAGTTATTGGTGTTTTATTTTTATATCTTAAAAATATAGATGATTTTGCTGGTATTGTTATGGTGTACATAATTATTGGATCTGCATCTAGCACTTCCACTTCTTCATTAAATATTAAATCTTTAATATTTTCTGCAAACTCCTTAGGTATGGTCTCTACAAATGTAATTATTTTTTCTTGATCTGAATTATTTTTAAATTCTAAAGTCATAGAATAATATTTCTGAGATGCAATATCTTGCACACTAAAGTTTCTATCTACAGAAATTACATTTAAATTATAAAGTGCATTTGTATCTTCAATCACATTAGCATCAAAAGATAAGTTAATAACATCAACATTAGAATCATAAACACTAGTGATTGTTTTTACTTTTACTACAGATTCTTCTGGAAGTAAATCTAATATTTCTAAAAGAAGATTATTTACTTCTTTATAAAGTTCATCAGCTGCAGAAACACTATTTTGATCAGTCAAGTTAAGTGCTTCAAGTATCTTTTCTTTAGCTAAAGCTAATTTCTCAGCTACCTCATCAGGAATAGTTACTAACAATTCATCATATATTGCAATTTTTGAATCTATTAATTCTGCATTCTCTGTCACACTAGTAATTATTGCATTTCTTTCTACTTCTATCTCATTAATATTGTTTATAGTGATAGATACTTCTTTAGTTCCAACATTTAATGCATAATCATACACTAACACAGAGATGGTATGATCTCCATCTGAATAATCTAAAGAATTAAATGAACAGTTATAGTCTGATGCACTTTCAATCAAACAAAGTTCAGTGATGCTGTCCAATAAATACTGTGCTCTAAACACATCATCAGGTATGTCACTAATTGCCAAAGTATAATTTGAATCAACAATAGTCTGTGTCACATTATAATCTGGCTCATTAACATCAACTACAAACTCATAGGTATCAGTTGAGCTCTCACTACTTTCATTGGTTCCAGTAACACTTAATATGGTATCACCACTAGTATCAAAAGTATAGTCAAAAGTCATAATTTTATTATTATATGTTTCAGCAATTGATACATAGGCAGCACTACCTATTTTTATTTTAACAATTGGGTTGCCTGTTAGGTTTTCATCACTTGTAACTGTGAAATTCACAGTTCCTGCTTTAACATAAGTATTATTATTATTATCACTTACTGGTGTTGCTTCAAAAGTAAAAGTTGGACCAAATCTGTTTGCCTCACCTGTTTTTTCTGAAGTTAAACTAGATTCATTTCCTGCTTCATCAACAGAGGATATTCTAAAATAATAATTATTATCTGTGTTAGGTGTATAAGTATATGTTGTACTTGTTGTGGTTAAGCTAGCTGAACTTGCAGTAACACCAGTGGAAGTATCATAGTATATTTTGTAATAGTCAACACCACTATAATTATCATCACTACCTGTCCAAGTAAGTTTTAAACCACCATTTAATAATGAAGTAACTAATACATTAGTAGGTCTATAAGGTATAGTTCCATCATACTTTATAGTATCAGATTCTCTAGTTACTAAAAATGGTGAATCTTCACTCTTAGCTTCAACAAATATATCTTTTTGTTCATCAGTTGTTGAACAACCATTTCCATAAGTGATATTAAACTCATCATAAATTAATGCTGTTCCTGAAACTGAAATCCAGGATGTAAAGGTAGAGGCATTACAACTAAATCTTACTTGATTTACATCACTACCATAGGTTAGATTTATATCTGGAGTAATATCATTTGTGTAATCACCACTATCTCCTATACTATTAATAGTTAGTAAAGGACCAGTTCTAATAGTATTGGTATCAACTAAGCTTAAATTTCCTGCATAATCTACAGCTGCTATACCATAATAATAAGTATCATCATCTGACTTACTACCAGTGTCTGAACAAGTCTTACTTGCTGCTGCAGCAACAGTACAAACTAATGTTTGAGTAGTAACTGTTGTGAAATCACTTGTTGATCTATAAACTTTATATTCTTTTAGTCCACTTCCACCATCTGTTGCAGTACCCCAACTATTAATAGTCATATTATTATCTACAGTTCTACTTATTGCTGGTTCTGTTGGTGTTGATGGACCATTTCCATCAATTGTAATATTAAAATCATAACTTAGATTATTATCAACAAGATCATTTACATCAAAAGTAACTTGATAGGTATTCCCATCTTCAAATATATCACTAATAGGTACATAAAAACCATTTATATCTGTATTATAATCTCTATGTAAGTTAATTATAGTTTCATCTGGATCAGTAACAGTAATTATTGTTGTAGAATTAATAGTATTAACTCCTGATATTGCATCAGTTATTAGTATATTAAAATCAAATGTATTTGAATCAACATAATATACAGTATCATCAGTTAAAGTATGTGTGATTCCTTCAATTCCAAAACTATTTATTGTTGCAGAAGAATTATCAACATACATGTTTCTATTTGTATCAGTTACATTTATTGTTGTTCCTACATTACCAGCTGCATCAGCAGCATCAACAACAACATAATAATTTGCATCTGAAAAGGTACTATTAATATCTAGATTAATTTCTGTTAGGTTATTATCTGTAGTAACTCTCTTTGTATAACTAGAACTATAAGTTGCTATATCTGCAACAGGAACAATGTATACTATATAGTGATCAATATATGTTTGTGAGTCAGAATAGGTTGATAAATTTAGATTTACATCTCCTCTATAGTAGTTTCCATAACTATTACCTAAAGTTTCTAATGTGAATGTTCCAATTGTAGGTTTTCCTCCATCTACAATCATAGTATCTGATTTGGATTGTGAATCATTAACAGTAATAGTATCTGATGTGTTTACTATTATTTTTGGCCAACCATTATGTACTGAGCTAGCTGCTGAGTCAAAATCTAAATAGAAGTATGCAGTAAAAGTTGTGCCAGAACCACTTGCATTAAAATCAATAGCAGTATCTGTGTGTTTACTAGAATCAATTGTTAATGGAATTTCAGATATACCAGTTGTGTCACTTGCAGTAACAGTGACTTCAAAACTATCTGTTGTGTCTCCTCCATAATCATACACAATGTTCACATCACTTATTGTATATGCATGTATAATTCCAGTAATAAATACTAAGGAAATTATAATAAATATTAGTTTTAATTTTAAATTCATAAAAGTTACCCTTTAAATATATTTTACTATATTATTTTTATAGAGTTAAAGTATTTAAAAACATATCCTTATTTTAATTATTTAGATAAATTGAGATAATTTATGATTAAAACAGTATTTTATGAAGAAAAAAAGATAACAATACTAGGAACAGCCCATATTTCTAAGAAAAATAAAGAACAGGTTAAAGATGTAATTCTATCTGAAAAGCCAGATGTGGTTGCTGTTGAACTAGATAAACAAAGATTCTATAGCATGATGAATAAGAAAAAAAGAGAAACTAAATTCACTGATATTCTTAGATCTAAAAAACCTTTCTTATTTTTAACCTATTATGTGCTTTCTAAATTTCAAAAGAAAATTGCATATAAATTTAATATAACTCCTGGAGAGGAAATGTTACAGGCAGTGCATAGTGCAAGGGAGGTTAATTCAAAAATACTTCTTGCAGATAGAGATGCACAACTAACTTTACAAAAACTTCTTAAATGCTTAAGCTTTTTGGAAAAAATTAAAATATTCTTAAGTGGCTTCTCAATGAAAAAAGAAATTGGTGACTTTAGTATTGAAAGTCTATTAGAAGAGGTTGAAAAGAAAGAAGAAAGTAAACAAGTTAATAAAATAATGAATGTTTTTATGAAAAAACATAAAAAACTTAAAAGAATTCTAATTGATGAGAGAGATCAGTTTATTGCCTATCAATTACAACTAGTTCTAAAAGATGAAAATGTAAATAATATTGTATTAGTAGTTGGTGCTGGACATGTTCAAGGAATTATTAATAATCTAGATAATAAAAATATTGATATTAAAAAAATAGTTTCTTTTAAATGATTATTTATTACTATTCATAACTTTTTCAACTAGTTTTTTAGTTTCTGGATCATTATAAAAATCAGAAACTCTAAAACTTTCATAGAATTCATCTAATAATTCAGAAAATTCTTGTTTATTAATATTTAATTGTAATAATAATTTAGTATTTAGATCATTTATATCTAAATTATTAGATTTATAATAATTATCTAAAGATTGTCTATAATTATAAATTGAGATAATATCCCATAACTTATCAAAAACTTTAGAAAACATATGTTTTGTACTATAATCTTTTAAATTACTGTCTAGTCTATTGTAATAAATCACAAAATTACGGAAATATTTAACTGAATCATCTTCAACATATAAAATAAATAACTTAATAAATTCATCAATTATGTTTTGAATTTATAAAATATTATTTTCTTGTATGTATCTTAAAATATCTTCTTTTAATTGGTATAATTTATGAAAATTTGTTTTTCCAGAATTATATTGTTTTTCTTTTATTTTTTTAGGTGTTAAAAATGTGTTGCTAGATACAATTCTTATAAATTTTTTAAAATCATTTATTAAATCTATACTAAAAGGATTATAATTTACATCATAGTTATAAGAAATTGGTGCTATTTCTCCAAATTTATACCATCCTGTTGGTAGATTTAAATTAAAATCATTATTTACTTCTACAAAGGTTTTTTGCATTTGAACTTTAGATGGCTTTTTTCCTGTAATTTTAATCCAATCTTTTTCAATTAAATTAAATAAAGAATATATTTTGTTTTTAGTGTCTTTAGGTAGGTTTAGATTAAAGAAAACATCTGTTTTTTCTAAAATTGCATTATTAGTTAGAACACTAGATAAATTATAATAGTAGTCTTTTTTAATTAGAATACTGTCTTTTGTTAGACTATCAACAATTCTTTTAACTATCGGTTTTGATAATTCTGTTCTTTTTGATAACTGGTCAATTGTAGAATTAGGATTTGTTGAAATATCTAAAATAATCTTAGTAATATTATTTAGACTCATAATAAGTATCATATACCGAAAATAATATAAACTTTTTGTTTATTTTAAGCTTTTATTAATAGTCACTAATAATATATCGATAACTATATATAGTAGATAGCGTATAATGTATATGGAGACATGGAAAAATATGAATATATAAATATTAAATAGGAGAATAATCAGTGTTATCAGAAAATCAAAATAAAGCAAAAGATTTATTAAAAAAATCAATTATTAATAAAAAAGCTAATTCTTTAAATGATACAAATATATTTGTTGACTATTTAAAATTTCAAGATTGTCCCTATTCTGTACATAATTATTACGAACATACGACTAAATTTGATACTAATCAAATTATTTCTTTTTTTATAGATTATAAAATGCCTATCTTTAATCTAGAAACAATAACTAAAGAAATAGATAAGATAATTCCAAAACTAATATCTGAAAAAATATTGTCAGAAAAATCAAAATATTATATAAATGACTTAAGATTGCAATTAAGTTTTTCTGAGTTATATACACCTACTGAAGAAGAAGTAAAATTATCAGAAATGTATGGTTGGAAAAAAGATATTTTTGGAAATAAAAAAGACAATCGAACTGATTTATTAATTTACATTTGTTCTAAACGAAATAATTTAAAAATTATAATAACTTCAAATGCAGAAGATTTTGAATAGTGTAAAATAATTTATAAAGAAAGAATTAATCCAAATGATAAAGAAGATATATTAATATTAACGCCTCAAGAAATGGTTCAAATAATTGAAGAACTTAAAAAAGAAATAGAATATATTAATTTAATTGTTAAACGCTTATTATTATAAAATTTAGCTAGAAATAGATTTGATCAAGGTGGAGGGAAACTCTCATCATATATATCCTCATAAACCTGGTGGGTTTGTTCCCTCACCTATCGGATCGTTGTAGTATTGTCATACTCATTACCACATTATTTCTTACTACCATCTCCCGGTTGATAAACCCATGCTCTTACAAAATTTTGGTTTATCTTGAAACTTCAATCCATTATATGTTATGTGGTAGCCACTATATATAAATACCGTAATAATGAGTGTACATTTATATACATATATATTAAAATGAGTGTAACACAACTAAGTTTTTATAGTAAAAACATAAAAAATGCAAAAATTACAATACTTAGTTAATCTCAACATAACTAGGTAAAACTATATTTTAAACAAAAAATAAAATAAGAACATAAGCACTGAAATTATAAAGTAAATGTGCCACAATATTTATCCATAAATTTCCAGTTCTTTTAAAGTAATAGGCTAAAACCATACCAAGTACAAACGCACCTACAACCTCAACAATAGAGCCATAGGCTAAATGCCCAGCAGCAAATACTAAAGAAGATAGAATAACCCCTATTCTTTTAACTAAAAAGCCTCTAAAAAACCATTCCTCTAGAAATACTCTTACTATAAACAAGTAAAGCACATAATAGAATGGAAAAGCTAATATTTTACTGCTTACTAGCTCCAAATCTTGAAGCCCAACCATAGTAAACACTAAGCTTAATAATATACTAATTACAAAAATAGAACAATAAAGAATCAAACTATGTTTAGTTAGATTCTTAAAAGAAATTTTTTTAAGCCCAAAGTCTGATATTATTTCTTTAAGCTTAAGTTTTCTATTAATTAAATATAAAAAATAAATAGGAAAAACAAAAAGAAAAAGATCTAGAAGATAATCAATAAATAATCACCTTCATTCCCAAGTAGTCATTCCACATTTACCACAAGAATATCTTGTTCTTCCATCATTACCTTTATGAGCACCCATTTTAACACCAGCACCGCATTTAGGACAATCCTTTCCAGATCTCTCAACAGAGTCACCAGATACTTTATAAAAGGCACTTTTCTTAACACTAACTGTTTTCTTTCTTGTTTTTTTGCCTTTCTTTTCTCCGCCTTTCTTACCTTTTCTAACCATTTATAATCACTCCTTTTTCTCCTCTTCCTTAGGAGCTTCTTTAGGTTCTTCCTTTGGAGTTTCTTTAGGTTTTTCTTCAACCTTTTCTTTAGGTTCCTCAGCTGGTTTTTCTTCAGCAACAGGCTCTGGCTTGTCTTTAGGTTTTTCTTCTTTCTTAGGTTCTTCTAAACCACCAGTTCTTTTAATTTTATATGCAAGTTCAATTCTTTTAAGATCATCAACATTATCATATATTTTTAGATAGGCTGTTGATATTTTTTCTCCAAAGTTCTGAACAATTTTGTCAATAACAATTAGTTTCTCCTCAGCACCTAGCATGGCAGCAACTTTCTTAAGTAATTCCTTTCTAGCTGGTGTTTTTGGAGCCCTAATTTTAGCAAGAACATTTGTTCTATGCAAAAGCTCATTTCTTGATTTTTCTAATTCAATTTCCATTTTATTCACCTTAAGTTAAATTTTCTGAGAGAGTTATTTAAATAAAGAAATACTTTCGTATTTCTCTTTCTTAAGTATTATCTGCTTAGTCTTAAAGCATATCTTCCTGGTGTCTGAATATCCATTGCTTTTCCCACATCTGATTTATCTGGGTCAATCACTAATGCCATACCCTTCCAGAAAGTAGTAAAGTTAGTTGATCCACAAACTGGACAAACCTTAACTGGTTCTTCTTTACCTTTTTTATTTACTTCAGTTTCTACAATTATTTTTCTACATTTTCTACAAACTTTTTTATTCATTTTTTACCACCTTTCTTAGTGGTTTTTTTAGTCTTAGTTGTTTTCTTATCTTTCTTTAGGTCACCAGATTGCCATTCTTGTTTACCTAAACCTAATTGTCTCATTGTTAGTCCTATCTTGGTATCTGCAATTGTTTTCTTAAAACTAATGTTTGCAATTCTAGTTAGTACTTTATCTTCAACAACTAATATCTTTTTACTTTCCTTAGCAGCAAATCCAGGTAGTTCAGCATTATATGAATTAAAATCTGGCATTACCTGAGACACATGACATAATCCTTCAAAAGGACCAATATTAATAAATGCACCAAAGTCAGTTGCTTGTGTTATTCTACCAGGAACAACCTCATGTAATTTAGGAACATAGGTTATTACAGAGAATTTAACTCTAAAGAAAACATCTGAGTCCCCAGGTATGATTTCTCCTTCACTATGTTCAAGAACATCAGTTACACAAAGAACTAATCCAATATCCTTATCCATCATTCCTTCATAATCCACACCTAATTGTTCTAAAATTATATCATTTAGATCACCAGCAAGATTAAGTGGTGACACAGCAACAATTCCTTCTATATCATATCTTTTATAACCCATATTATTTTCCTCACAAATTTAATTTAGTAATGCACCTTGGTTCTTAAGAATAATTACTCTTCTTCCTTTCTTATTAATTTTTTCTTTTAGTTTTTTATCATTGGTATATACTAAGTACTTACTACTAAAGTATATTAATAAATTATCTATTTTTTGGTATTTATCACTTAACTGCAATATTCTGTTATTTACCTCTAAAATGTTAAATTTTTTTGAATATTCTAATTTTTTTAAATAATTTTTAATTAATCTTAGTTTCATTGGTTTACTTTTTAGAACCTTTTCAAGTTCTTCATAAACCTTATCTAATATATAAAACTCAGCTTCTGGAATTATTATATTCACATAATCAAATATGTCTTTTTTATTCTCATACATATAAATTAATACATTTGTATCTATTAGAACTTTATTTAATCTCCCCATAACCTGATAATCTCCAACGACTATTTACATTTCTACTAATTGCTACTTTATCATTCTTATAATAAACAGCATCTTTATTTAACATTAATTCAATATCATTACTTTTAATTTTTTTAATTAATGAAAGATAGGCTGCAGATCCAACAATTAAAACTACCTTTTCTCCAACTTTGAATTCTGTTTTGTTTGGTTCTATTAATCTATCAATCTTATTATATTTAATATTAATTATATTTGATAATATTGGTTTTGATTTTTCATCACAAATTAATTGCCCAACCATCTTATCTGAGAAACATACATTTGGGTCTAGTTCAGTTCCAACTGCAATTAGTCCACCAGGGTGTGCATCTTTAAATGAAATTCCACTTGAGTTTAATGATTTAATAGTAAATGAAATTGGTTCATTTATTCCAGGGTATAACCAAACTTTTTGTCCAACACTAGCTTTACCTTGTAGAATTGCACCACCAAGTACACCGCCTTTTAGGTCTTTTATTTCAGTTCCTGGTTTATTAATATCAAATGATCTTACAATTTGCATTTTTAATGGTGCATTTAGATCAAATTCAGGTGTTGGTATTTTATTTATTAAAGCATAAATTAATGCATCTTGATTTGTATCAAAGTGTGCAGATGTTGGTATTATTGGTGCATCTGAATATCCTTCATCATCTAAGAACTTTCTTAGTTTATTATAATTTTTTAAAGCTTCTTCTTTTGGTACTAGATCAATTTTGTTTTGAGCAACCACTAGGTTCTTTATACCATGCATTTTTAGTGCAATTAAGTGTTCAATTGTTCTTGGTTGAGGGCATTCTTCATTAGCAGCAACAACTAGGATTGCACCATTCAATAGAGTTGCACCTGATAGCATAACTGCCATTAGTGTTTCGTGTCCAGGAGCATCTACAAAAGATACTTTTTTTACTAATTCTGTTTTATTTCCTGTTAAAGGGTGTTTTTTAGAAGTACAATAGGCTTGAATTCCATCCATGGATGGGTCTTTATAGAAACTAGCATCAGCATATCCTAGTTTAATTGATATACCTTGTTTTATTTCTTCTGAATGTTTATCGGTCCATCTGCCAGTAAGTTTAGATGTTAATGATGTTTTACCATGATCAACATGTCCAACTACTCCAATGTTCAGTTCTGCTTGTGTTTCTTTACTCATTTATTTTTACCTTTTTTATTTTTTTTATTAGGATATAAATCAATATGTATTTCTTTTAATTCATTTCTAAAAGACCACTCAAGTTCTTTTTTTATAAAGATTTCTTTTAGTCTATTTTTAAAAACTTCTAGATGTAGTGGGTGTTCCTTAAGTTTTTTATAGTATTCATTTATTTGTGAAATTGTTGGTTTTGTTTTAGAATCTTTAACTTTAACTAAAAATTCAACAGCTTTTTTAGTAATTGGATCATGAATACTGCCAGCCATATCTTGGGTTCCAAACAGAGGGCATTTATTTTCTTTTATATTCTTTTTACGTGGCTTGTTTCTTTTGTTATTACCAGGCATTCAATCACTCTTTCTTTTCCTTCTCTTCTTTTGGTTTAGTGTATTTCTCAGCAAGAACTTTTGTGTCGCCAGCAGTTATCTTTAGGTTAACCTGTTGTGTGTTTTGATTAATTATTTTTCCAGCTACTCTTTTCTTTCTTCTTTCGCCTTTTCTCTTAGGTTTAAATCCAACTCCACCACTTAAATAAACTTTCTTTCTTCCATCAATATCTAAAGATGGTAGCATAGGGAATCCTTGTTTGTCAGAACCACCAGTTATTACTGCTTTTAACCCAGTAGCAATAAATGATAAATCAAATTCATCTTTTATTTTTTTACTTAATAATGTTAAACCTGTTTTTTCATCAGCCTCAACAGAATATGTTTTAGCTGTTTTTGGATCAGATATATTTAGTTTCATTTATAACACACCTCAGTATTTTAATTTTAAATATTATTTGGTTTTATATTTTCTTGCTTTTGCTTCTTGTATTAATTTTAGTTCCCCATCTGTTAGTTCGTAATTAATATTTTCAAGTTTGGTTATTGAGTCAAATGGGATATTAACTTCAAAAACATCTTCTTCTTTAAAGTCCTTTAAATATATTACATTCTTGATTGAGATTGCTGCTTCCTTATCTTTTTCTAAACTACTAACTGCTTTGCCATCAGATTGAATTCCAACAACCAAACCACAATCTTGTTTATTATTTAAAAGCTTAGCACCAGGCACTAGTTTTCCTTCAAGAACCTTAACTCCAACAATTGCAGGCTTACTAGTTCTAAATATATGATTTTTAAGAACCTTAAACTTACATGGGAATATTATTTCCTTAAGTGCTTTATCTCTCTCATCTTTGTTTTGTTTATTTAACCAATCTTCATAGTCTTCTATTAACTTATAAATAATATTATTTTTAAATATAGGGATTTTGTTTTTTTCTGCATCTATCTCTAATTCTTTAGGTATTTCTGTATTAAAAAGGAAAAGAACGCCTTTTTTCTTATTTCTTTCATTAATAACTTTTAACTCAAGTATGTCTTTTTGAGTTACTTTACCAATATCTGCTTTTGCAACACAGATATTGTTTTTTCCTAGAAGTTTTGTTAATGCCTCTAATGATCCTAATGTGTCTGTTTTAACAAAAGCACCTTCAGCTTCTCCATCAGCCATACATGCTAATGGTTTTTCTTTTAGATGTTTAACTGCTTCCTTATCATCTGCTAAAACCACTATACTTCCTGGCATGCATTTATCTAGATCTGGTGCAACTATTTTCACACCACTTGCAGCTGACACAAAATCTACATTTTTATAATCTCTTTTTTTATTAACTGCTGTCATCATATTTATTTTTAATAAAGCTTTTATTTTTGTTTCAATAAGACCTTGTTTTGAAAGAAAAACAATTTGGTCTTTAACTTTTAGTATACCTTGGTAAACAATTGCATCTGCTGTATGTCCAATACCTTTGATTTCACCTAACTCTAAGATAGTTGCTTGTGCTTTTAGAGTATCTTCAATTGTAATTCTTTTGTCCAAGAATTTCTGGCTTAGTGCTGCTAGAAAAAGAATAGATTCTGTTAATCCCCATCCTTTTTCTGCTGATGTGGGTATAATTGCAATTTGTTGTTTAAAATCATTTATTCTATCAAATCTTTCTGCTTGGAAACCATGATCAAATAATTGTCCAACAATTTTATATATTAATTCATCTAATCTATCAGCAACTGATTTTGATTGTTTATCTAAAACATTTGAAATGTCTTTACCTTCTTGATACCAGCCTCTAATAAGATCAACTTTGTTAGCAACAACAATAAATGGTACCTTATACATTTTTAGTATCTGTAATGTTTCAATATCTTGTGCTTGTAGACCTTTATTTACATCAACTACCATTACTACAAGATCAGCTAGACTTCCACCTCTTTCTCTTAAATTATCAAAAGCATTGTGTCCTGGAGTATCAATAAATAATAACCCAGGAATACTAACTTCTGATTTAAATTTTTTAAAAAGATGACCGCATGTTTTGTTAATTACATCTAAGGTTATCTCTGTTGCGCCTATGTGCTGTGTGATTTTACCAGCCTCTAGTTTTGCAATACTAGTACCTTTGATTTGATCCAAAAAAGTTGTCTTTCCTGAATCAATATGTCCCATAATTGTAATTATCGGTTGTCTAAACAATACATTCACCAATCCTGTTTTTTTTAAAAGAAACTAGTTCGATGGAAAAGATAAAAAAAGAAAATTATTTCTTAAGATGTCTTTTCTTTTCTAGGTGATAAGTTTCTGTCCATCTTGTTTTGTGGGCTTTAAATTTTTTATCCTGACTTGCCTTCTTACATTTGTTGGAACAAAAGTTAAATATTGTTCCATCTTTTTTAGCAAATATAATTCCAGTACCTTCAGGAATTTGTATACCACAAAATGTACATTTTAATTTCATTTAATCACCTAACGAGCCTTTATATCCTTTGCTTCTGTTTCAGGGTTCATTAAGATAAGAACATCTCCTTTTCTTACATTACCTTTAACATTTCTTTTCTTGATTCTGCCTTTTTCATAACCATCAAGAACTCTACAAAGAACTTGTGTAGCTTCTCCTCTTGAGCCTGTTCTACCTACAATTTCTACAACTTCTGCAGGTATTCCTTCGTCTGCCATCAGTTACGCACCTCACTCTGTTTTTTCTTCCTTTGATTCTTCTTTTGGAGCTTCTTTTGGTACTTCCTTAGGAGCTTCTTTTACTTCTTCCTTAGGAGCTTCTTTAGGAATTTCCTTTGGTTTTTCTTTTACTTCTTCCTTAGGAACTTCTTTAGGAGTTTCTTTTGGTTTTTCTTTTACTTCTTCCTTTAGTGCTTCCTTTTTAGGTTCTTCCTTAGGAGCTTCTTTAGGAATTTCCTTTGGTTTTTCTTTTACTTCTTCCTTAGGTGCTTCTTTAGGAATTTCCTTTGGTTTTTCTTTTACTTCTTCTTTAGGAGTTTCTTTTTTAGGTTTCTCTTTTGGAGTTTCTTTAACTTTTGGTTTTTCTTCAGTTTTCTTTCCACCAATTAAATCATTAATTTTATTAACTAATGAAACTAGTTCTTTTTGTACTACTCCAGCATCTAGAATAGCAATTGAACTTGCTTTTGCTGATATACCAGCTGCCTTACCAAGATCTACTTTAGTCTTAAAGTAAGTAAATGGAATTTTTTTCTCTTTTGCTATAACAGGAATATGCATTACAATTTCTGCTGGAGAAACATCTTCAGCAATTGCAACTAATTTTGCACTACCTCTTTCAATAGCTTTAGTAACTTCGTTAATTCCGATTTTTATTTTTCCTGATTTAGAAATCTTTTTGATAATTTCATCTTGTAGATTTCTTAAGTCATCAGTAACACTGAACTTTACAAATTCAGACATACTACTACCTCCTTTTGGTCATTGGCTTTTTTGTTATAAAAAAAGTATATATTATATATAATATACGTACAATAAACTTTATAAATAGATTTAATAGTACATAAATGGCTTAAATTTATGCCTAATTTATCTGATATTTAATGGTTTAAATTTGATATATATACTTATTAAAAGAAGCTATAAAGGTGTTGGTTGTGGGTTACCAACACTTGGACTAATTTTAATGGTAATGGTTTTAGAAGCAGTATTACCTAATAAATCCTCTATATCTAAAGTAATAACTCTAGTATCTATAAATGGATATGGTCCATCTATAGAGTCTATTATGTTTTTAGATTTGTTAGTATAAATCTTTTTTAATAAACTATTATCTATAGTAAGATCATTTGTTTCATTAACATTTATACTAATACCACCTACTATGTTATGATTAGTTGTTTTAAAGTTATTCCAAATAGCACCCCATCCAAGATCATAGTATGGAATTGCTATGAACTCACAATCAGTACTGATTATTCCATCTTCACTATCACTCCACTTACAAGTAACTTCCCCAGAATTATTTTCATAAAAAGAACTAAAGTCTAATGATTCTTTATATAAATAAGTTTCTCCATCTATTGGAGAAGTAATTTCCATAATAAATGGTAGTCTATATTGTAAATATACATCTATTGATGATCCACTTTCACTTAAAACTTCCACAATAACTTCTGTGTCTTGTAAACCATTATATGTATTAGAAGTAGTATCTTTTGTAATATAACAAATAGGGTCTATTCTTTCTATATTATCAAATATACCCTCATACAATATAGGGTCACAATCACCCATATCTGGTATTTCAGTTGTATATAGACTATCTAGTGATTGGTGTTCATAATAGGTTAGTAATCTTTGTTCAAACACAATTCCTGGATGACTAATAGTATCATCATACATTTCTCCATCTTCATCATACATTACATTATTAAAATAGGTTCCATGGTAATTATCTTCAATATAATTCTCATCTATATGATAGATAGCAATGCCACCATAATCATTTGTAGCATTAGGATTATCTCCTTGTAACCATTCATCTTGTGTATTTGTGTTTACATATCTATTTTCTATTAAAAAGAATTCTCTATCATTCATTTTTAAATTATCTCTTAAATAATAAAGATCTTGAGTAGTATCAATAGAATTAATAGTGTATGTTCCTGCGGATTGGGAATCAATCTCTATGGCTGGTAACCAACCTAAAAAATATCTAGACCAAGCATCTAGGTTAATTGGTTCGTTTGGGTTAGAATCTTCTTGATCTAGAACCATCATAGTCATCTCACTTAGACCTTCTCCGACTTGAACTCCTTCATGATTTATAGCATAAAGATCAGGACCACCTAAAATATGCACAAACTCATGAGTGTGAGATACAACATCACCTCTACAATCTATAGGGTAGTTAAAAACATAAATTAAATCACCACATCTAAAATCCCATACCTTTTCTGCAACTATAGAAGTATTACCAAAAAGAACACCATCAGCTAAATAACTTGTTGAACCATTAAATATTCTTGTTTGGTTTATTATATTTCCACTTCCAGCCTCGTGACCAGAAACACCAGAATGAATTATTACAACACCATCTATTCTTCCATCATTATCACTATCATAGTTACTAAAGTCTACTTGGTTATCAAATAAATCTATTGTTTGTAGAGCTAATTGAAAAGCACCATAGTTATTTTGTGCATAATAAGAATGAGGTTCTGGTGCTACTTTCCAAGTATAAACATCAAATGTTATATCTAAAGCACCATAGGATTCATGATTAAAATAATCACTTACACTTATACCATTATCACCTAGGTAGTTAGGTGAATTTAACATATCATTAAAAATTGAAGAATCTATTATGTTTGGTAAATCAGTAAATTCTACTAATAATACTGGAATATGTATATTTCCTGTTAATGGACAAGTACCCCAGGTATTTTCAACTGTGGATTGTGAATCTTTGTTTTTTCTTGGAATTTTATTAAAGTATTCTTGTACATTAGTAACACCAGGTGGTAAACAAACACTACCAGAACATATTGATTCTGGATAAGTTGATAAAATTTCTGGAAGTTTATGTTTGGTATGCTTAGTGGCTTTGATTAGTGGAATACTACTTATAGATTTACTTAAGGATTTAAATTCAAGAACTTGTTGATCACTTAGTTCTAAGTTATTAAAAAAGTAAATATAATCTTCATTCACATTAGTATATTCTGCAGAAATAGTTGAAAAGATAAATATGAAAAAAACTAATATACTTATTATTAATAAATTATATTTTTTATTCATACTTCCTAACCTTCAAATTTACTCCTAATCTACTTATAATTTAACCTATAGAAATACAAAGACTACCAACACCAACAACACTCTTACAAACATTATTTCTTTCAGAGTTATCTGGTTGATTAACATAAATAGTTAAACTTCCAATTCCTGGTACTTCTGTAGTTGTACTTTTTAAGTCATTAACACAGAAACTAAATGTACCATTATCATTAGTAACTTCGTTTGAACATAAAGCATAAGCATTTGTTGGATCTACAGCAACAGTTGTTGTAAATATAAAATTTGTTATTTTAGTAAGGTCTGCATTGTCCACACCCTCAAAAGTAAAAATATACTCTGCTGCATCTGTACAAATAATATTCATTGGTATAGATGTACCACCATAATAAGTTTCTAACTCTAAACCCCCAACTGGTATTTGGTTACCATTAATTGAACATTCATTTGTTGGCATAGGTGTTGACACAGTTTTTTCAACAGAAACACTTAATTCTACACTTTCAGAATCATTTAAAGTTAATACTAAATACATGTTATTATAAACAATATCAACATACCCATCAGCAGAATCTGGACTTGCATTTAAAGTAAATGAATAAGGTGTTCCTATAGTACAATTATCTGTATTAATGGTCATACATTCATCTTCACATACTAAATAACCATCAGGATATTCACCACCTGTTGCAAAATCACAATCTAATCCATTAAAATTAGTACCATCACATTGTTCTGGATACTCAACAATATTATTACTACAAACTGGTTCACCTGATACACAACCATTAATTGTACAAAATTGATCTATTGGACAATTATCAATTGTTGTACATGAACCAATAGAACATTCTTCAGTTAAACAATCCCAACCATAAACACTACAATTAGAACCATCTGGTAAATTTCCCAGAACACAATTTCCATTAACACAATCATATTCAGTACATTGATTACCAGTACTACCACAGTCACCAGCAACAGTACATTCACCAGAGTTAGCTGGTGGTAAAGAACCACTTTCATCATCTAACCAGTCTTCAAAGCCAGTGCTTACATCACTTAAGTTAGTTGTTTCATCTGTTTTCTTATTTACACTAGAAATATAAAAACTACCTAAAATTATAGATCCAACTACCAATACACCTAAGATTGCTAAAACTTCAATAGATGTTTGTGCTTTAATTCTCTTTTTATACAAATACACCACAACCTAAAATATTAACCTAATCTCTATCAAATCTAATTATACATTAGTTATAGATTGGTTATATTTAAAATATAGTATAAAAAGGTTTATAAATGTAATTAAATCACAAAAAATAGTAATATAAAGACAAATTTCAAAAAAATAGGTATACACAAACAAATATACACATAAGTTTATTATTTTTTAAAAAAAATAGAATACTAAGTTATTAGAAAAAGCTATTTTTTCCAATAACTATCAAAATGAGATAATAAAGCATTTGCTAATGTTGGATTGTTTTCTAAAATAGTTAGGTTATATGCCTTTTTTGGTGTTGATAAATCATTAAGCGCCATAATTACTTTCTTACCATCAAGAACAAAAGCATCCATTGAGTGACTTGCTTCTTGTACACTAACATGCTTAGGAATATCATGAACTTTACTCATTGGTTTTGTTAAAATCTTAATTGACAGATTTTTATTACCCATAACTGATTTTAATGAATCAATTCTATCATCTAAGTGAGTAAAACCATGTATTTCTTTTTGAGCAGATTCAAATTCTTGAGCTAAAAATTTATTATAGTCTTTTAGATTATTAATTTGTAATATTTTTTCTTTAGAACCAGCTAATTGAACTCCCCAATTCTTATTAGTTAAAATTTCATCAACTTTGTTTGAAAGTCCAGTAAATTCTTTTTGTTTAATTTCTAATAAATTTTTAAATATTTCATTAGGATTAATTACTTTAAATGTTTTAGGGCTTTTATATACTTCTAAAACTAAGCCTTTTTCTTTTAGTTTATCAAGAACATCGTATATTCTAGTTTTTGGAATTTCAGAATTTCTACTAATAGTAGGGGCATCAGATTCAGAAAATTTAAATAAAGTAACAAGTGCTTTTGCCTCATATTCTGTAAGATTTAAATCTTTCAAAAGAGATATTATAGAGTTTTCTTTCATATTTTATCATCTTATATATATTATAATTACCGAAATGTTTATAAATCATTAATTTTAACTAATTAACAAATTAAAACTATCTAATATTAACTATCAAAGTATTTATAATACTTTGTTTGCTTCTAATTTAATATCTTCTTGGTGGTCTTCTACCAAACCTACTTCTTGGTTTTCTATCAGAACTATCTTTCTTTTCACTAACATCATACACAAAGTCTTCAAGTTTGTATGTGAAATCATCTTCTAATTTAATAAATCCATTTTTTAATTGTAATTGTCTATTTAATAACCAAAAGAATAATGCTACTGATTTTCTACCTTTATTATTAAATGGAACTACCAAGTCAATATTTCTTACATTACTAGATGTTGTTGCTAATCCAACAATTGGTATTCTAATTTTTTTAGCTTCAAGTATTGCTTGTCTATCAATATTAGGGTCCACAACAAACAATAGTTTAGGTTCCATAAAATGTTCTGATTCTGGGTTTGTAAATGTACCAGGTATAAATCTACCAACTTTTATATTATAATTAAATGTTTTTTCTAAAAGTTTCATTCCTGGAAGAGAGTATTTCTTTCTAGAAATAAAAATAACTTCTTCTGGCTTATATTTTGAAAGAAAATCAATTGCAATTTGTATTCTCTTATCTATAATTTGAACATCCATAACATTTAATTTATCACTTCTAGATTTAAAAATAAATCTTCTCATTGGTCCATTCTTATATTTAGTACCAATATGTATTCCATTCTTTAAGTATAAATCTACATTTACTAATGTTTTATTTTGTGTATTTCTATTTATAGTTTTTTCTGTTTTCTCAACCATGTTTATTCACTTTTAGTTGTATTTCATTATTTCATCAATTGCTTCTACGTGGGATAGAAACATTCTTCTGCAACAATATTTTTTAATACCAAGAGTATCTAATGCTTGCTCTGGTGTTTTATTTTCTTCTTTAATTAATTTTAGATATTGCTCATATTGATCAGCAACTAACTGACCACATGAAAAGCATCTTATAGGAACAATCATAAAATCACCTCTTGGATTGTTGTTTCTTTTTTCTTGCACCACGACCTAATTGTTTACTAGGTTCTTTATTTCTAACATCATCAATTAAAAGATATCTGTCATATTTTACAAATTTTTCTTTAATTGTTTTTTTACTACCATTTGCAAGAACAATTCCTTTAGCAACACAACTTCTAATTGCTTGTAATTGCCCTGAAATTCCGCCTCCAGACACATTCACAAAATAATCAAACTTTTTAAATTCTGGTTCAGATATATGTGTTGGTTCTAGAATTATTGATTTTTTATAACCAGATGCAAATGCATCCAATGAACTATTATTAATTCTAATTTTACCTTTACCAGCTTTAATTACTGCTCTTGCTCTTGCTTTCTTTCTTGAAGCTTTTACATTATATGTTTTCACCATAATTATACCTTTTTTAATTTATTTCAATTTCCAATCCTCTAAACTTAATTGTTTTAATCTTTCTGAGTCCATGTTTGTAAATATAATTTTTTCATTTGGTCTAGTTTCAAATTCTGATTTTAGATAATATTTCATATCTCCTTTAAATTGCCTAAAATGTATACCATTAATAAAATAAATTAAATTTCTATATTCCTCTGAATGAATGGGTTCTCTACTATTTGTTTTTTTTCTCATTTTCTTAAGATCAGTAAGCTCTAATTCAATAAATTTTCCAACCTTATCTGTTCTAATTTTTAAATCTCCAAAAATGTTTCCAGTAAATACTTTTTTATCTTTTATATTAAACATATAGTAAAAATCATTTATTTTTGTAATAAAATTATTTTTATTAACTTTTTTAATTTCACCATTTGGATAATCCTTAAGTCTATCTCTTTTTATAATAAATTCTATATTTTTAGATAGTATTTTTTCTAGATGATCTGTTCTACTAATCGATTGTTTTTTTGGTTTTGACTTAACATTAACCTTTTTAGGTGGTATAGGTTTTTCTTTTTTCTTACCACTGCCAATACTAAAAAATCTATTAAATTTCATTTCAAATTTGCCCCTAACTTCTTAGATAATTCTAATAAAGTGATTTGCTTAATATGTTGTGCCTTAACTGCCTCAGGAACTTCTTTTTCATATTTATCTGGAACATTAATATACACTTTCAATCTCTTAAGCGCAAAAGATCCTTTTGCATTTCTTGGAAGCATACCTCTAACACATCTTTTTACTAATCTATCTGGGTATCTTGGGTATTTAGGATTCTTTAATGGATTACCCTTACCGCCTCTATCTTTCTTTTCTAGATATCTAGCTAATATTTCTTTTTTATCCCCACTAATTACTACTTTTTCTGAGTTAAGAATAACAACTTGTTCCTTAGTATCTAGTAGCTTCTTTGCAACATATGAGCAAAGTCTTCCAAAAATTCTGTTTTCTCCGTTTATTGTAATCATTTTTATTCACCAAAATAATTTTATTTAATAATAACTAATTTATTGTAATCAATTTTGTCTTTACAAAAGTCTTTTAATGTTTTTACTGATATTAACTTTTCTTTTGCTGCTTTTGAGTAACTATAAGCATAAACTTTAATTTTTTTAGTAGTTGATCCAGTTCCTAATAACTTACCAGGAATAATAACAATTGAATCTTCTTTTACATTTTTTAGTTTGTGAAGTTTAGATAAATTAACAGCAATGTTCTTTCTAGTTGAGCCATTTATAGTTTCTGCTACAGTTTTATAAATATTCTTTTTATTTTCTCTGTATGCACTATACAAATTATCTATTACTTCTTTCTTTTCTATATTTTTTAAATCTTTTTTAACTGTCATATTCAACACCTTCATTAGGTTAAATGCTGGGGGCAGGATTCGAACCTGCGAAGCACTAAGCACAGGATCTTAAGTCCTGCCCCTTTGACCACTCGGGAACCCCAGCTTAATACTTTGAGGTTTTTTGTAAAACCCTTTTAAATTTCATTTTTACTTAATCTTTTTCTTTAAAACACCTGTGTATTCTTTTATATATCTACTACTTAACTTAAGTAGGTCTTTAATTGAGCATTGTCCAATTAATTCAATAGTAAGTATATAATTATTAATATTACTAAGTTTAAAACACTTCTTATCGCATTTTTCTGCTTGTGCATGGCATAAATCATAATCACTTGGATTTAATATTATTTTTTTACTAGTTTCTGATTTAATTGCATTTTTAGAACATTTTTCAAATAACTTTTTACAACTCTCACAAGCTCTTGGAACATCAAGTTCAAAAAGATTAGCATATGATACAATTGCAGGGCTATACTTAACATGCTCTTTACCTATACCAAGACCAGCAAAGGCCTCAAGTACAATATTCTCATTTTCATTTAATTTTGTTAATGGAATTGTATTATAAACCATTTCTATATCCTTATCAGAAGATATCATATCTTCAGAGTAAACAGTACAAGGCCCTTTTTTATCTATCTTAAATGTAACTTTCTTACCAGTAGTAATAGATGGTGTTTTGATTGGACAAAGTCCAATTCTATTAGCTAACATCTCATCAATAACACAAGAATCATTCTCAAAGAAATCTACTTCATCAATTGCATAAATTGGAAGTAAATAACTTATTATTCTTCTAATAGAGTTTAATGATGTGTGTTCAGTATTCTCTATTAAATATCTATATGTTTTTTTATATTTATCCAAAAACTTAATTTTTACCATATATATCACAAATTATTTCTTTCTTCTATGTGTTCTTTTCTTTCTACATCCATCATGTGGGATAGGTGTAGTATTTAATATACTTCTAATTTTTAATCCATGTCTGGTTAGTGACTTAAGTGCAGGTTCTGCTCCTTGTCCAGGATTATTATAAAGATTACCGCCTGGGGCTCTTATTTTAACATCAACTTCTCTAATGCCTCTTTCTTTTGCTTTCTCAGAGATAGTTTGTCCGATCTTCATTGCAATGTATGGTGAACCTTCTTTATGTTGTGACTTTGTTAATTGTCCACCTGAGGATTTTGCAATAACTTCTGCACCTGTCTCATCAGTTAAAACTACATTAGTATTATTTCTAGTTGCGTAAATATTTACAATTCCAATTTTTTCTGTAGCCATTTATAATCACTCCTTTTTCTCCTCAACCTTGCTTTCTGGTTTAGGTTCATCTTTTGGTTTATCTTTGACTACTGGTTTTCCTTTTGATTCTGTAGCTTTCTCAATTTCGTTTTTAATTTTTGTGTTTGTATAGGATACTGATTCACTTGAGATTATTAGTGATCCTGGCACTGTTCTTTTCTTTCCATTTACTGCAATATGCCCATGTGTAATTAATTGTCTAGCTTGATTTGATGTCATTGCTAGTCCTTTTCTAAATACTAAAGTTTGTAGTCTTCTATCTAACATATCTGTAACATTTAGTTTTAGAACATCTTCAACTTTATGTTCTTTAGTTAATATACCAAGTCTTACAAGTTTACCAAGAAGCTCGTCTTTTCTTGTGCTATAATCATCAACTCCACCAGCAAGTAATAATCTAGCTCTTTTTCTGAACTTCCTAACTTCAGTTTCTGCTTTCCAGATTTCTTTCTTTGTTCTTAATCCGTATTCTTCAGTTAATTTCTTATCTGATTTTATTTTCTGTTTATTCCATTTCATTCTTGGAATATCATACAATCTGTTTAGTCTTTTTGGGTCACCCATAATTATTCACATTTTTAAATATTTATTTTTTCTTTTTAGAAACACCAACAGCTCCGCCTTTTCTAAATGTTGATTTAGTTTTTTGACCTCTAACTGGTAATCCCCATTGCAATCTTAGTCCTCTGTAGCTTTTAATTTTTCCTAATCTTTGGAATTCTCTTCTTAGGGATAACTTAAGGTCAGCCATAATTAGGTGTGTGGTTTTTCCATCTATTGATTTTGCTCTATTTAATAACCAACTTGGCACTTCTTTGTCTAGGTTTTCAATAATATTATCTAATATTTTTACTTCTTCATCAGTTATATAACCAACTTTGTTAATTTTCTTATTAGTTTTCTTTTCAAAAACCCCATTTATTATTTCAGCAATTCTTTTATTGACACCATAGATTGTAGGTAGTCCTTTTGCAATTGATAAATATCCAGGAATATCTGTGTTACTAATTCTAACAACATGTCTGAAATCCTCACTCTCTTTAGAAAGATCTAAATGAGTAGGTGCTGCTCTTTGTTTCTTAACAATTCTTTCAGGTTTATTAGACTTAACCACAAAGTTATCTTTTTTCTTTCTATTTTGTTTCTGTGGTTTTTTATTACCTTTACCTTTTCCACCTTTGGTGTTTGATTTATTTCCTTTTTTTGCTTTAGCCATATTTAATACACTTTTTTAAATTTTATAATGGGAATACATGATATATTCCAACTTTCTTTTCTTTATCCTTTTCTTTGTAATAAACATTATTACCTTGAACTTTTTCAATTTTTATTTTCTTACCAAAGTTCTTACCTTGTATAAGAATACATTCTTTTCCTATTTTAAGTATACCCATAATAAATCACTTATTCAATTTTATTAATAATCATATCTATATATTTTTTATATCTAAAATCTATTTCATCTTTTGTTAAGATATTATATTTTAGCATAACTGCTTGTAGGTAAAGCTCCTTCCTAATAATTGGAGATAACATTGAAGCTAGTGGGTTCTCTGGTCTTCTTTGTGTTTTTGTTAGTTTTGCAACTTCAAAAACTCTTTTTCCATGTGGCATTCCATGTAATGGTTTTTTAGTTAATGCACAGACATGTTTACTAGTTTTCTTTTTCTTAACTAACCTAGATGCTCTTCCACCTGGTGTTTTTACAACTTTATGTTTTCTATATTTCTTATTTGGACTTGGCATATTACTTCACCTTATAAATGCTATTTTGTTTCAGTCACAGCAGTTGTTCCTTTTGGGTAGTACTTCTTAATTAATACCTTATCATAGATTCCACTTATTATCATTGAGATAATAACACCTAGGATAACATATGCCCAGAAACCATTTACTGTAAACATACTAAAATTATACACTAATTCTCCGTAGTATTTTTTAACAAACCATAGTAAAGGAAATGCAATTATTAGCATTACAAACATAGACTTCTTGGTCATCTTAAACTGTTCACCAACCATCTTAAATGCTTCTTTTTGCTTTTCTTTTACTTCTGCCATTTTTTGTTGTTTTGAAAGTTCTTTTATCTCTCTGTTTATATCTTTCCCTTTCTTTTTAACATAAAAATAATGTTTAGGATCAATTGTTAAATGCTGAACTAATTTATTTAAAACTGCGAATACTAACACAATTATTATCATATCAAACCATATATTCAATAATGGAGCTTCAAACATATTAACTTACCTCTTCACTTTTTACCTGCTAGCTGTTTCATAAACGAACTAGACTCAAACATTTGATCTTTTGCTAATTGTTCATAGAATCTATATACAATACCTACTGTTAATAGGATACCAATTCCTGAACCAATTGCACCTGTTAGATCTGATAAAAATGCTAATAACCCTACAAAGATAGAACCTAAAATTGTGATTACTGGTATATATCTTTTTAGAACTGTTGTTAACACCCTTTCATCTCTTCTAAACCCTGGTATTGACATACCTGAGCTTTGTAATTGTTTAGCAACTGCTTCTGAGTTCTGACCACCAACTTGTACCCAAAACTTACCAAATAACACACAGGCTGCTACAAATATTACCATGTATATTAGTGCTTGTCCCCACATTCCAAAGGTCGCACCACCTAATATCGTGCTTTCTAACAAACCATACTGCGGCGTCAGAAATTCTGCAACTTTGAACATAATATTCTCTAAAAATGAACCTTTTGCAAGATTTACAAACAATGCAACATTTGCAAACAATGTTGCTGCAAGAATTACTGGCATATTTGATACATATAATAACTTTACTGGGTATTTGGCACCCATACCACTCCGCCCCACCGTGAGGGGAATATTCACATGCATTCCTTCAACATAAACAACTATGAAGAACACTAAGAATGTAACTAATATCGGGAGTAACACACTTGATAGTAATTGAATCATTGCACCTGTCTTTAGGAACTCAACTGCCATAAATAACAGCCCACCAGTTCCTGCTGCAACAGATGGTAAACTAAAAATTCTCCACAGGATTGCCTGTGAAACACCAGCAGCAATAAATAATCCAATTCCTGAACCAATACCATACTTGCTTACTACCTCATCTAAATATAACAACACTATTGAACCTAGCGCCACCTGAATGACTACAAACAAAGCCATTCCTGGTAATGGTACTAACATACCAACACTAACTGCAACAACTGCTTCTACAACTGATAAAACAATTGCAAATATTTTTTGTAGTAAACTAAATTTTGCTCTATCATTTGGATCTGAAAAATTTAAATTTATTAATTTAACACCAACTAATAACTGTAATATAATGGAAGACAGTACAATAGGACCAATACCTAAACTAATTAAGGTACCTAATTGACTTGCCATAATCATTTGGAAATATTCTAACTGAAGTAAAGCTTCTGGAGCTACGCCTATTAACTTAATTGTACCAAGTATAAAGAACATTGCTAAAACTATTCCAGTCCATATTAATTTTTGTTTTATGGCTGGTACCCTAGCAGGATCTTTTACAGAGGGTAAAATTCTTTGCATCAAAGCATAGAAACTCATTCAATCTTACCTCCAGCAGATTCAATCTTAATTTTTGCTATTTTAGTAACCATTGCATTCTTTAGTGTAATTGCTTTTGTAATATTTCCTGTTCCAAGAACTTTATGATATCCAAGTTCTTTTAGATTAACTTCTGTATTGTCTTTAATTAATAATAATAAATCTTTAATTGTAATTGATAAAATTTTATCTTTAGCCTTCAGTCTTGGTTTCATTAATTTTCTTTTACCAGTAACTGATGCATATTTAACAGACTTATGTTTGAAAGAACCAGCTCTACCTCTACCACCTTTACAGCCAGCACCTCTTTTGTTTTTAGTATTTCCTTTACCGTGAGTTCTTTTTCCTCTTAGTCTGTCTACTTTTGATTTGCTCATAAATATCACAATTAAATCATTCTATTTAGTAAAGAATTTATTTTTTCTTTTCTGTAACCAAGCACTCCGCCTTCATTAAAGGTTTTTTTAATACCTTTTCTATCATAGCCTTTTGTTGGTGCTTTTAATCTAAATACTGGTTTAATTTTAAGTTCTTTAGTTGTTTTTTTAGATTCCATAATTTCTTTTGCAATTTTATTAATATCTTTGTATATTTCTGGAACTTTTACTAACTTACCATCTTCTCTATATGCTTTTCCTCTTTTGGTAAGCATCTTAACTAATATTTCTTCAGAGATTTCGCCCCAAGTAATATAGTCTTTACCTTTTTTAAGCATACCTTTTATCTTATCTGTTTCTGGATAAATTACACAATGACTAACTCTTGTTAGATTTAATAATTCTAAATTGTGTTTTATATCTTTCCTTATGCCTATTGGGCCTCTAACTCTTAATACTGCAAACATATAATTACCATTTAATTATTTATTCTTCTTTTTTATCTAAAGTTTTTAATTTACTTAAGTTTTCTAATGCATTAATTGCTGCTCTTACAAAATTTAGTTTAGTGTCTGTTGCACCTCTTGTTTTTGACCAAACATTTGTAATTCCAGCTAATTCCATTACTGGTTTAATAGTATCACTTACTGCTAATCCAACACCTTTTGGTGCAGGTATTAATTCAACTCTTAATGATGCGCATTTCCCAAGAGTCATGTATGGAACTGAGTTATCATCATCAGTGTTACTTTCCCAACTTCCTGAGCCTCTTTTAATTGATACCATATTTAATTTTGCATCTTGAATTGCTTTTTCTTGGGCACTAAATCTTTCTGAGTTTTTACCAGTTCCAGCACCAATATGTCCATTTTCATCTCCAATAATTACAGAAACTCTAAAAGAGAAATGTCTACCTGCTCTGGTTACTCTAGTTGTTTTCTTAACATCTATAACTTTTGCTTTTAAATCAGGAATTAAAAAATCAATTATTTGTGGTTCCATAATTTTCCCGGTTTTAAAAGCATCATCTAAAGTAGTAATTTCTCCAGCTTTAACCTTCTTTCCTAGTTGTGTTTTAGGAACCCACGCATCTCTATCAAAAGGTGGGTTAAGAGGTCTTTCTACTCTTGGTCTTCTTCCTTTAGGTCTTTCTCTTTTTTCAATTGGCATAATAATTCACATTAAATATTATTTTTTTAAAATTTTTTCTTTTACAGATTTAAAATCATCTGTTAGGTTATTTTTTAAATATTCACTAACATGTTTTCCTTCAACTCTATCTAAGTTAGGGAATACTTTTTTATTATGTGGGCATTCAAGACCACTATCAGCTACAGCTTTTAAAGCAGCAAATATTTTTGATTTTGATTTATAATTTCTTAAACCAGTATCAAATATTACTTTTTTAATACCTTTTGCTTTTGCTTTTTCAGCAAGTAATAATGCAGTTAAATATATTGCTGGTGTGTTTTTTAGACTATGCTTCCAGCCTAGTGTTTTTAAATGATTAGAAGTAACTGCAACTAAAGTAACATCACCATCTATCTTATAATCAATAACTTGTACTCTTACTATGTTATTTGATAATCTAACAACAAATCTTTTTTGTTTAGATTTAAGTATGGCTAGTCTTTTCTTATAGTCAGTTTTTTGTTCTCTTTTTCTTCTAAATTGAACATTATATGTTGGACCGCTTTTCATTTCTTTTCACCATTAATATATTCTTCAAGGTGTTTTTTTCCTCTAAAATAATTACCTTTAATCATAAGGTATAGTTTATTATAATTTTTACTATTTAGTTTATCTTCTTTCTTAAGTTCTCTTAGTCTTTTTCTTAGACCTCTAACTTTAAGATTGTATTCGTTAGTTGTTTTTCTTGCACTTTTAGTACCTTTTCTTTTTCCAGGTCCTCTTTTTCTTTTTAGTTTTTTCTTTTTTAATAGATCTCTAGCTCTGCCTCTTGATTGGCCTGTGTTTGGTTTTTTAGTAATAACCCCTTCCATAATTATTTTCTTTGCATCATCTCTAGTGATTGCGTCTTTAACCATTTTTTGATTAGCTTGATACTTATCTTCATTAACTATTAGTTTGTGTTTACTTTTTTTAAGTATCCTTCCTGCCATGTCTTTTAATGTTTTTAATTTCATAAAAATTCACATTTAATTTAAAATTTTTAAATTCTTTTCTTTTATAATTTTTGTAAGTTCTTCTCTTTTTTTCTTTCCAACTGTTGCTTTAAATCTAATTGCAACTTTTTCATCTAGAATGTTTAATAGGTCTGTTTTTGAAGCTATTAATATTTCTTTTAATCCAGATGGATGTTTAAATTTATCTTCTTTTTTATGACCATAACCTATACTTGGCATTGGTCCTCTTACTGAAGAAAGTGATCTATCAATACCTCTAGGCATTCTCCATGTTTGAACATCTCTTCTTTTCTTTCTTCTTCTTGTGGTCAAACCATAATGACCTCTGAATTCTGGTGTGTCTTTACTCATACTTATTCACTTACTTATTCACTTTAAAATTACCAGTATACACTTTTGTCATATTATACACTCTAAATTCATAATTTTCTAATTTTTCTTTATTAGCAATCTCTTCCAAATGCAAATAAATGTACATATGTTCAGCATTTCCACCTAAAACCTTATCATTACCATATTTTAGATTACCCATTGCTCTGTTTTGAAATTCTTTATCTTCTAAAAAAACAACTTTAATTTTTGATTCTTTTTGATTAAAAGAAACATTTGCAACCACATTATCTGTTGATAAAAGGGCCTTATCTCCTTCTCTTAATATTCTAAAGTTATAATTTTTATCTGGTGCTACTTTTTCCTCTAATAATTTTCTACGTTTATTTATTACCATTCTTTTTTTTTCTGTAAGTTTTATAATTTCATGTTCTTGTATATTGTTTAATAATTTTTTCTGTTTCTGAAGTAAATTTAGTTGTCCTTTTCTTATTTTTGGCATAAATCAAACATCCTTTTCAATAATATATATACCATCATCAAAAACTCTGTAATCCTTTCCTGTAACTCTTGCTGTTGATTCTATGCTTCCTGCTGTTTGGCCAACTGCATACTTATCTCTTCCACTAATAGTAATGTCCTTACCTTTGATTTCCACCTTACAACCTGGTGCAACTTTTGTTTTTCTTGGTTTCTTCTCACCTAAGAAGTTATTAATAATTATGTTATCCCCTTCTATCTTAACTGTTATTGGGAAGTGAGAATAAACAACTGATAATTTATATGTATATTCCTTATCAAACCCTGCAATTGCATTATTAATTAATTTTCTAACAGTGTTAGAAACTGATACAAATTTCTTTTTCTTACCTTTAGGAGTAATTGTTATCTTATTATCTTTATAATTTATAATTATATATACAGGATTATACTGTACAACCTGCTTAATTCCTGCTTTGTCTAGTTCAATTGTGTTTTCTTGCACTTTTACAGTTGTATCACTAGAGGTTTCAATAATGTTATCTTTAATTTCCTTTTGTATATTTTCTTCTGTCACAGGAATCAACTCTTTCTAATTTTAATAAATATATGCTAGTAATCTTCCGCCTAGTCCTTGTTTTTTAGCATCCTTATGTGTCATAAGTCCATTTGTAGTACTTACAACAATAGCACCAACATCCCTTGAGATCAGGTATGATTTCTCAAACTTCTCAAAGTCCTGGTGTTTTACTGCAAATCTAGGCTTTATTGCTTTACATTTGTTAATCTTACCACCAAGATACACTATTAGTTTCTTATGTGGTTTTTTATCAATTAACTTAAAGTTAACAATATACCCTTCTTCCTTTAATACACCTAAAACACTTTCTAATAACTTAGAATGGTTAAGTGCACAGGTTCTTTTTGCAACATTTTCTGCATTATTTATATTATTCAGAGCATCTGAAATTGGATCATTTAGACTCATCGACTCACCTAATGGTAATAAATTTAATCATATTTTAGTAATAAATTTAATCATATTTTTTAAAACCTAGTTCCTCAGCATAATCATTAAAACACATTCTACAAATGTACAGATTATACTTTCTGATAACACCTCTTTGTGTACCACAGAATCTACATTTTCTTTGTCTTTTGACTTCTTTACTAGTCTTGCTTAATATTGGTTTTTTACCTTTATTTCTTTTATCATTTGCAGTCATTCAACCACAACCTTGAATTTTTCTTTTATAAAATTAATAGCATCATCTTTTGAAATTAAATGTTTGCTTCCAATTTTATTTTTACTATATTTTCTAAGTTTAATTCTATAACCTTTCTTTCTTAAATTAACACAAATATCAAAACCTCTAATTCCTAGTTCTGGATCATACTTAATACCAGGAACATCTAGATATTCATGCACACCGTAAGAGAAGTTACCCTCCTTACTAAATGATTTCTTCTTAAGTTTATTTCTTTTTGCTTTTAAAGTTAAAGTTAGGAAGTCAATTGCATCTTGCGCTCTTAAAGTGGTTTTACAACCTATTGGCAATCCAGGTCTAATACCCCAAGTTGGTAGTTTAACTTTACATTTTGTTTTTACTACTTGTTTCTTAGTTACTAGTTCTAATATTTTTGCTGATTTCTCAAGCTCAGCACCACCTTCGCCAACACCTATATTTACTACAACCTTATCCACATAGATATCATTCATTGTGTTTGATTTCTTAGTATTTTCAACTTTTGTTTCTTTAACTTCTTCTGGCATAAATATCACTATGAAATTTAATTAATTACAATTACATTCTTTTCTGTAGTTTCAAAATCAATACCTTTTTCTTTAGCTTTAATTAAAGTTTGTCTTTGCATTGTGCCTGGTGTAATGTCTTCAATCTTAGCACTTAATCCAATGTGCTTACCACCAATTACAAAGATATCTCTACCTTTTTCTAAAGGATAATATTCTTGAATTGTGTTTTCTTCTAAGTCTAGTTTAATTGATGCTTTTGGTTTGTATGCAAGATTAGTAGTAATTATTGTTCTACCATCATTTGTAACTAATTGAGCACTTCCTTTTTCAACTAACTTCTTAGCCACAATTTTACAAATTTTATATTTTGTTTCTTCTTTAGTAATTTCTTTTAAAACATATGCCCCATTTACTGCATAGTCAACTTTATAGTATTTATCCATTTTTGGAATTTCAATAATATCAAATAAACCAACTGGTAGTTTATGGTCTTTAACTAACTTTTTATCAACAACAATATATCTATTATCTATTATATATTTTATTTCTCTATTATTATCTGCTATATTTAATAAATCCTTTAATATATACCCAATTGAGATTGATGTTTTCTTTGTGTGTTTACCAGCTTTTTGTTTATAGGTAAATCTCCTAGTTTTATCAACACCACTTATAGCGTTAGTGTTTGTGATTTTTAAACATTTAGTTTCGCCTTTATTTGCCATTTATTCCACCTTTTTTGGTGTTTTAGATGTTTTCTTAATTCTTAGAGAATCATTTAAAACAACTTCTGTTAATATTAAGTTTGATGCTGTGAAAGGTATTAATTTTTCTTGTCCTTTATTATTTTTACATTTAATATCTTTAATATACACCTTACACTTAGTGTAATCCACTTTTTCTATCTTTCCAGATTTGCCTTTATGTTTACCAACTAATATCTTAACAGTATCCCCTTTTCTGATAAGTATTTTTTTCTTACCTACTTCAGTAACTAACTTCTTATCAATTGGAGCAACTAACTGTTTTCTTTTAGTATGAAGTCCACCTTCATGCATTCTTTTTCTTTGCTTAGTTGGTTTTTTAGTTTTTGAATTCATTTAAAATCATTCTTTAAATTTTTTTAATTATACTACTGATGATGCAAGTCCTGCGATTTTAGAATATCTCTCGCCTACTTCTTTAGCAACACAGCCTTTTACTTCTGAAGCCTTAGGGAAGCCCTTAGCATCTGTTAAAACAACAGCATTATCCTCAAAGCAAATTCTTAGACCATTTTTTCTTCTATATTCTTTTTTAACTCTAACAATAACAGCTTTTTCAACTTTCTTTCTCATTGATGGAGTACCCTTTTTAACAACCACATTAACTAATGATGCAATTCCAGCTGATGGGTATTGTCTTTTTTTACCTTTATACTTGAAAACAGAAATGATTTCTACAATTTTAGCACCACTATTATCAGTACATGTACACTGACTCTTAGTTGTTAGCCCTCTAACTGTGTTTGCACTTATTTGTTTCATTCTGCATCACCGTCTTTGGTTTTAATAACTTTTTTAGATGTAGTTTTTTTAACCACATCAATCTTCTTAAGCACAATCATTGATTTTGTTTTACTAATCTTCCTAGTTTCACCGCATTGAACAGTATCACCAACTGCAATAGCAATACCCTCAGGAACATGAACAGCATATGTATTTTTAACTAACAAATATCTCTCATATTTAGGAATGTACTTTGTTCTTTTGACTTCTATGTGTGCTGTTTTTTTAGTCTTCATTCTAATTATCTTTCCTTCAATTAATTTTCCTCTAACACTAATTTTTGATTCAATCATAAGCATCACATAACATCTTTTAATTTTAAAATTTCATTTTTTTTAATTTTTTTAATTTCATTTTCTTTATTTTTAATTGTTAATATGTTTTTTGTTTCAAAAATCACTAATCCATTTACATTTATTTTACTTAGATCAGATGAATTCTCAATCACAACATTTTTTCCAATCAAATTTATATTTTTTAAATTAAGCATCTATCAGTTCCTCAGAATATCCTTTATCAACCAATAATTGTTTAACTTTGTCTTTTTGATTACCTTGAATTTCAACTACTTTGTTTTTAACAGTTCCACCACATGCTAGTTTTTTCTTTAAGTATTTTTCAACTTCTTTTGCTTTATCAAAATTACTAAATCCTGATACAATTGTTGCAAATTTTTTAAACTTCTTTCTTACAATCACAATTTTTATTTGTTGAGATTCTTTTGATATTGAACTTAAATCAAAAATATCTTTTGATAGATGACTAACAGAACTTATATCCTTCATAGTTAATTCTTTTCCTCCGCCTTCTTAATAAGGTCGTTTTTTACTAAACTATTTTTCTTAGTTAATAATCTTGCAATTTCTTTTTTCATTTGTCCTTTCTTAGCTGTATTGTTTGTTTTAGTTTTAGATGCAAGCATGCCTTTATATTTAGCAAGTTCTAACTTTAGATCTATAATTTTATTTTCTATTTCTTCAATAGATTGTAATTCAACACTTTTTTTCTTAACCATTTAAAGATCACTTTTGTTCTTTATTATCATTTTCTTTAGTTTCTATTGGTGCTTCTTTAGTTTCCACTGGTTCAGTTACTTTTGGTTTTTCATCTTTAGGTTCTACTTGTTCTTTTTCATCTTTAGGTTCTTGCTTTGAAATTTCTTTAACTTTTTTAGGCTTCACTGTTTTCTTCTTAGTTTCTTTAGCTTTAACTTCTGGTTCTTTAGTTTCCACTGGTTCTTTAGTAACTTCTTTTTCTTTAGTTTCCACTGCTTTTTTAGTTTCCACTGCTTCTTTAGTTTCTACTGCTTCTGTTTCTTTAGCTTTAATTTCTTCAAGTTTCTTTTCAGTTTCCATATCTGCTTTTGCTTTGCTTTTTTCTAAATCTTCTTCTTCCATTCTAACCTTAAAATCTTTAGCAATTGCAGCAACATCCACCTTATCACTAAATAGGACGTCTGGTTTTACAATTCTTAATTTAATTCCAATTGTACCTAATGTAGGGAAAGTTGTTCTTTTTTCATAGGACACAAGTGATTTTTGATCACCAGCTTTCTTCATATATCCAAAAAAGAATCTAGATTTTCTTTTTCTTTGTCCCTTACCACTAGTGTTTCCATTTGCTATAATCTCAGCACCAATTGCACCTGCTTCTTTAATTTGTCTAAGAGCACCATAAACTACACTCTTCCATGCAATTCCTCTACCAATATTTGATTGTATGCTTTCAATAATTACTTTTGGGTCTAGGTTTTTATTTGGAATCTCACCAATCTCAATATGCACCTTGTTAAAACCAAATTCCTTTTCAAGTTCAACAGTTAATGCTCTGATGTTAGCACCCTTCTTTCCAATTATGAAACCAGGTTTTAGAGCATAAATTACAATTCTTGTATTAAATGATGTTTTTAGAACATCCACATCTACAAATCCAGCACTTTTTAGTTTTTTCCTTAGGAATTTTGAAATTGCTATTTTCTTTAGCTTATCTTTAACAAAAATATTTTCTTTCACAGATTATTCCTCCAGAACAATCACTTCAATGTTAGTTGATTTGGACTCTCTTTGTTTACCGCCAACTCTACCAAGTGGTTGTAGTTTAGTTCTTGTGGTACCCTTATTAGCATACATATGAATAATTTTTAATTTATCAAATTCTAGATTTTTTTCTTCTGCATTTGCTTTAACATCTAACAACAGAAGTTTTATTTGTTTAGCAACCTTAATAGGCCATCTTCCAGAAGCAACACCTCTTTTTGATTCACCCTTTCTATGTGCTACTTTTTTATTATACTTAACTAAAGGTAAGAAATCTTTTTTAGTTTCTATATCTTCAGCAATCTTAATTGCTCTTTTAAGTAACTTGCCTTTAAAATAATTACTAAATTCTATAGAATACTTTGTAGAGATTGCTTGGTTAGTCTTTGATGATCTAGCCATTCTCTTTGGGTCATACTCTTTTTGAAAATTATATTTTTTTGTAGCCATATTATTCTACCTTTACTTTCTTTCACTAATTGCAGTACTTGATTTTGTAGCACCAATTCCTGCCTTACCATGTATTAATCTTTTTCTAGTTAATGAAAACTCACCTAAATAATGTCCAAGCATTTCTGCAACAACAACAATAGGTTTGAATTCCTTACCATTATAAACATAGATAGTTTTTCCAACCATCTTAGGAATTACAATCATGTCTCTTCTGTGAGTTCTTATGTTTTTATTAGTCTTAATATCCTTTTCAATTCTTTGATAGAACTGTGCTTGTTCATTTCTAAGAATATTCCTTCTAGCTCTTGAATTCACTAGTTGTGCAAAGTCCTTTAAGGACATTCCTTGAAGTTCTTCAATAGACTTCCCTTTATACTTAAAGCCGAATTCATCTTCCATTTAACCCACATTTTAAATTTACTTTTTCTTTCTACCTGTTCTCTTTGATGCAATTGAACCAACCTTTCTACCTGCTGCTGCATGTCTAGATGTAGACTTAGAGTGACCAACATGATGTTGCATTCCACCAAATGGGTGGTCAACAGGGTTCATTGCAACTCCTCTTACTCTAGGATAAGGCTTTCCTTTTGCTTTCATAGCATGGAACTTATTTCCTGCTGTTACAAATGGTTTACTTGGTCTTCCTGATGCAGCAACTGTACCAATTGTTGCTCTAGCATTTAATGGGAATGCTTTTAGTATACCAGATGGCATTTTAATCATTGCTTTTTCTTTCTTACTAACTAATGTAGCAGACTTACCACTTGCTCTTGCGAACTTCCCACCGTCACCAAAGTTTTTTTCAACATTAAATACTGTTGTACCTGGTGTTACATTTTCTAAAAATAAAACATTACCTATTTCTTCTTTTGCTGTTTTACCAAATTCAACTTTTTGTCCTGTTCTTAGTCCTTCAGCACAAATAACATAATCATAACTACCATTCTCTAAAAGAATCTTAGCAACTGGTGCTGACCTAACTGGATCAGTGAACATTTCAATTACCTGTCCTCTAATTAGCTCAGGATATTTACCATATCTGATATCTACCTTTGCATGAATGGTGGATTTATATTTTGGAGATCCTTTACCTCTTCTTTGGAGTTTAAGTCTTCTTCCCATATTAATTACCTAAATTTTAATTTTATAAGATTCCTAGCTTATTTGCAACATCTTGAGCATTGTTTGCTTTATTTAATGTTATAAATGCTTTTTTTCTATTTTTTCTATCAAGTAATGTATTTACTGATTTTACTTTAACATTATACATTTTTTGCATTGCTTCTTTGATTTCTCTTTTATTTGCTTTTTTATTAACAATAAAAGTTAATCTATTTTCAGTAGATATTAAATCAACAGCTTTTTCTGTAATCACAGGGTATTCAATTATATCATAATATTCTAATTTTTTAATAGCCATATTATATCACCTTAGAAAATCTATCTGTTAATTTACTTACTGCACTTTCTGAAAAGATGGTTAGTCTTCCAGCATGTGTACCTGGTGCTAATTCATTAATTGATAATTGGGTAGCTGAAACCACATCAGCACCTTCAAGATTTTGGAAAATTTTATAATTTTTATTATCTCCAAGAACAAAAAGAACACTTTTTCTTCTTTTGTATCTTCTTCCTCTTGATTTTCCTTTACCAGCTCTAAATGTTTTTGCATCTTTAGCTTTTTCAATATTATTAGATAATCCAAAACTATCTAAGAAGCTATAAACATCCTTTGTTTTTTCTAAATTTTCAATTGAGTTATCAATAACTAATGGTAATTTAATTTTATCAGGAAGCATATGTCCTCTAACTTCTACCAATGCAGGATTAGCAGTTGCTGAGATTGCACTTAGAATTGCTTTTGTTCTTTCTTTAGAATTTATTTTTTTAATTAGTATTTTAGTAACCTTAGGAGGGTGTGCTCTTGGTCCACCAACTGCTTGTGATACGCCAGCAACTCTACCAGCCATAAGTACTTTTCTGTTTTTTAATCTAGGTAATCTAGCATGACCTGTGTTAATAGAATTATCCATTCTATTACCTTTTCTTACTCCTCTATACTCTGCAGTATTTAATCTATTAGAGTATGGTGAGTTCCCTGTTGGTTGGTAGCTTTTACTTTGACTAGAGATAACTGCCTTTTTAATTATGTCTGGTCTATATGACTGTTCAAAGTAATTTGGTAACTCAATCTCTTTGATTACCTTTCCTTGTAGATCATAAACATTTGTTTTCATACTTAATCAAAATTTAATAAATTTATTTTGTTACAAATTTTATATCTGTAACATCTGTTTTATTTTTAATTGGTCTAGTTGATTTTCTAAGAGCAACAACTCTTTTTGATGGTCCAGGAATTGTTCCTGCTACTACTGTATAATTATTTCTAACAACACCATAGTTAATAAAACCTGATTTTGGATTAATTTTAGAAACATCATTATCAATAACTAGTAATTTCTTATTGTATGTTGTTCTGTTATGGAAACCATATTGCCCAGCTCTAGGAACAGTGAACATTACTGTTGCAGGATGCCAAGGTCCAATTGAACCAACAACTCTTTGTTTTTTATGTTTAGGTCTTTGTACTTTAATACCAAATCTTTTAACAGGTCCAGTAAAACCATGGCCTTTAGTAATAGACTTAACATCTAAATAATTTTCAATATTAAAAGTTTCATTTATAGTTATTGTTTTTAAATATTTATCTTTTAAATAATTAATTTTATCATCATATTTTCTAGATAATGGAATTTCAACAATAACTGGTTTCTTTTGACCAATAGTTGTTGATTTTGTATCTAAATAAGTAATTAATACTAAATCATCTGCTTCATCTTTTCTTTTAAGAACTTCATCTAATTCAATTTTTTTCTTAGATTTATTTCCTTTAATTTTTTTAGAAACAGTGGCGTCTTGGGTTAATAATTCAAAAATTGCTTTTTTTCCAGAAATAGTTTTATTTTGTTTGTAAAATCTAGCTCCAATCACTTTCAGGTCAGGAGTTTCGATTATGGAAACAGGAACAGCAATTTCTTGCCCATAACTTGATGAATTTTTATGCGCATTCTTAGCAATCACATGGGACATACCAACCTTTAAACCATAATAGCAAATTGGTTTGCATTGAGCAATAGTTTCGCATCCATTAAATGAATTAAACTTTGGAATAATTGATCTTGCTTTTACTCTAGGGTAAAAAGCCATTGAACCTGCTCTTGGTTTTTCTTTTCTAGGCATAATAATAACACTTTAATAGTATTCTAATTGCCACAAATAAATGTGCAAAAATTTTATTTCCTCTAAAAACATATAAACAAAATTGCTTTGTATTTATATGTTAACCAAAATTTGTCAAAAATTGGTTAAAATGTACTCTGTTAACACACAGTGTACAAAGCTAATATCTATATAATACTTATCTGAGCAGAAAACTTTATAAATGGTTTGTTTTTTCCTTCTAATCCTAGCACAGATCTTTCATGAAAATTATTTGAAAATAACTAAATCACTTTAAATTAAAAATAAAGACTAAATTAGTCTCTAAATTAAAAATAAACTAATAATCAGTTATCTTTGTTTTAAGTTGTTTTTTTACTTCTAAGTTATTTTTCTTTCTTTTTCTTCTATTTCTAACATTAGTATCAATAGCATACCAAACTATAGCAATTACTATAATTATTAAAACAATTGTTGCAATTGTGTTTCCAACAGTAGTAAATGAAAATAAGGCTGTAGTTCTATGTTTAGTACCACTTTGGTTTAATATAATTAATTCTTCACTTATTATATTACCAGTAACTATATCTTTAATACTTGCTAGTACTTCTTGATTTTTACTAATCTTAGTAGGAGATGTTAAGTTATAGGTAAATTCTGTGTCTTGTTCTGCAATTAAAGTTACTTCAGTATTACCTTGAACAACCCAGTCCTCAGGAACATCAAACTCAACAACTATTGCTCTATCTATTGTTAATATGTTTTTAATACTAAAGTTAACTTCATAGGTATTATTTAAATCTTTTAATATATCTGTAGTAATATCATTAACTTCTAGGTAATTATGCTCTAGTGTTCTATCAATAGTTATTGGTGTGCTAGAAACTAACTTATCTTCTTCAAATACTCTAAAATGACCCTTGTATATTATGTTTTCTGCATCAGGAATATCAATTGCAAAGTTAATTGTAACTGTTTGGTTTTGATTAATTGTAAAGTTGTTTTTTGTATCTACACTTTCAAAATTATCTATATTTATTATACTATCACTAGACTTAACTTCCCAGTCATTTGGTAAGCCAACTAACTTAATAGTTACATCTTTATCAACTGTATATGCATTATTTACTTGAACACTTGTAAATATTTTGTTTTCAAGTGACTTAATAGTTGATGGATGTGAGGTTAGTATTATTTTATTAGAAACATCATCTTTAACTAATTTAGTTGTAAATGTTTCTGAATCACAACCACTTAGTCTAACTTTATAATAAACATTTAATGGATTATCAAAGTTAGTAAGTCTAATATCCTTTGAAAAACTATCATTTCCACTTAAGTATAGTACTGGTGTATCAGATAAGGCACCATCAGTAGTTATTTCAATCACACCACTTTTACTACTTGGATTTGTAAATTCTAAATTAATATAATGTTTTGAATTTTTAATATCTATTAAACTAGGAACACTTAAACTAAACTCACAAGAATCATCTAATTGGTTATTATTTCCAGAAGTATTTATTACACCAGCATTAGTTTGGGTATAATCACATTCCTTACCATCTTTAAACTTACCTTTTACTAGTAACTCAAAAGTTCCAAATCCAGACACTCCAATTCTCACACTATTACTTGAACTAGCAGGTATTACTTTCTGATTATCAATAATATTTATTTCTGGGCCTTGGTTATTATAAACAAGAATATCTAGTAAACTAAATTCTTGGTTTGTATTATTATAAACAGTAATAACATTACTACCCTGACTAACAGAACTATTTATTATTCCTACAGAACCACATTGGTCCTCAGTATCTAAAATACTAATATTAAAACTTTTATTTATATTTGAATAACTACAAGTAGCACCATTATCAAAAGTACCAGTTATAGATATCTTACCACTAGCTTTTTGAGTAGTATTTACTGTAGATGTTTTTAAATCAAAGTTAAGTGAGGTTGTTGATGCAGGATAGATTGTTGATATAAAGTTATTTTTGGAAATATCTATTAATGCTGTATTATCAGTAATAGAAACATTTGTTATTTTAAATTTTTGATTTGAACTATTATAAATATAAAAACCTTTATCTTTTGAATAAACTTCAGTTGTGTCTTCAAGTTGTGCAATGGTAGGTGCATAGATGTTAATTGCCTCACATTCAGTACCATATTCACCAGTTTGGTTATCTAGAACTTTTATTTTCACAGTTTCTGTTTTTCTACAGCTTTTGTCTTCTCTTCCTTGTCTAGTCATATACCCTTTTACTTTTAGTTCAAGGGAATCTGTTTTTGTATAATCAAGACTATCAGAATCAAATCTAATTTTTATTTTGCCAGTTGAGTCTTCATTAACATTATTTGAATAATTAAGAACTTCAGCGTCTACAAAGTCACCATCTTTAATATCCACATCATCAATATCAAATTCATAATCAAATGAATTATTTTCAATTATTATTTCAAAACTTTCTTTTTCATTTTCAAACATAGTAAAACTTAAATCATCAAAATCAATATCATCACAATCAGCTGTGCTTTGGTTTTCTTCATCTTCAATATGGTAATCAACTGTGTATGTTTTTTCACAGGTTAGATCTCCATATTCAGCAACCACATAAATATCAAAGAAACCAGAATAATCATCACTAACTGTGTCTGCTATTAAATCAATCTGTGCTGATCTAGTTGCATAACCATTAATAGTATAAGGATAAGTAATATCATCAACATCTAACTCAGCTGGTTCTTCTGTTGTTGTTATTGAAATAATATCTAATGGTTCATCAATTGAATTAATAATATAAAAATTATAAGTATCTTCATCATCTTCATCTAGATAAATATCTGTTTGACCAGATAAACTAAATTTAGAACAATTAACTAATTCAGGTGGGTTACTTGTTCCACCACCATTACCACTACCAGTGTATGTTCCATCATAGTAAACATATGCTGATTCAGTAGTAGCATATTGTCCGTCTAGTGTCTGTGCATTTAATACAATTTCATAACCTAAATAATCAGCATCAAAATAAAACATATTATTGTAAACATATTCCATTGCTGTGTATGGATAAACATAAAAAGTTTGAGAAGGCACTGCTTCTACAAAAACTGGTGATCCAGATATGGGAATACCATAAATTACTGGAGATACTACAACTGGTATGTATGTTGAAAAACCAGATGAATATATTCCAAAACTAAAATCAATATTATCATAGTAATTAGAGTATTGAGTTGGTGCAAAGTTAACAAAACTATCACTTCTTACATATGCATAGTCCACATCAATAAAGTATGCAGACACACTACCAATTAGAATAGTTGTTAATACTAATATAATTCCTAAAATTAATGCTTTATATTTCATATTTAATTCCTTTTAAAATTAATACTATGGCCAATTAACATTTACAGTTACTTCTGGAGATTGATAGGTTATATTATTTCTATAGTATGCTGGATAATAAGTGCTATAAACAGATGGTGTATAATATCCAGGTGAAACAGTGTATCCTACATATCCACTATATGGATTTGAATATCCAGTATATGGATTTACATAACCAGAATAATAGTCATAATGGTTATATGAATTATAATAAGGTACATTTGGATAATATGGATGATAGTAACTTAGATAAGAGTATGAAATATCAGTAACTTCAAAATTTTCAGCTGAAATATTACCAGTCATTAAAACAACTAGCATAACAGCTAATAACCCAATTAACATCAATCTTATATTCATATATATCACATATTTATTAATTATATTAAGTAGCAAATAGTTTATAAATATATTTAATTTAATAACTATATATAATTAAAGTAGATTGTTGGATAATACAAAAAAGATAAAGCTTTAAAAGTAAATATATATTATATAATAATAACACTTAAAAAAAGATTATTTATGCCAGAAGAACAATCAAGAGTTTATCAAGATATAAAGGCTTTACAGTCAAGTATACTTGTACTAAGACAGAAACTTAAATATCTTATTCATAATGAGAAGATATTAGGTAGAAATATACTAATTTTAAATAAGAAGATTGCATCTGGTACTGGAGGCAAAGGTGTTTCTGGTGCATCAGATGCACAGGTTACTGAGATTGCAGATAAATTAAAGGAACTAGATAATAGAATTAAAAGTATGGAATCCACTTTAGATTTATTTACAAAGAGATTTGCAAGAGCAGAGGATCTAAAGGAAATGAAATATATTATAGATAACATTAATCCATTAGAATATACTACAGTTGAACAAGTTAAGAAAATGATAAAAGAAAGTAAATAGAAAGAATGGGGAATTATGATAAAAAAATTTATAAAAGCTAATAAAAGTATATTTTTGATTACTAGCGTCATTATGACTTTATTTTATTTTGGCCACCAATTCAGTCAAAAAGTAACAAACAAAGAAAATATCAGAAAATACATTTTACAAAATCAAAAAGAAATATTTGGAATTAAAGATCTGACAAAAAAGGATAGCACACTAATCGCAGATTACATAAATAAGTTCAAAAATAGTGAACAATTTAAATCTATAAATTTAAGTTTAAAAACAATTGCAAAAGATACTAATTTACTTAACTTTAAGGTATTTGGGAAAAATGCAAATGTCCAAAGAGAAATTATAACACACAAATTATATTTGGCAATGACAGATAACCTGCACACACCTAAAAATGTAAGACAATCAACAGATAAAATATATGACATTTTATGCAAATATAATGGGTTTAAAAAATTACAAATTAAATTTGATTCTTTAAATACATTAAACAAATTTGATTTTGGAAAATACATATTAAAACATTACGCACCTAAAGATACAATTAAAAAAATTAACAATAAAAAAACTATTATAAAACCAAGGTTAAATATAAGAAAAGGAAAAAGATAACCTTTTTTATATTAATAATATAAATTCATTAGAGTATACTACAGTTGAACAAGTTAAAAAAATGATAAAAGAGAACAAGTGATGGATAAAATATATCATTTAGTTGGACCATTCAAAAGAGAAAAAGATAGATTAGAAAAAAAAGATTATAATGGTACAATTACTTATGAAGAACAGATAAAATTAATTGAATTTAATGTAATGGAATGTAAAGCATATCTTAAAGATTCAAGTACAAATAAAAGAGGAATTGAAACGTGGTTAAATCTTATAGCAAAATTCCAAAAAGAGCAAGAAAAGATAGTATAAAAAATAAAGCTAAGTTACAAAATAAAAAACCAAAAAAAGGTTTTCCAAAAAATATAAAAAGGAGATAATTATTTTCTTTTAATTTTTGGCTTTTTAATTGTTACCACAAAATCACCTTATCATCTATAAATATATTAACCTTCATTGTTTATAAACATACCTTAACCACAACCAATAGGTACCAATAACTATAATTATTAAAAATAATCTAAACAAAAAACCATGTAAAAAGTTAGCTATTGAAAGATTAAACCTAGTTATTATAAAAGTTGTAAAAGTTATTCTTAAGCTATTAAATATAATCACAACACCTATTGCTGTAAGAACACCATATAACCTATTTCTCCAAGATACACCAATGGATGATATAATAGCAGACACTAATAGTGTAAATTCTAATATCCCAGTACACAATGAATTAATAATTACTGGATAACCTAAACTAGAAATATTAATTATAGATGCATTTAATATATTATCAAAAACAAAACTAGCATCAACTGAATAAATTACATTTAATAAAAAGGTAGAAACCAAACCATAAAAATAATTAATATAAACATAAAGAATAGTCTTACTTAAAACTAAATATATAACTATAAAAGATACTAAGAAAAAAAGTAGAAAATAAAAAGAACTCTTAACTTTCTTTTTATTATTTAAATCTTTTTTAATTTGTTTAAAAAAATTATTTTTCCTCATAAATTAAATTATTTTACTAAAACAGCAGAAACCTGACCTGATTGTCCTGGTCTTGAAGTAACCTTTGCTTTTACTTCCTTATCATCTAACTTAATAGTAATGATTGCACCTTTAGTAATTAATTTCTGTCTTACAAAGTGTTTGTTTGCTTTGTTCTCTACAACATTAATAATTTTTGCTTTCTTAGAAGTATTACCTTGAGCAATAATTGCAGTTGTTGCTTTTGCAATCTTAACTGTCTCAGTTCCACCTCTAGTTTTTTCTTTGTATCTTTTGTCTTTACTATCAACTATAGTTTTAGAGAAAGAACCTCCTCTATCACTTAATGACTTAGTTTTTCTATTGGTAGCGTTATTAATTCCGCCTGTACTTTTTCTTCTTGATTTTTTTCTCCATTCCACCATTACTTTTCACCTTAAATATAAATTTTATAAACTAGTTGTTACATATATATTATATGAATTTAAATAAAGAGATGTATATTGAAAATATATATTGCTCTATAGATATTAATAATATAGAAAACTATTTAAAAAGAAGTGACAAACTGTCTAATTCATTTAAACCAGAAATTAAGCTAATTATTGTTCCAAATCAGTATATTTATGGTATTGAGCAGATATATTGGGGTATATTCATTGCACTTAATAAATTTGAAGATAGGATCAATATTTCTAAGAAACTATGGACTGAGGTGTTATTAACCCTAGACTGTACTGATCAGATAAATAGAATTAATAAGAAATGGTACTTAAAAGAAGGAAAATCTAATTACTTTGTGTTTATTTTAAGCTCTAATAAACTAAAAGCTAAAGATCTTAAGTTAGTTAAAAAAGAACTAGATATTAATAAACTTGAAAATATAAGATGTTTTAAAACTAAGGCTAAAGAATATTATAAAATTAAAAATAATAAACAAGTTTTAGATCAGATAATTGAACAGATGTCAACTAGTTATTTAAAGAGCTAATTATTCATATTATTTTATATAAATTTTATAGAATAAAGATTTATAATCTTTAAAGTATTTATTAAATATTTTGCTTAAAATAATAAAAGAATCACAATGCTTACAAAAGCCTAAAAAAGAACAAATTGATGATTCTAACTGTACATTTGTTATTTTGTTCTTATTAAATAGATAAATTTTATTTTTTGTTTTCTTAGCAAATCTAATCAAACTTGTTTTTCTAACTTTTACATATTTAATAAATATTCTATAACCCACAAAATCAACACCATTTTTAGTTAGAGAAATATTTGTTTTCTTATTAGGAAGCTTTAATTTTAATCTACACTTTAAAAAATATAATATATCATAAGTATATTTATTAAGTTGCTTTTTAGAATTTGAAAAAACCAAAAAGTCATCAACATATCTAAAATAATGTTTAATTTTTAGTTTATGTTTCACAAACTGATCAAGCTCATTTAAATAAATATTAGCAAATAATTGTGAACTTAGATTTCCTATAGGAATACCTTTGTTATTAGATATACTAGAGTGATTACTATCTATTATTATAAAAATTAAAGCAAGTATATTTTTATCTTTTATTTTTTTAGAAATAATTTGTTTAAGTTTTTTCTTATCAATAGAAAAAAAGTATTTTTTAACATCTGCTTTTAAAAAATATTTAGGATAAGTTTTAGATTGAACTAAACTTTTAACTTTTTTATAGGCTAAATGTATTCCTTTCTTTTTTCTACAAGCAAAAGAATTATAAATAAAAGATTTTTCAAAAATTGGTTCAATAATATTTATTAAAGCATGTTGTACCACACGATCTTTAAATGGTAAGGATTTTATTATTCTTTTTTTTGGTTCATAAATAGTAAATACATTATATTTACTAACTTCATAATTTTTAGTAATAAGTTCATTTTGTATTTTTAAAAGATTTGTTTCTAAATTAAATGAAAAATTTAAAACCTTAGCTGAGTTTGGTTTTACTTTTCTTGCTTTCTCATAAGCTAGGTATAAATTATTATAAGAAATTAATTTATTCCAAAGATTAGTATATGATTTCATAATTATAAAAAAATTGTAATAGAGTTCATCTTAAAAAATTACTAAATATTACAATCTATATTTATTTTTGGCTATTGCTTGGTATTTCCAAACTGTGTTAAAAAACACTAGCCAGGTTTTATACAGATGTAGTTTTTTTATTTATTCTTTCTAAGTCCTTAAACATAGAAACTCTTAATAAAACCTTTAATAAAGGAGTAAAAACTACTGAACACCGGAACCCGATGTTGTTGTTCCGGTTCGAAGGACTGTTGTTCAATTCCAGGTACAAGATCCCAGCATTGGATCCATTGTTCCAATTACCACCAGCAACAAAGCCCCTTAAACAATTATTGTATAATACCTTATCTTCTTTTAAAGAAGATAAAGTAAATAAAAGATCAAAGACTTTAAATATATTTCTTTATTAGTCCACCCAACATTTTTCCTAACAAATCTAATTTTTTAGATGCAACTTCATATTTATTAAAACTTAAAAGTTTTAAATCCTTACATAGCCTTATATTTAACCTAAGTTCTTCCAAATGTATATCTGCATTTAATAAATTTTCTTTTCTATTATAATTTTTTAAAATAGAAACTTGATTTTTGAAAAATAAATTAGTTGCTTTTTTTATATGTTCACCTAAAGTAAACTTATCAGATTTTGGAAACTTTTTAATTTCTGGATATAACCAAAGTATAAAATTATAAGTTTCTTTATATAGTTTTAAGTCATAAATCATATCTTATCTTCTTTTCTATTACCTATTTTTTTTAACAAACCATTAAATAAAGAATATTTTTTATTTAATAAATCACAATATTTATTATATAAATCTTTTGGAAAAACACTTAATTTATATAAAATATATAAATTTGATATTATTGAACATAAAGTATCTTTTGCATATAGATAAGATTGCATTTTATCTTTTTTATAAAATCTACTATAACCTTTAGATAGATTTTCTAATAATTCTATTAATTGTAATTTTATTTTATTAATTATAAAATCAAAATGAGTATTATTGATTTTATTTAGTTCTGATAATAAATCACAAACAATTGTGGATAGTTCAGTATAACCAGAAAAGGAAAGAATTCCTTTATATTGTTCCATAATAATCAAAGTTTTTATTTTTTATATATAATTATAATGATTTTTAAATTTAGGACAGCCCTTTATGGGGCTGTCTTTCCTAACAAACGCAACCAGTTTAGCAAAAAAACCAATAAGCCACAAGCGGCAAGCGGCAGGGAGACTAAAAATATTATACTTTTTAAAATACATTTATGGAACTACTGAACACCGGAACCCGATGGTGCTGTG
>Ga0222667_1000079_pt1 | contig 57677 bp, 86 predicted proteins | sample AntAcemetagen657_FD_179854 | JGI IMG/M metagenome (GOLD analysis project Ga0222667, IMG submission 179854) | Saline water microbial communities from Ace Lake, Antarctica - #657 | ecosystem: Environmental > Aquatic > Non-marine Saline and Alkaline > Saline | place: Antarctica: Ace Lake... | reverse complement strand
TGCTAATAATGCGGGTAGCGGGGATTAGTTCACTTTTTGTCTCTTAAGATAAAATATGAGCTGCTACCCATCTCACCGTTATGGAAGATTATAGAGTAATAACAGTTCGCTGTCCGCATTGTGAAGAACCAAAGAAGGTCAAGGGAACTCTTCGGTGTTCCTGCGGAAAGGAGTTCAGGCTTGTAATCAGCAAGCAAGGCGTGATAATCCACGACAACTTCAAATGATGGATTTTAAGATAATTGGGCGAGGGGTTTTTCTCATTTTACTCCTCGTCCTTTTTGTCCCCTCTATTTCTGCTTGGTCTTTGAATAACTTTCAGGACTTCTCAGGCTATCTCTGCAACTCAAGCAATGCTTCAACGGTTCTCATAGATGAGGTTGCCGTAACGAAGAACTTTCTTTTTGCCGATGCCTACAGCAAGAATTACACCAATGAAACCCTGTGCGATTCCATGATCCGTGCTTCCTACCACTACCTCGATTTCTATGAACCCGATTGTTCTTGTCCTGAGAATTTCCATGACTTCGCCCATGAATATTGGGAGTCCTGGAACTGGGGTTTTGATAATTGTGGGCTAAAATACCAGAAAACCGAGCTTTTAGAGCTTTTGGATGACTTCCGCAATGATTTTCTGAATGCTACCCTCTCAGAGCCTGTGAAAGAGTATATAATCGAAGAAAATACCACGACGATGAATCAGTCGCAAGAGGTTGAGATAGTCTCTGAGTCGTTACTTGGTGGGCTGAGTTTTCAGCCAAGCCTTGATTTTTTCCAGAATCCGATAAATCTCATAGTTTTGGGAGCAATCTTGTTTATTTTCGTCATAATCTCGTATATTCTCATCAGCGGAGTGAGTAAAGTCGGGGTTTTGTTGGTTTTGGGCTTGGAGATTATTGTTGTCCTCGATAAAAGCTTTTTCCTTACTTTAATTGGGGTTGGAGTCCTGGAAATCATCGTCTTGATGATCTCTATTTTCACATCAATGCGGTTTTCTGAGGGCAATTCATCCATTCAGAATCTTAGCAGAGCTTCAACACCGTGGCAAGGACAAAAAAGAGGATACAAATTTTCGATAAAATATTCCCTCTATTTCTTCATTGGGCTTAACGTCGGATTTTGGGTGCTTTATGGGATCTATCTATGGATTGGTTGATTTTCTTTGTTGGAATGCTTATCAGCAGTGCCACACCGCTCCCTCTTGGCATTGGGGAAATCGGACTCTTCCTTGCCGGTGGTCTTGACAACTGGGTTCTTGTCGGGCTTGTGGCTTCGGTGGCGACAACCCTCGGAGAACTGACAACATTCTACTTAGGTAAGGGTGCTGAGAGGCTTGGTGATCGCTGGAAGGGTAAGAGATATGACCGAATGACTCTCTGGTTCGAGAAGAGGGGTTTTCTTACTCTTTGGCTGTTCTCATTCACCCCCTTGCCTATGGACTTCGCAGGATTCTTAGCAGGAAGTGTCGATTATCCTGTCAAGCGCTTTCTCTTGGCGGTTTACCTTGGGCGCTTGCCTCGGTGCTTGTTGATTGCTCTTGCGGGGAGTCTGGGGTGGGAGATTGTGAAGGCGTGGGTTTAGGGTTTCTATTTCTCCTTTGTCAGGTAGACCCTGATACTCAAATTATTAGAGCGTAAATTCATAAGTACCCCCCGTGCATAATTCTTTAAATATCTACGGAAGGGCAACTTTGCCTGTACTAGACCAACAGATTCAGTAAGGTACGCCAGCGTTGCATTATTGAAAGTGTTTATGTGTTGTAATGCCCATACAGAATCCTTGCTCATAGTGTATTCAGGGTTCCTTAAATCCTTTCTTATTCGCCCCCCATTGGGTACACCAATTATCAAAACGCCATGATATGAAAGATTGGACGATAAAAATTCTATTATCTCCCGTGGGTTTGGGACGTGTTCTAAGACCTGCTCAAGATTTATCACGTCAAAGGGGGCGTTTTCTGCTATATCGCTCCTTTCAAGAACATTTATCCCATTCTTTTTTGCAAAATCCCTGTATGTTTCAGAGATCTCAAAGCCGTATGAATCACAGCCCATCTCTTTTCCAGCAGCACACCAATACCCCCACCCCATCCCATAATCAAGCACCTTTGCCTTACTGGGCTTCTTATATGCAGCCTTCAATGCGTCTGCTATCTGTTTCATATAGATTTTTTTGTTAGCATCTGTAGACCGTGCTTCCCCCATATCATCAGACTTTTTATACGTGGTATATAGTATCTCAGCACCTTTGTCATTAAGCACGTTAGGTTGCCAGATCAGCCCACATTCTTTACACGCATCGATTTCGTATTCCTCGTTTTTTAGGAACTCGTCGGGGAGCTCATACATTGCCTTTATGTATTGTTTTAGCATAGGGGAGTCATAGCTGCTTTTGAACAAAAGTTCCTTCTCATTCGAGCCACATACAGGGCATGACTCACGCCGAATAAAGAATTTAGAGTCTTTCATCGTCGATTTCTCTCATAGAGTAATTTTATTTACTTCCATAAATTCATAAAGACTTTCTTCGTCTGAATCCTCTATTGCTTCTTTTATATTTTCAAGCATTTTTTCTTTTGCTTCCTCCTCACTATCTGCGACTATTGATAAATTCCTTAGATTCACTATGTAGGCGTTTGTCATTTTTTTAATTTCTGTTGATTTTCATAATCTTTTAAACTCATATTTGGTTTAAAGCCGTGAGGACAATCTTCTTCGTACTTTTTTAATCGTTCCCATAAGTCAGGGTATTCTCTTTCGAGTGTATATAAATTTCTTTTCGGTTGTTTTGGGCATAACCAACACCCAGTTCTTTTAAATTTAGCATAAATAGGATTTAAAAGATTTTTCTCCCGCAGATACTGTTTGCATTTTTTCTCAGTCCATCCCCATTCGATTAGAGGGTATCTTAGGTTTTCTTGTTTTTGTATTCTGTGTTGTTCATCGAAGGTTATACCTAAGAGGATAATAGCGTTTTTCTTTTGTATTTTCTCCATAGGTCGGACTTTTAAGTCTCTTTGTGCCCAACAAGGAGTTATCACATACGGAAAACCTCTTATCTCCCCTTCATAGTCTCCCCTGGTTATTTTAGTATAAAATAATTCATCCCAGGATTTTTTAGGTTTAATCCTCTTTATAGTCTGACCTGTATATTCCTCAATCTTATTAAGGTATTCATATATCTCTGGAAACTCTAGTCCTGTATCTGCAAAGTGGACTTCATCGGGAGCTTGATTAAGTTCATGTAATCTAATTAAAAGAGCTGTACTGTCTTTCCCCCCACTATAAGATAAAATTGTTTTCATTTTCCACTTTTAGGTTTCCACAATATCTCAGCAGGACTTTTATCACTTCTGATCCGTTTAGCATCCTCGAAGCATGAAAGAGAGCAGTAATAGGCTTTTCTCCCCGCAATCTTAGCGTAGAACATATCTCCAGCATTCGTGTTCTTTCCGCAAAATCCGCATGAGCGTATGATGGTCATTATTAGTAAAGACCTAACTTGCGTATTGCTTCTTTTATATTTTCAAGCATTTTTTCTTTTGCTTCCTCCTCACTATCTGCGACTATTGATAAATTCCTTAGATTCACTATGTAGGCGTTTGTCATTTTTTTAATTCTTCTTTGATTTGCATGAGCCTGATGAACGCTTCCCTCGCTTGTTGTGGTACTACGGCGTTTCCTAAACATTTGAGTCTTTTGATCCTGAACGAGTTTTTGCTGTTGCGATAAACTCTCGGCGTATATCCCCACTTAGAACCGTCCAACGGGGAGGAAGTCCCATAAGCCATTCTACCCAAGTCGGTGAGAGACGAAGGGTCGAGGTCTGCGGGGTCTTGTCTCCATACATCTCTACCTCGCAGTCTAACGCTCGTTTTGGGTTGCCCTGTTCCCGCCTCTTTGCTGTTGAGCCTTTCCAATCCCTCGCTGTGGGTGTTGGGTATAATTGAATCGCTCTCGCCAAACTCAGACCGAAATCCTTTCCATTGTTGCTTAACTTTCGTATTCGATTGCCCTTCTTGATAAATTTGGTGTTCTCGTTGATTATTGCTCCCTGTGCCGCATCTGAGGTAGTCGGGGTAGGCCAACATGAACCACCTCTCTCTTCGGTGTGGCGCACCGACATCTGAAGCTCGTAGAGTCGTCCAAACTGCATCATACCCGATTTCGGAAAGTGAGCCGAGAACTTCGTCAAGTCCCCGTCCAAGGATTGCTGACACGTTCTCCACGAAGAGGTATCTGGGTCGTAGTTCACTAACAAGTCTTTGCATCTCAAACCAGAGTCCGCTCCTTTCTGCATGGATTCCTTCTCTCTTCCCAGCATTGGAGATGTCAACGCAGGGAAAACCACCTGTGATGATGTCGAATTTTCCTTTCTCTGCTTTGAAGGTTTTGATGTCATCGTGAATATGGGCTGTGTCTATGTCTCCTGCTTCCATACGACTCCTTAATACTGCTTGTGCATATTTGTCTATCTCGACATATTGTTCTGTCTTGACCCACTCAGTAAGCCCTAATTCTAAGCCAGCCACTCCCGAAAATAAAGAGAGTCCTTTGAGTCTTTCATTTTCCACTTTTAGGTTTCCACAATATCTCAGCAGGACTTTTATCACTTCTGATCCGTTTAGCATCCTCGAAGCATGAAAGAGAGCAGTAATAGGCTTTTCTCCCCGCAATCTTGCAGTACATCATCTCTCCAGCATTTTTGTTCTTTCCACAAAATCCGCATGAGCGTATGATGGTCATTATTAGTAAAGACCTAACTTGCGTATTGCTTCTTTTGAGATTTTATCTGTAATCCCAAACCGTTCACCTCGTCTAGCCAATGAGGCAACTACTGAGAACCGTTTATATTGTTCTGATATTTCTCTAGCTTTTGTCTCTTCTATATGTGCGGTTTCCCGTAATGCCTTGTAAAGGGTTTCTTTCATCAAGTTTTGAATCTTTATAGAGTTATATGATCCAGTCTCTTCAAACTTTTCTTTTTTCATCATTTAATCCAACGCTACTTTTATTCATGATTTTCTTCATCCTCAATGTAATAAAGAATTGTACGTCTTCCTACACCTTTCTTTTTAGAGTAAACATTAATACTCGTGTCCCAGATTAAATCTGAAAGTGCCTGACTAAGGTTAACTTCCTCTTCATGTAGCTTTGACCTTATTTCCTCATAGTTAAGCATAGGGGTTTCTTTTAATAGCTTAACAATAGAGCTCCTAAGTTTCTTCATGGGGTCTTTTCGTTTAAATTTCTTTGGCTCAAGTAACTCTTCAATGTTCTCAGGAGCTTTAGAGGATGCTTTTATGTTAATATCATTAGTCAGGTCTTTATGAGTCGTATTAACATCACCTACAGCCATATATTGAACCTCTGGACTTTTGAATGCTGATCCAAATCCATAAAACCCTCCAACATCCAATGCTCTCAAATATTTCAAATCCTTTTGTCTAGTAAATCCTAAAATCTGCATTGCTCTTTTGAGGTCAATATCAAGACTAATCCTTCCAATCATGTAATTATTAGCCTCCGCTACAGCATCTTTATGTAGCTTTGAGATTCTTTGAGTCGCTAAAACCCCACAAAATCCTCTTTTCCTTCCACGAGTCATAAGGTCTATGACAGAGTTTGCCGATTCAGATTTTCTCTTTTCTGGGCAAAATTGATGAGCCTCATCAACTATAACAAGGACAGGATGCCATAAGTTCTGCGGGGAGTCAATAAGGTTGTCTAAAAAATTCTTTACAAATGAAAGCCTCTCATGATGCTTCAATTCAGATAGGTCTAGGATTGTGTTGATATTTAATTGTAGTAGTTTTTGTGGAAGTGTGTGGGACATCTCTTCGGTAAGTGGAAGCCCTGAACTATTGCCAAATAGCGTATAATCGTATTTCTCTTTAAGGGTGGAGAATTCCCCTTCTAGGTCAAAGATAATCTGCTGTAGCTTGCCGTGAGACTCCTCAAGGAGCTTTCGGATAGCCCAAGATTTCCCACCACCAGAATTAGCAGTAATCAAAAGCCTTGTTCCTATTAGCTTCTCAAGGTTTATTTCACAATTAGTCCCAAGGTTTATTTCAGTCATTTTAGTATTTATTTAGGAAGATTTCCTCAAACTTTGTTGTTTTTTTCGCTCCAAAATATAAGATTTAACCATTCTTTTTCTAATTTTGGGAGAGTCTTTTGTGTGTATCCTTTTGCTTCCCACTCCTTAATTATTCCATGAACATAGCTTTTACACTCTTTTCCGTGTTTCTTACATAACCACCCTATTTTTAGTGGTGTTTTTGATGTCATCGTTTAATGTCGTAATTAACAAATTTTTTATAGGGTGATTCCTCAATCCATCCAGACATAGAGGTATTCTTACAGGTGCATGAGTTATGCGAGCCGATCGAAGAACTTGAGTATTCAAGATTCTTTTCAGCACATACCTCTATGCACTCAGTTTTGAGATTTCCGTTTGCTTCTGGGTATCCAATAAATACGATATATGTTATCGTTGCTATGGTAATTATAACCGTTGCTAGTATAATCCCCATCCAAATCCAGAACCTAAGATCTTCTTTAGTCATCTTCTGATAAAGTATAGCAAATAAAAAGGACATCCTTCATCTTGATACTTGCTCGTGCCTCTCTCACTTCTTGTCATTTTTCAATTCAGTATGAATCTTCTTATACATTGCCCGTATGTTCTTTGACTGTTTCACCAATGCCGAAGCAAAGGTACTCACAGTAAGTTTGTAGAACTTTTGGTTTTTGTTTCCACTTGCTAGTTTAGAGATGAGCCCAAGCCGTTCAAGATCGAGAAGCGTTCTGCGTAGGGTGCGTTCCTTGTAGTTACCCTCAAGTATATCAGGATATTCTAAAATCTGATTAAATTTGAACTCGTTGTCGAACTCTATCTCCAGCTTACAACAGACATAGAAGATAGCAGCTCCGCATTCTACCCTGTTCGGCACTTTCTTCCCGTCCTTTATGATAGTCCGGTTGTCCAAGAACTGCTCAAAAATCTTTATGTTAGCTTTTTCGTAGGCTCGTGCTTTTGAAAACTTAACCTTTGATATTTGCTCCATTTTTATATCTCCAAAATTTCAGGATTTAATTTTAATATTCCATTAGATCTCAATAAAATTCCAAGTGTCCTCAGACGAGAAATGGCATTATTGAATCCTCCAGAAGAATAGGAGTACATAGTAGGTGTCCTTATTGCTAATTCCTCTTTTGATAATTCCTCTAAGGGACTCAAAAGCAAAACATCATAAATCTCACGCTCACATTTATTGAGTTTTGATATTATAGCCTTCTTTGAAAAGTCAAAATCTTTTACAAGCTCTGGCTTGTAGTCAGCAATCTTAATCTGAGTACCACTACCCTGCATAAGATTAAGGCTTCTTAAATGTGAAAGGGCATTGTTGAATCCTCCAGACTTATTAGAATACCCTGTAAAAACGCCTAATTGTGGCTTTGAGAATGCTTTTTCGGGATATTGTGCTAGTAACGCATATATCTTTCTTTCGCAAAGATTTAAACTATAATCATCACTTAGATTAGTAGGATTATTGAGTTTTTGGTATACTAAAGAGCGACTAATTTCCGCTTCTTTCGCAATGGTGGAATAAGATGCCCCATTAGCCTTCATTTGTGTCAATGCCTTATTATCCACGCTTTTTTTGAGCCCGATAAGATTACACAATGAAGGAATTGGCATAATAGCTCCTGCGATTGCCTCGATACGCTCCCTTAAATCTTGATTCTCTGATATATAATGCTTTTGAGCTTTTTCTATCGCTTTTCTCTGTATTGCTTCAATATCGCTAGCAGATACAGTAGATAAGCTTTTTTCCTGATTCCGTAATTGCCTTTTAAGGTTAAAAATCTCTTTCTTATAATCTCCAAGGCTTCTCATCTCTTCCTCTGCCTCTTTATCTAGATCTGCCATCCCCTTCAGGAGTTTCTTGATGCTTTCGGGAGTAGATGAAGCCTCTTTTATCTCAACTCCCCTAGTTCTGTCAGGGTGTGTTGTTGCGACTTTTCCGACCTTAGTGCGTTGCACCCCATCATGGTTAAATGCCGGACCGAATATATAGAAGTCTCCTGCCTTCAAATCTCGAAGGCTCCTCATATCCTCTTTTGTTGTAAATCCTAAAATCTCGCTCGATCTTTTCATATCAATATCTAATCCAGTTCTCCCAACCATGTAATTATTCGCTTCGGCTATTGCGTCCTTATGTAGCTTTGAGATTCTTTGAGTGGCGAGAATCCCACAAAATCCCCTCTTTCTTCCACGAGTCATTAAGTCTATGACTGCGCTAGTTGATTCAGACTTAGCTTTCTCTGGACAGAATTGGTGAGCTTCATCTACTATCACAAGCGTTGGGTGCCAAAGCTTCTGTGGTGAGTTCACTAAGCTGTCCAAAAATCGCCTGATGAAGATAAGACGTTCATGGTGCTTGAGTTCAGACAGATCTATAATAGTGCTTACATTGAGTTCTAATATTTTCTTTGCTAGAAGCTCCGCTGTTTTTATGCTTGATGGAATCTCCCCCCCTTTACCAACTAAAAGGTAGTCATATTTTTCTCTTAGAGTTGAAAACTCACCTTCTAGGTCTATGACAATCTGCTGTAGTAAGCCATAAGACTCCTCAAGAAGCCTCCTAATTGCCCATGACTTTCCACCTCCAGAGTTGGCGGTGATAAGAAAACGAGTGGCAATCAGCTTCTCTATATCAAGCTCAGTTTTTTCACCGATAATTATTGATGTCATCTATTTCCTTTTTTTATTCTTTAAATCTTGTCCTTGTAAAAAGGACTCCCATGCCTTGCCAAACCTTGCCTTACCGCGCCCCACCACGCCACGCCATGCCGTGCCTCTCCCCGCCTCAAATGAGAGTGAATGTGAATCCTTGCCATACCATGCCCTGCCTGACCTTTCCCCGCCATACCCAACCTTTCCCCGCCACACCTTAAATGAGAGTGAAGAGGAAGCCCTAAGCTTCCTCGAAGTTTGTTACTGAGAATGTTCCGAACATTCCTTTCTTTTGTGGACGATAATCTCCGATTCCCACATACTTTCCAGAGTGTTCTAAGAGATTTTGGATCGTGGTCTTGTCGAGTTCATCATCATCTAGGCACTTGATTTCAAAATCTAGTGTCCAATCCTCGAACTTAGCCCTATTCCGCATGACACGCCCTTTTGTCGAAGGTATGACAACTGCTCGCCTATCCTTGACCCATTCCTGATTGATATGTGGTATCGCATCAGGGAGAACCATTAAAAAGCTTCCGGAGGGCTTAGACAGATTACTCTTGCCCTTCTTGAATGCCTTTCCTGCCTCTATCATAGACTGCTTAATGCAATCTCCCGGCTGATATATCGTTCCGTCTGGAAGTCGATAAATCGTTTCTTCAACATCGTTCTCTTTCATAGTCGAAGCCTTCTTCTTTGTCGTTTGCTCTCCATCTCCACCATTGAATCGGTGCTGTAAAAGAGGGGTGTTGCCCTCAATCCTTACCTTATACGTTTTTTCCATTTGAGTCCTTCTCATGTTTTAATGAGCGTGAAATCCTTGCCATGCCATGCCTTGCCAAACCATACCGCACCTCGCCCCACATCGCCATGCCTTGCCAGACCTTATAAGTGTGAGTGAAAGTGAATCCCTGCCTTGCCAAGCCCTACCAAGCCAAACATCGCCTTGCCTTACCAAACCAAGCCCAGCCAGACATTGTGATTACTTTAGAAGGTTGCCTTATATAAATGACAGAAAAGTGTCAATTACATCTAACCCAAATTGGTGGGGTTTTCAGGGCATATCCTATCTGTCCACTTTTGACAGAAAACAGGCAAACAAGCACCCTTTAAATACCCCCCGTCAATTACCCCCGATTACTGGAAAATAGAGGCAACCAGAGAGTTCCGCTCGATCCTGAGCCTATATAGTAAGTATAGTAACACTGTGGGGTTTATATAGGAGTACCTTCTAAAGATAACAGAAGAAGAATTCTTCTTCTACTAAAAAGAAGGAATAATAAGATGAAACACAGGAAGCAGATTCACGATGACTGGGAAACCCCCCAATGGCTTCTCGATGAGATACGCCAAGAGTTCGGGGTGTTCTTTGATCCATGTCCTCTAAACGCTGATTTTGACGGTCTTAAAACCGATTGGAAAGGGATAAATTACATCAACCCACCATACAATCGAATCGACAAAGAAGCCTTTATACGAAAGGCTTTTGAAGAATCTCAAAGAGGCAAATCCTGCATTATGCTCCTTCCAGTATCTACAAGCACAAAGATATTCCATGAGGTAATCCTACCCAACGCAGAGATAAGATTTCTTCGTGGAAGGGTAAAATTCAAAGGATATAATACGGGGGGGGGTGTTTGTCGAAAACAAATGTGGACAACATGACTCAATGTTAGTGATATTTAAACCTAAACAATAATCAAGATGCCAAACGAAAAAGACTGGGGAAAAGAGCTTACTAAAATACAACGTTACATCAAAGAGAACGGTGGTGAAGTCCTCAACGTTGAAATCAGGGAACGCTTCAAACTAGGCGAAAGCAGGGCTCACCGATGGCTTCAGAAAGGCGTAGAGATGGGTTACTTCACGAGAGCGAGAGAACTTAGCGGACACCGCATCAACGAGGTTGTGTGGAAGATTAAGGAAAAGGAGGAAAAGAAATGAAACACGAAGAAACATCAAGGACAAAAGAATATCTCCCAGGAGATTGGTATCTTTATAAAATCATCTGCTCATGTGGAGAAGAGTGTGGAGGATGGAGTCCGCAAGAAGCTGAGGCTGAGTTTAAGAAGCATTTAAAGGAGAAAAAGAAATAATGGAAACAAAGGTTAATGAATTGGTAGGGATTTTAGAGGAACAGAAAGAAGTTCAGGAAAAAATAGCTTTCAAAAGAGAAGAGTTTGAAAAAGCAAACGATGCCTTATTTATACAGCAAAGAGAGATTAGAGAACGAATAACTGTAGTTAAAGAGGGCATTATTGCTGATTCTGAGATTGAGTTTAAAAAAACTGGTAATAAGAAACTTTATGGAGGGATCGGAATTAGGATTTCAACAAAAATTCTTTATGAAGAAAAAGAAGCTTTTGGTTGGGCTAAAGAACATTCTTTATGCTTAAAGTTGGATTCTAAGGCTTTTGATAGAATTGCTAAAACTGAGGAAATAGATTTCGTTAAGAAAGAAGAAAATGTAACAGTTACCTTTCCGTCTAAAATTACAATCGAGGGGCATTTAGAGGAGGGGAAAATAAAAAATGATCTCGACTAAATACCAGGAACTCGCCCCGATGCTCTGCAAGATGGTGCGCTCAGGGGACAAGAACCAACAGGAAGCAGTTTGCATTGAAATCGAAAAGATTTGCCTAAAGGCGGATGAGTACGAGGATATGTACAGGGAGAGAAGAAATGAAAGTAATAGATCTTTTTAGTGGATTGGAAGGATGGAGTCAAGCGTTCAAAGAAAGAGGACATGAGGTTACCACTTATGAAATCGAGCCAAAATTCAATCCGGATATATGTATGAACATATTAGACATAGACTCACTTCCAAAATGTGATGTTATCCTAGCCTCTCCCCCCTGTGAAAAGTTCAGCGTAGCTTCCATAGGACGATACTGGAAAGGGGGGATTAGTGATGAAGCTAAAGAAGCCTTAAAGCTAGTCGAGCATACTTTACATCTTATCTACTGGGCAAGACCTAAGTTCTGGTTCTTAGAGAATCCAACTGGAATGCTAAGAACAATCATAGGCAACCCTCCCGTGCAAGTTTATTTCGCTCAGTATGGAGAGAACAGACTTAAACCTACTGACATCTGGGGAAGACACCCTAAAGGGTTTAAAGATATGCAAATTCGTGATAGAAGCCTCTTAGAATACGAAAAAGCCCCACGAGGATCGAAGACAGGAACTCAGGGATTAAAGAACTCTGCTGATAGGGCTAAGATACCTTATGGGCTTTCTCTTGCAGTATGCGAACTATGTGAGAAGCAAATCAAGATTTAGTTTTTAAAGACCTACCCATTTAATTAAACGAAAACAATGGATTTCACAGACACGGAAAAGCTCATAAAGAGAACGCAACTTAGAGAGCTAAACGAGATTATTCGCCCGAATGACGACCCGTACAGCGCCTTTAATGAGAAGAAGAGAGAGTTGATGGATGATTTGGGTTTTGATTGAAAAATGAAAACTAAAAATAAGGATACCGCTGAGAAAGAGGAAGAATTTAACGTAGGTCAACAATTACATGTGATGGCTGACACTACGATACTCAGGCTATTGCCTATTGTGGGGCTCTGATAACGTTTACCCCGCCTTCGGGCGGAATAGAGGGGAGAAAAATGACAAACATCGCAAGAAAACTGCTAGAATGCGGAGCGCCACCCGTGCTGCTCCAAAAGGTAGAAAAAGAAACGGAGAGAGTGAACGACCTAGACCAATTAGAAGAGTTTAAACAAATAAAAAAACTTTGATGACCCAAAAAAATGAACCCAACCCAAATGCTCGAAGAGCTAAAGAAAGACAAGATCAGGAATCCGGAGCAGTACTACCGAATGGTGGGGCTGTTTCGGAAGTATGGAGAAAACGACTGGCTCAAAGAGCTGGGAGAAGCCTGAGTGATAGGTTAATGGAGATGCTTGACCGTGAGAGTGATGATGAGGTATATAAACTCACGGGCAGGGAACTCAAAAGGATTATCATCAACGTCAGAATTGAAGGCATCCAGAAGATGATGGTGAGGGGCTTAGAGGAGCTAGGAGACTAGATGATTGAACTGAATAAAATCTATAATAAAGACTGCCTCGAAGGTATGAAAGAGATTGAAGACAACTCTATTGATTCGATAGTTACTGACCCGCCCTACGGTTGGTCGTTTATGGGCAAGAAGTGGGATTATGAAGTGCCGAAGGTCGAGGTATGGGAAGAGTGCCTAAGAGTCTTAAAGCCCGGTGGACACGCTCTTGTAGCCTGTGGAACGAGGACTCAGCACAGGATGGCAGTAAATATCGAAGATGCGGGGTTCGAAATTCGGGATATTATCTGTTGGGCGTACGGCAGTGGATTTCCGAAGTCGCTCAATGTTGGAAAAGCGATTGATAAACGCAAAGGAACTTATATAAAGGGAGAAATATCACCAAATAGTAGAAATAGTGGAGAAAGCCCAAGCGGTTGTTATAGTGAAGGAGTACAAACTAAAACTTTACCAAACCCACAATCGAATGAAGCAAAAGAGTGGAATGGTTGGGGAACTTCTCTTAAGCCCTCTGTGGAATTATGGACTCTGGCAAGAAAGCCGTTGGGGGAGAAAACCGTGGCTGAGAATGTCCTTAAATACGGCACAGGGGGGATAAATGTGGATGGGTGCAGGATTGGAAATGAAACTATTAAAAGTGTTGGTGGTAGAACTTCTATTGTTACTGGAGATACTAGAACAGGTAAGGCTCTAGGAATATACGGACAACACGAATCATTAAATATATTTCACCTTGGTAGATTCCCCGCAAACCTCATTCACGATGGCTCTGATGAGGTCGTGGGGCTGTTTCCTGAAACCTCACCAACCAAACCCCACGAAGGAGATGGTAAAAAATTAGATACACAAAACATGGGATGGGGATTTAAGCGTATGCCCTGTGGATTATCAGATAATGGCGGTTCAGCCGCAAGGTTCTTTTACTGTGCAAAAACGTCAAAAGCCGAAAGGAACGAAGGGCTTGAGGGAGAAAACACCAACAAACATTGCACAGTCAAACCAATCGACCTGATGAAATACCTCTGTCGCTTAATCACCCCGAAGAAAGGCACAGTCTTAGACCCCTTCATCGGCTCTGGAACTACGGCAATCGCCGCAAGGAATGAAGGCTTTAAGTTCATCGGTTTTGAGATTGATTCCGACTACTGCGAGATTGCGAGAGCAAGGATAAAGAAACATCTTGAACAACGGAGACTAGATGAAATCTAAGCCTTCTCGTTCTTCATCTTTAGTTACTTCTTTCTACTCGAATATCCTTTGCAAACTGATATTCTGATATACTTGTTCTCATTTCCTGCCTTAACTTTTTAGCTTGTTTTGTAGCATCTGATTTAGTTCTTGGTTCGGTATACCTAGCACGACGACCTTTATTTTTATCGAAGATTGTTACAACATAACGCGTTTTCTTTCCTTTCAACGCCGCCTTTCGATGTCCTTTGGAGTCACCACGCCAACCTTTTGGTTTCGTCATCTTTAATATGGGTACATATCTACATAATACATATACCCGCCTGTCACACTTTTAAATTCTGATTTAACTATCTTTGCCTTATTTCCACGCTTTCTTATTTCTTTAGCCCCACGTTCTGCGCCTTTTTTATTTTCCGCAATCCACCTAACTGGGTCTCCTTTATACTTGATTTTTCTCTTCTTAGCTCCTTTCAACGCCGCCTTTCGATGTCCTTTGGAGTCACCACGCCAACCTTTTGGTTTTCTTGTTTTTCCGCAAGCCCCCTGGTCACCACGTCCTGCATTCCCTCTTGTCATCTTGATTATGCTAATCTGCTGCCTTTAGGAGGCTTCCAGGTTCCTGCCTTGCCTTTTTGATACCTCATTCTCGCCTTCTGAAACTCTTTAGCGGGAAGATACCCCTTCTCGCCGTGCTTGTCCTTTACTTCGTAGTATAGTGTCATTTTTAATTAAATATCTTTTGCAATGTCGAACTGATGCTTTTACGCCCTATGATTACGATCACAGCTATAGCGCCGGAAAAGATAAGGACGTTAGCAATAAGCGGATCAGTGCCGATAACACTAGCCATTGTATTGTTCATGGAAGTTCGGATAAAGTCGAATGCAGCCCAGCCAGCGATGGTGAAGGATACCCCTAAAACTATTGTCTTAATCGTGGCTTTCCACTTGTTATTCTTCTTTTTGGTCATCTTATCATTCGTTCTGTTAAAGCTGTTTTTAAATCGTTGGGTATGTTAGCCCTTAAAATCTCTTTCTTGAGTAATTGAGCATAATACCCTCTTCCCCCTACCTTTTTCATCCCCTCGCTGAGATTTGAAGAGGGATAATTATATTCTTTTCGTGCTTCGTTTCTAGCTTGATTAACGGCATTAGAGTAATTTTTTCCGTAATAATAAGCCTTAAAATCTCCAGTAGTGTCAAGTTTGGCGATGATTTTACCTTCTCGAATAAGTTTGCTAACTCTCCTAATTTTTCTTGCTTTTTCTTTTTCAAAATATTCTCGTGATAACTCTGGTCTTTTTGGACTATTCCACCCTTTCTTCGCTGCAATCGAGTGTCCCCGACTATCCCCACGCCAGCCTTTTGGTTTTTTCATTTTCTTTTTCCGCTTTTAAGTATATTAACAATATTAGGTATTCCTTGCAATCCGTTCCTCATAAAATAATATATTGTTTTCTTTGCTTCTTCGAGAGTATCTCTGCTATCAATCGTTATTCCATTCACCAATATATGGTAATGTATATTAGAAGACGGTTGATAATCATAACTAATTATCGCTCCACTGTTTTTATTAATCCACGATTTCTTCGTTTTTTTCCTCCACCCTTTTATTCGGCTCATTTTCTTCTCCTATACATAAAGATTCCTAAAATCGCGAGGACTGCAATCACCCCTGCGCCAAGATATACGAGGGTCATATCATCCGTTGTTCCCCCGATGACTATGGGGGTTGGACTTGGGGTGGGCTCTATAATCGTTTCGTTCTCCTCTGGCTCAGTCGTAGTCTCGTTCTCCTCTGGCTCAGGTGTGGTTATAATCTCCACTGGGGCTGTGATTACCGTACATACGCCACTAAGGCACTCTTCGTCCGCAAGGCAGTCTGAGTCAATTACGCAGTCTGGCTCTTCAGGTGGCGATACACTTACCACACACATCTCCCCTATACATTCTTCGTTTGTTGCACAATCTGAGTCAATTACGCAGTCTGGCTCTTCAGTAATTCCTAAAACAAGTTGCTCTGGTATGTAGAATATGGGAGATTCTATATGATAACCACAGAAAACACCAGGAGAGGGTGGTCTACATGTTGGTGCATTTGTCGCAATAGTAACATCCACTAAAATCCCCTCTTGTAATTCTAGTCTCATTGTGTCGGTAGGATCAGGTTCAGTACGATAGTTTATCTCATCACGAATTTTGGCATTGATTATCACTGATTGCCCAACGCTTTCCTCTACGCCATTAAGCGTATTAGAATTAATCTTAAGCTCAACCTTGTCTATTACTTGATTTTCTAGTTCTCCGCACGGACCAACCTCATATTTTCTCTCGATAAACAGTTGACCATCAAGAGAAAGAACATTGTTACTAAAAGATGCTATGAAAATAAAGGGTCTTTTGTCAATTTTTGTCTCGCTTACTCTATCAATAAACCCAGCTGAACCTTCTTCTAGTAGAAAATCACTAGACCTACCAACATAATAAGTTTTCCCTTCGATTATTGTAGTCGGCGAATCTTCGCTTATGAAAACAGTCGGATTACCTACACCTAAAAGCCCGCCACCGTACTCTTGAGGTAAAAGAAGAACCACGCCCATAATTACTGCGACTGCGATTATCCCAGTTGCTATAAGGTTTTTCTTCATTGTTTACGCACCATAAAGAATATTAATCCACCTACTAAGATGACTAAGAGTATCCCCCCGCCAGCCTTTTGGTTTTTTCATCTTGATTATCCTTTCGGGTGCTTTCTCATCCATGAACGAGCGAACTTGAGTGCTGATTGTTTGGTTTTGAAAAGTTTTCTTTCATCTCTTGAACCCATAAACCCTGTGGAAGCTATATTCAAAAGCCAATGACTATATTTATCAGATTCTACTGCAACGAATGTTTTTTTATTTGAGCTTATCCAAGACACATCAGGTGCTTTCAAGACCTTCTCTTTCCTCCACCCTTTTATTCGGCTCATTTTCTTCTCCTATACATAAAGATTCCTAAAATCGCGAGGACTGCAATCACCCCTGCGCCAAGATATACGAGGGTCATATCATCCGTTGTTCCCCCGATGACTATGGGGGTTGGACTTGGGGTGGGCTCTATAATCGTTTCGTTCTCCTCTGGCTCAGTCGTAGTCTCGTTCTCCTCTGGCTCAGGTGTGGTTATAATCTCCACTGGGGCTGTGATTACCGTACATACGCCACTAAGGCACTCTTCGTCCGCAAGGCAGTCTGAGTCAATTACGCAGTCTGGCTCGACTACAACGGGCTCTCCACAGTCCTGAGAGCATGATGTTTGGTCTTCCCATGAGTCGCATACACCATTGCCACAGTCTTCGGGAAGTGTCTGGTAGGTTATCACAGCTGTCCAGTCTCCTCTGATCCCGACACCCGTTTCTGCTAAATCCAATCTCTTAGTTTCTCCATAAATATCATAAGAAGACACCCAAACAGACCATGTTCTCTCCTCAAGCGGAGAGTTGGCTGCAACGTAGAATTTCCCTATCTCGTTTTCTGACGCATCTTGCTTGTCATTGATGTAAGCGTAGATGTAGGCTCCATCGGTGCTCTTACAGTTAATAGTGTACTCGATTACTGCATTACGAGAAGCAATAATCAAATCTCCCGTGTCTGCGGGTCTAGTACCGGAATGAGTAATAATGACCTGTTCTCCCGAATATGTGGGCAAGCCACTGCCGAGAAGCCCGCCACCGTACTCTTGAGGCATAAGAAGAACTACGCCCATGATTACTGCGACTGCGATTATTCCAGTTGCTATAAGGTTTTTCTTCATTGTTTACGCACCATAAAGAATATTAATCCACCTACTAAGATGACTAAGAGTATCCCCCCGATTATAACTGAAGAATCCTCCGTTCCTGCTCCGATTATATCATCTATTACGGTCTTACAGTCTTGGGGACAAATCGTGCTGTCCTCTCCGGCATTACACTCATCATCTCCACAGAAATAGTCATCGTATGTAGCGACACCACAATCAATAGAGCAAGTTGCCTTAGACTCAATCGTCATATCACATATAGTATCTCCACAATATCCCTCTGGGTCTTTTACCTCAGTCAAACATGCACCATCTTCACAACCAAAATTACACTTTTCTAATTCTTTTACAACTGTGGCGCATGTTGCATATTGATAGGTCTTAACTAATGATCCACCCTTACAATACCTTTCCCCAATAAATCCAAGAGTACAATCATCTGAAGTTTGTTCTATTGTGTTTTTTAAGTCCTCAATTTCTTTCCTTTTTTCTATTAATGTATCAAGTAATCCTTCAAAATAGTTTTTTTCTTCATCTGTTTCTGCCGTTTCTATCTCCTCAGATAAGGTATTACTATAATCAGACAATGATTTTAACTTCTCTATTAGAATAAGTAATGTATTTTCCTTAACGACTCCACAATCTAAAGGACATTTTATTTCAGTTTCACCCGCCTCACATGCACCATTACCACATATAGCGGTAGGATCTGTAGAGGACTTACAATCTGCTGAACATGTTTGTAAAGTTTCTCCCCCATTACATGTTCCATCACCACAGATATATTTAGAAGTCGTTGAATCTATACAGTTCCATGAACATTCAGCAGACATAATCGCACCATCACAATTCGTTGAGGTACTACATTTATAAAAAGTCGAACCTTCCACACATGCAGCTTCCATCTTGTCTTTACATCCCGCATCCTTAGTACATTCTATAGTCCCTTTTGACATTGGAATACATACTATGTTTCCATCTTTATCACAAGAGGCTGATTTAATAGAAGTGGAAGAATCCGAATGAATATCCTTACATTTTTTTATTGCGTCACTATCACTAGTACATCCAACACCACATTCCACCGCTGATCCACATCTTCCTGAAATACATCGATTGTTCGAGGTGCATTCTGGGGGCTCTATCTCACAACCATAAGCACATCCTGTCGCATGAGGGCAATCAGAATCATCATCACATTCATCATATTGATCATAAGCCTCTAAACAATTTCCTTTACACCACCCATCACTACAATATGCACGATCAACATCCTTTCCCTGATTTGCACAATAAGATTCAAAATCGTCCCAACATTGGTCTTCAGGGTCATTCCTTTCCGCTTCTTCACGCAGTTCTTCCAATTTCAGGATCTCTTTCTGTAATTGTGCAGCGTAAGTAATAGCATATATTGGATTTCTAGAGGAATAATATTTTACCTGATCTTTAAGTTCATTTATATTAGCAATAACTAGGGCGATTTCATCCTCACATCCATCCTCACATGTAGTGAGTCTTATAATTGAACCACTTTCAAGCGGGGAAGAAAAAGTCTGAGGGATATACTCATAAGTCCCGTCATCGTTTCTTATCAGAATCCAAGTTATCGGGGATACATCTGCCCCCGCCTCTAATGCAGTCGAGCCGGAATACTCTGTGAACGTCCCGTCTGACCTAAAAGCTATTTGAGTCGGTTGACCTAATATCTCGTAAGCGGAAGCGGAAAAGGCAAGAGAAATAATCATTAAGGCTACCAGTCCTAGCGTAAACGGAAGTTTCATACTTAGTTTAGAAGGTTCTCCTTTAAAAATAAAAAAATTTTTTTAGAAAAAAGAAAAAGAAAGAGGGCTTTCACCCTCAGTTTTTAGATGCTTACGCAAGATTTATTGTGTATGCACCGTTTGTCTCGCACTGATCTGTACCTGCTCCGTTGTATGCTGCGAAAGCGGGTAGTCCATCTATGTCAGAGAACCAACCTAGGTCAGCTATAACAACCTCAACATCTGTGTATGGGTCGCCTTTGTCAGCTGAACCGGTAAGGTGCAATCTGCGTGGACCATCATCGTTGCATAACCTGTCCATAACCCAGCACTGGTCTAGGTCGTTTGAGGCTGCTGCTTCAATGTACTTTGGATCGTTGCACTCAACTTTCCTAACATCTTCTCCGGTTATAGCGAAAGCGCTAGTCGAGAAGCTTGAGGCATTTCCGTTGTCAACACCTACTAAGATTTCGTCAGTTCCGAAACAAGTGAAAGCTGTGCCGACATAAACATCGACGAATCTTTCGAGTGTTCCGCCACTGGCTAAAGTCTCGGCATTCAACTCGTTCTCATCGTTCCCCGCAGTCGATGCTGTGGATGAACTTGAGTCAGTGGTGTTCGTATACGTCGAGTCGTATGCTGCAATCTTCAAGGTCGAAGACGTTGGAACCATAAGGTTCACCTTCGTCGAGGTTTCCTTGTCGAAAGAGTACGTTGCCGTATCTGAGGTTCTACTTGCACTGCATAATGCATATACAGTTCCAGAGTAAGAACCTGTCGAACAGGGTACGTTCAACGCACTGTACGTCAAAGTAGCACCCGCAGTCGAAGTGCCGGAAGCGGCTACCTCGTTATCAGAGCCTATTGCATATACCGTACTAGCTCCATAATGCAATGAGGTGTTCTTGTCATTCCTCACAGCGACGTTCAGGGTGTTTGTACCATCATCCTGACAAATAGCTGTGGTTACTGTAGGTCCCAGTTCAATCGCTCCACCTGGAGGCATGAACCAGCCTGCATTATTCGCAAATATAAGGACACCTCCAACGACTAATGCGGCAATCATAACGCTCGCAATAGCCATCGTTCCGATAGCCCCTTTTTTGTTTTTCATCATTATCACCTTTTACTTTGCCTTTTTTAGGCATTTTTATTTCCTAAGCTTCTATAAAAGAGTTACGGATATACGGATTTCTCTAATGTGAAAGATACTCATATAGTTTTGTCGGATTTTTTCAATAACATCTTCCTCGACCTGCAACTAGATTTCAAGAAGATGAACTCGACTAAACAAGACATCTTTCAGAAGCGCAATGCTTTCTGTTTTGTAGGCTACAGCAATTTTGTCGAGTCCAGCATAATTGCTGCGGTTGAATATGGGGGTATAATCGGAGATATTCGCTTCCAAAACGGGAGATGGGTCATAGATGTCGACAACCTCAAGAAAAAAACAATAAACAAGCCTATAATCACCCTTCCCCGTGAATGGAATACAGTAAATGATTGGAGAAATAAGATAATCAAACTAAAGTAAGCCCGAATGCATTCAGAATTATAAGCACCACCATAGCTAGGAATACTAACACGAACAAAACCAAGAAGACCTTTCTTAGTCTCTTGAATTTATCGCTTCCATGCCCTACCTTCCAGCCCACTATCGCTCCTATGAAGAGCCCTAGAAGCATGAGGATGAAAGTGAACTCAAGATTGTAATGCGCCCCGACAAGATAAGCCAGATAAGAAAGGATTATTGCAAAGACTGCCATTGGAATTATCATTCCGATGAAAAGTATAGTAAGTGTGTAGAAGAATATGAAACTATACTGCCCCAGTCCAAATGGTTCCAAGACCTGAGCCATCCAAGAGATTACAGGATCACTTAATCCACTGATAAAGTTCCCACCGCCGAATATGAACGAAGAATCACCATCAATTCCTAAGCTACTGAGTCCTTTGTCAACATACCCCTCTGGAGAGTAATCTGGAGAAACGTTTTGGGCAAAGACTGAGGAGAGCATGAGCAACACGGCAAAAAGGGGCAACAGTTTCTTCATGCTCTATTTTTAAGGACTGAGAATAAAAATTAATAGTGCGGGGGGGCTTTGCACCTAAAATTCTATTCTTTGGGTTTTCGTTTCGTTATTGAAGAAGAATGTCTCTGTACAATTCACCCCAATATGCGAAAACTCTTGCCCATTCCACTCTTGATAATAATAGTTACAACTGATGTGAGGATACGCTGCTGCCATACACAAAACAGCATGTGAGATGTCTTCGCAGTCATAACCCTTTTCTTTTGTCTGTATCGCCATTGGTGGGAGAATATTCCAGCCTTCGTCGATTTCGTAGATCTTCAACGCCTCTTTTGTGAGAATATCGGCATCATAGGTAAAGCCCCGTCCGGTGTAATAGGCATAAACCCCGTTGCAGCTCGTATTTAGGTGCGCCTCGCCAAACCATTTCACGGGATCGAAAGGCGTGATGTAGATAGTTTCTTTATTCTCGTAAGAGTAAAGCATCAGGGCGATTACTATCAGGACTGCTGTCGAGAAGAGGTAAAATGCTTTTTCAGATTTCTTCATTCTTCACTCCACTTAATCCACGTTTTAATTGCTTTTTCTTTATCATGTGTTCCTATAATCCCGCATACTTCATTAATATCTCCCACGGGTAACCCATATCTCAAATCTGGAAATGGTGCAGATTCTAAAGCTATTTCCTCAGCTAACTTTCGTCTTGAGGCTTTGAGCTTCCTAATAACCTCATTAGCCATATCTTTCGATAAGACTTCTTTGTTGTTTGCCGTCATAATCTTTCCACCACGCAAGAATTTGTTTTCTTCTTTGAGCTTCTCTATCTCAGCTTCGTACTCCTTAAATCCTTTGGTTTTGGAAATTTCCTCTTTAACAGCATCCCACTCATTTAGAGCTTCTAGGGTACAAAAAACGGAATTTCCGCAACAAAGCTTGTAATTTTTACCTTTGTGGTCAATTGGAAATATCGCAACATTCTTCTTTAGAATCTGTTCACCGCAATAAGCACATACAAGTTTTTTAGTGTCTATATCATAAGCATCGAATATCAGTTCTCTGTTTTCATCAGTTATCTGAATCATATCGTCGTCGTCTTCTGGTGCAGAAGACTTAGAGTCTTCGCACAACTTCGGTTTTGAAGTTCGTGTTTTTTTCATTCTTTCTCCATTAATTGTCCTCACGGACAAGACCCTCATCTTCTAATTCTTTTAGTGCGGATAAAATATGTTTTCTTTCAACGCCTAGATGTTTTGCGATTTCAGGAACCTTAGCTTTATTATGGCTATCTAAATACGTTAGAATTTTAGTCTTTATCTCTTGTTTTTCTATTCCTAAAAGAGGTTTCAATACTTTTAGTATAGGCTTTCTTATTCTCTCAATAGCATCCTCACTCAATTCTTCTTCAGGACAAATGACATACGCCTCAAGAAGTTCTATTGTCGCCTCTACCATGTCAGCCGTTTTCATTTCTTCTCCTTTGAATTTGTTTTCCAAAAAGACTCATCATCAAAGAGGTCTTTCTGCATTTGAGTTCTTATTAACTCTGCTTTAGAGTGCAATTTCTCAATCTGATCGCATATTTCCACTACTTCCTTCCATCTTGGATGTCTACTCCAAATATTGTCTTCACTCATTTCTTCCCCCAGTACTCCTCTTCGTTATCTCGCTCTCTCGTCCTCTGGATCATTATCGCCTCTGCATGCTTCTCGCTAGTGGCTGTGTCGTAGAAACAGTCGCCGATTGTCTGCTCTTTTTTACAGCTCTTGCAGATAAAGCGCTCTCCCTGTGTGAGCTGAATCTTTCCGCAGTAGCGACAGATGGGGATGTAGAAGGTCATTGTGGTTTATCGTTGAGTTCCTTTTTTTCTAAGGAATAATGAATACTGACAAACACCATGGCAATGAGTATAATAGCCATATAAAGGTCAAAGTCTCCTCTTATACCAATGCTATAATCAGTTAATAGAATAATTGCGGTTCCTAACCCCAGTCCAGAAATAAATACATTAGTTTTCACGACCCGCCAAAGGTCTTTGAGTGCGGTCATTGTTTATAATCACAAGTCGTCACCTCGATACCGTAGAGTGCTGTGCAGTTGAACGGGTCGCAGGTGAGTTGCATGAGGACAAGATCGTTTTCCTTGGGTTCTAGCAGTGTTTTGATGCACTCTTCCTCGCTTTCGTATATTGGTATCTCAAACCTATTGCCTCCAACAAAAACCCCTGGTGAAGCATATACCTCTTCGTTATAACACGTATAGTTATAGCATTCAGGTCGCTCCTGGGTGATGTTGACAAAGGGGATGATTTTGGTGGTGCATGGGGATTTTGATGTGTCTATACTGTCTGTACATCTCCATAAGTCTAAGGTACATTTACTAATCTCTGGTTGATCATACCTTTCCTGTAAAGTTCGCCCAGCCTCAAACGCTTGTTCGTAAGCAGGTACCCCCTCAGAAAGAGGTAATAACCCAAAGGCAACTAATACAATTCCAATAATCACCCCAATGAGGGTAAACAGTCCAAATGCCATAATGTAGCCTGTAAGTTCGCTCATTCTTCTTCACCTCCTTTTTTGCAGTCTTCTTTCTGGACGGGGATGCGGGTGGTCTTGATGTAATTGTGTCGTGTGTCCAACATATAGAAAATAGTAAAGAATATCATTAGGATTGTAGGGGGGAAATATACATCAGGAAATACGATAACCTTATTGGTGACATCCAAAATCGAAATCGAAACTGTGAAATATACTGAAAAGAGTACACCCATCTTTATAGAAACTTCGTGGACTATTTTTTTCCAGTCTAATGTTTTCTGCTCAACGTAGTATTTGGTTTTCATTTTTCAATCATTATCGTCAGCTTCACCTCGTCGCCGACTTTGAAGTCGTGCGGGCGAAAGATGGGAAAAAGTGTATCATCGATGTGAGGTTTTGTACAAATAACATCAAACGGGGCTTCAGTCTCTTTAACGAGGTTTTTATCTTTCAGCCATTCCCACAGGATTACTTCGCTTACCACTGCAGAGGTTTTAATTGGAGTCATTGTGTTTCTTTCCCCAGGCTTTCTTTTGTAAAGAAAGGCTGTGAGAGAAATAGAGGGCGACTGTCGCCAGCCGCCAAAGCCCTTGACTTGAAGTAAGAGTTAGTCATTATCGTGATTTATTCCAATAGGGTGTTTTGCACTTCGGGCAAAGCATTACCTCTGCTTTTCGTGGGATCCATTCATGTCCACATTTCTTACAGGTGAGTTTTGGTAATTCAAACATTTTACTTATACTGTATATTATACGGAACGTCTATAAAAACCCATTGATTTATTGAGTATTTTTAATGTTTCTTTCCGCCAGCGCTTTCCCCGAAGTTGCGTTATGCAACTTGGGCGCAGAGCTTTCAGCTCTAGCGTTTCAAAGAAAGGCTGGAATAGGGGAAGTGAGGGGGGTCTCACTCCTTTGGAATCAGCGATATTACCTTCCACTCCCTATATGCTCTATTACTCTTTTCAGAGTTCTTCTTGCCCATATACTTAATGCAGTAATACTCCCCTGTCTTAGCAAGCTGCATCTTTCCCTCAAGTATCTGTGAGCCCCAGATTCCGTACACATCGCCTTTCATATCCTCAAATGTGTAAATCATCTGCTTGTTCGGACCCACATCGGATTTGAAGGAAATATACTTTCCACGGAACTCATCACCCTCGTTCTCGAAAGAGAATGTAGGATTTATCTCTTCCTTGAGTTCTTCGCCCTCTTCAAATTCCCTGTTTTCTTTTATTATGTCTTCTCCTCTCTTAGCTAGTTCTTCATCAGGTATCTCATCTATTTTTATTTGTTCGTCGGTCATTTTTAATCACCAGTTAAGTTAGCTGTTAGGGGGATAGTAAGTTATGCCACGTTGTTGAACAGTGAGCAGTGAATTATTTATGCAAACTCAGATAAACTAAAGCTGCTCCCTTATCAACATACTTAGCAAAAAAGTATATAGCTGAAAAAGCAGTGGCAATGGCTACACCAAACCAAAAAGCAGTATTTACGGGTTCTGCAAGTTTTATTGAAATTGCTAAAGTTAATATACCTATTGGCAGACCTATCGCTAATCCAGACATTACTGTTCGCTCTTGAATGAGCTTGTCAAACTTCATACGGGTATCATCCACCTTATTTCTCAATGTTGATTATGAGCGCAGGTATAAGACCTATAATCAGGAAGATAAAGCCGAATGCTCCTAGAGAATAGTTAAGTATGGGTTGTAACGCTGATAATAACATTACAAAGAAGCCAAATGAACCGATTGTAGTGAGTATGACAGTGTATTGTTGTCTTTGACCTTTCTTCATACGGATATAATGGGGCATTTTTTCACTAGAATAACAATCCTCTCTTAAAAAACCTTCGTCTGCTCCTTTTTGGAGTTCCTTGCTCCTTTTTGAGGTCATTTTAGTCATAATAACTGCTTCGTCTGTTTTAAGATAACATCACTCTTCTTTGGGGGGGTGCATCTTCGGTTATATTCTAAGGCGGTGTCAAGTATTAGCCCGGACGGGTAGTCCTTAATAAATCTCATAAAGCCGACCAACGTACAAAGCCCGTCGTTGCGCCCAGTCCTCCCATCGCCCCCCTCGCTCCTACCATTTGCAATATCTGCGAACTTTCGGGGAAGGTTATCGAGCACGTCGTTTGCGTTGTCATAAAGGTTGTCATTTACCGTACCTTCAAACTTTTTCTCAATTTTTATATGAGATTTCTTCTCTTTTATTACCTCTTTTTGTGCTTGTTTAACAGTATGTGCAAGTTTTGAGGAGAAGAAGTCTATGTGGGGTTCATAGATAAGTCTTGGTTTTTGTGCTAGTATAATTAGACGTTTAAGGTCTTTTACTTCATCAATGGTTATCTGTGGTCTGTAGCGATTGTGTTTAACATGCAACGCGTTTGCTGGTCGCCAAAGTCGTGCTTTTCCATATACGCCTAAGTCTAGGCAGTTATATTTCTTACTGTATGGTTCTAATAACTTTTTGTAGACTTCATGTGGGGAAGGAATCACCCCCTTCAAAAAGTTTTCTGGGTTAAGTACAGCACCAGCACCCTTTGAACCTGAATAATAAACTTCGATTATCTCTGAAGGTAAGTCAAAATCGTTTTTGAACTCATTAAGGCAGGAATACGCCTGATTTAAGGCGATTTGAGGATTACTTTCATGGTCAAAATCCATAAGGAGCAAAGAAATTTTATATTCAGATCTTTCTACATCACAATATTGTTGAAGGCTTCTATGGAAGCTGTGCCCTTTATTATTAGCATAATTAACAAGCGTAGGTATCTCTTCGATTGTTGTGAAGTGGTTTTTCCATTCCCAAATACATCGACCGCCATTATCTAAAGTATATCTCGCTGGTTTATTTGGCATCTCAATACCATACTCAACATACTTAAAGTCTTCAAATGTCATTTTTGAGATGGATTCTCCGATCTGTTGGAGAAATAAAGAAGTCGCCGTTTTCTTCAGCTTTTTTGAAGTAGTTGTTTATTGCCTCATCATCAAGTTTGTATTTTTCTTTCAAAATATTTTTTATGTCAGATTCGTAAGGATTTTTGATTCCCTGAACCTTTTCAAAGTCTCTTGCTACATAATATAAGCTAAAATTATGAAGTTTTTTTTGATTATTTTTACTAGAATCTTTATCGTTTTTGGCAACCCCGGTAACATAAGGTACCTGTACCCCCCCTATATTATACTCTTTTGTAGAAAGTGTGGGGTGTGGGGGGTTACCATTGTTGCCAAGGTTACCATCTTTTTTATCTCTTCCTATATTCTTAGTAAAAGAATACTCCCACCTTGCTTTCCTCACACTGGTATCTTTAACAATTAAGCGTATATCAGAAAGAACACGTCCTGCAAATTTTACAAGTTTATTTCCAAACTTTGTTTGATCAGACCTTTTCTCAAAATCCAAATATCCAAATAAATCAGCATCTGCTCGAACCAGATCCTTTATATCTTGTGATTTCACCCATCGTTCACCCATCTCATCATAACACCCTTCAAATAACGCCTTCATGTCATTGGTTTCACTATCACCACCCAAATTCACCACTTCAGCATCAGGTACGCACGGTGAGAGGTATCCTGCAGCTTCCATAACACCTCCACAAATATTTGCCCATGCGGGGAATGAGGAAAAAGCAAGAGAACCTTTAGGCTTACCTTTCTCAATCCAATTTCTAACTAACGCATACATAGCCGATATTATCAGCTCTCTATTTTCTAAAACCCACTTATGTAAATCTGGATTTTCAAACCAACGTGAGTTTGCATCTTCAATATCTAAGAATAATCGAACAAATCTACATCGGTTGGCAAAGTCTGGTGTGAATCCGATGCCACTATTCCCCGATAAACTAAAATCTAATTCATTATCCAACTCTAAAATCTCACTTCTACCTAAAACCCTATCCGCCCACTTCTCAGCAGTAACAATAGCTTCAAAAACCGCGTTGTTTAGATAACCCTTATTATTGGAGAAGTGCACCCTTTTACGCCCACTTATAAGTGCGGCAAGTAACTTCTTACGAAGTTCCTCAGTATGATTTGAACGTGCATTTTCAGATGTTGAAATCGGAGATTCTTCTAACACACATCCTTCATATACTATCCCTGAGATTCCTGCCAAAAAGTCCTTTCCAGCACGCTCACGATTAGCAACATAGAAAAAAACGGGTGTTCTTGTAGTAAATGAAGGAAAAAGCCCCCTGAGATATGGCGTAATTAGACCTGCGATTGCGTTGTTCCTATCTTGGTCTGTTTGAAAGCAAAATTCTTTGAATATTGTGTCAAATATTTTTTTTGCCTCCTCAAGTGTCATATCGGGCTTTGATATTTTTGGAGATTTATCGGGTAACCATGAAGCAAAACGTTCATCATAGCCCATACATGGAAAAGTTAGCTCTTTATTATACATTATAGGTAGTGGTATTGTAAAAATCCTATGAATTGGGGCTAACGACCGTTGTAAAATATCTGAAGCTATTAATGTCTTCGCAAGAGCTGCTGTCATACTTCGATCTTTTTCAAGTAATTCTCCCCCCCCTAAAAAAATAGTTACATAAGGAGACACATACTTTTCAGCAAGTGTAACAAGCCTATCGGGTGATACAACTAGGAATCCAGTATATTTCTCCTCACCATCCTTCTTAACCCGTATTTTACCTATCTCGACAATATCTCTACTCTCCGTTCTAAAGAACAAAGCATCTTTATTATGCACAACATCAGCAAGTTCATTAGCGAAGTCGCTGACGTGTTTACCTACCTCTGGTAATCGTAATCGTGTACGTCCATCAATGAGTGTTGTAGTTGTTGGTTTTGTATCTGCTGGGGTTATCGTAACTACCTTAACAGGCTTTGCTTGAATCTCACTTAAAGCAGTATATACCTTTGAAAACATACGGTTGAAGTGGCGTTGACCATCATCACTCCTAAATTCTTTGATATAATCACACAAACGCTTAAATAATACCTGTCTTTTTGTATCTATCTCAAGTTCATCCTGGGAGTAAGTCGTAGGTACAAAGACAAGCTCACCATCTTCATATACCCCAACTTTAATTTTTATTGAATCCCCTATTTGTATCTTAGAGAACTGTATCTTTATATCCCTTAATACAACAAAAATTTCATACTCACTTTTACTTAATACAAACTCCAATCGTTGTCCCCCCCCTTCGAGTGTATCCTCTCTTTTAGTAAGCATACCAGGCACTTTATCGGGCATTATCCTTTTAACGTGTTTATACACCCTTTACACATACAAACCTCAACGCGAGCATGTATATTGTAGTCATAAACACTATGAAGACCTATATCCTTCGTAGAGGAGCACCTAACACACTTATTCTGAAGTATTTGGGGCATTTTCTATGGGTTCGTTTTCTGTCTTTTTCCAAAAAGAGCAATAAACTCCTTTTCTCCCCTTTTCATCCTTAATAATTACATTATCCCCTGGCATTAAATCTAAATATCGTGCCAAATTCGCGGGTAGAATGAATCCAAGTGAACCATCACCAATCTTGATAACAGTTTTTTCAAATTCCATGTAATATTAGCATCTACTCCTTTAAAAACTCTTTAGGTTTCTATTAGGTTTCTATTAGGTTTCTATTAGATTACTAAAGGGCTTAAACATTGTAAACCATTTGCCTGACAGTCTCTTTAAACTCTGAAATCCTCTTTCGTTCTTTATCGAGGATATGGGCAACTTCCCCTTTATTACCTATCATCCTTCTTTCAGAATCTTCAAGCTCGTTGCAGACAATCGAGAGAATCTTCCTATCAACTTCTTTAGAGTGATCACTCTCAAGCCACTCATTCCGCTTCTTGAGTGCCTCGTTTATCGTTATTTCACGTTTGAGCTTACTTTCAACTAACTCAAGCTCGGATTTGAGAAAGTCCTTCCTCTTTATTTCAATATGACTCTGAAGCTTATTCCTAAACGCATTTCGCATCCATGTGGATCTATCATCATAATTTAATCTGCTTACATCCTTGTCGATAGCATCTTTTAGAACATCCTCGACATTAACTTTTATTACACCCATTTTTAGAAATATGAGGGGCTGGCTTAATACCAGCCCCAGCAAATGACGCGCTATAGAAGCACTACGTATATATTACAGGTATATCATTATAAATTAGAGAAATAGTGGGGAATCCGTTGCCGGACTCCCAAGCCCAACCCGTGAGTATTTAGAAGCTTGAGAGTTAAAAATCAGTAGGTGGTATGGTTTCGTACTTAATCAGGTGGTGTGATTCCTCCACCTGATATTTTGGTTACTGGCATCAGGTAGGGGTCGATGACTGTCTTAGTTGTCAGGAACCTAGGGTTCATGTCAGATTTATCGGGTTTTGATGCTTGCTTACTACCTTAAATTATTATCTTTAGACAGATAACCAGGACAGTCGCCTGCCCCAATTATTTTTATTAGAGAAAAATAGAGCAATCCGGAGGCTTTAGGAGTGCGGCAGGCTCGTCACCCAGGTCGCAAGGGGTTCAAATCCCCTCCTCCGGACGCATCTAGTTCTTAATAGCAGTAATCTTACTACCCACTCTTTAAAAATGAAAAGTCTCTACATGTGTCTATAAATCATTTTGTTTTGAATCTAAGATAATCAGGAGAGAAGGAAAGGGGAAGTTACCCGCCCCTACCCATCTTTGTGATAATCCGCCTAGTCCGCAATATTATCTTACTACCCACTCTTTAAAAATGAAAAGGAGAGGGGTTTAAATGTGGACTCCTCATTCCACGCCCCTCTTGCCTTACTTTTTTGTTAAGATACTGACCCATATTATTTAGACACTACTACTTTAAAAACGCCCCTAAAAGGATTCGAACTTTTGACCTTGTGGTTAACAGCCACACGCTCTACCAACTAAGCTACAGAGGCAAATGCGAAGGACGGGAATTGCACCCATATTTCCTGCTTGGAGGGCAGACAGTCTGCTATTGACGTACCCTCGCAATATACGCTGGGGAAGAGATTTGAACTCCTACAGACCTTTCAGCCTACACCCGATTTCAAGTCGGGGTCGCTACCAGATTACGATACCCCAGCAGTTTATAATATATCTTTTTGAAATATGAGGTCATCCGGAGTCGAACCAACCCTTTGGTTCTGGAGACCAATATCTTTCCATTACTAAACATAAAAACCCGAATATTCCCTCACATTTTTATTAACTAAACGTCAATATATTCAAAGTGAAAAGATTTCTAGTGCTTCTTTCTCTGGTGTTGCTGACTCCAACCATACTCGCAGACTGTGATATAACCGGAGCGTGGACGGATTCTACATATCATGCTGGAGATAATATGGTCTTTGAGGGCGATATAAACCCGGAAGGTGGCTTCATTCGTGGGGTAATCAACAACCCACTAGGACAAAGCGTTGCAGTCCTCAAGCTTCGGCAGATCGACAACGAATATCAAATCACGCTTCCGACTAACTCAAGCTTCCTTAATGGGACGTACACCGCACAGGTCTATTACGTCGATTATGCAAACACCACTCTTTGCGGGAACAGTGTGAGCTCAACGACCCGCCTTGAGAGCAACTACACGGGTTCCGACATCGAGGTATCAATCGAGCTCGTCCAAACCTACAACAAAGTAACTCAGGAGTACGACATTGCTCCTACACAATCAGGCTCAAGCACTCTTACAGGAACGATTACCACTAACTCGATTGACGAATTAGCATCCGCGTTCAAAATCAATGATGTTAGTCTCGTTCCCGGCGATAGTATCGGAGAGGTGAACATTTACCTTACTCAATGCACCGCAGATGAGGAGATGGATAAGGCGTTTAGGGAAATCTCGCACTTCTTGGATAATAATTTCTCCAATGCGATTTATTATTCGCAGCAGATGGGGCAGCTCGAAACCCAGCTTGATATTTGTGATACCTTTAGTGAAAACCAAACTATAGCGAAGAACAAGTGGGCGGATATTGCAGCTGGAAAATTGGATTGGATATGGTTGTTTATTATCATCCCAATAATACTCATCGGATGGACGTTCGTATTGAATAATCTTAAAGCATCCACGAAGAACAAGAAGATTAAGCCTGAGAATAAAATATGACCTGGAGATGGTGTAAGTCGGGAGAACCAGTAGAAGAGGGTTTTGGTTTTGATAAAGTAAAAAAAAGCTTTTCTAATTTTATGGGCGGGAAAGATATTGATGAATTTAATCGAATAACCTATATTCCAGAACACGGAGGGGTTTTCGAGGGCTACCCCTATCAATTTGATGATTCTCCCGATTATTCGACATACCCCCCGAAATATAGGATGAAGGTGATGATTGACTCATTTGATGAGCCAACAACGATATGGTATCATCCAGAGAGCGATATAATTGATCATAACCAGGACGGGCGTATGAAGGGGCATATACAGCAAGGATTATGGACTATCGACCTTAGAAAAAACGGTGATCTGGAATCCTTTTTTGGACTTCAAACGACCACATTTATCCCCCCTGCAATCACTGATAGAATAAAGAATGCTCTTGGGGATGAATTTTGGGAGCGTTATCTGGAATCTTTCTTCCTTAATTATCGGATAATGTACGGAATAATCAAACGTAGATATTTGAGGGATATTTCAAATGAGATAGACCGTGATTCGTTAAAGGCTGAAAACAGTAAATACAAAGAGGTTACTAACACACAGAGTTTTGCCGATGTTCTTGATCGTGAAGCAGCATTGCGTGATTATCATAAAACAAAGTATAATTATGGGGAAGAGGGAGAATAATGGGCTTGAAAAGATTTTTTTTGGGAGGCGAGGATGAAGAAGAGGAAGACATAAAAGAAGAAGAAGGTAGAATCATTGATGAGATTGATGAACACTTCAATAAAATCGAGGCGGAGATAGATACAAAATTTAGGGATATTGAGGCACAACTAAGGAATATAGATAAGCCAGTTGAAAAAGCACCAGATACTTGGTATAATAAGAAAACCCCGAAAGACCTTCCACTTTTATCTATTCCAATCGAAGAAGATTCGGAAAATTCCCCTAATTTGGAAAGAGATTCGACGATTATTGTTGATAAGACTGCTGAAAACAGCAAAAAGGTTTATAGTAGTAATTGTGAGAGCATAATGGGCACAGTAGATGATAAGAGTATATATTCTGATCTTCAATATCATAATTTTAAGAAGCCCTTAAACACCACGATAATGCAAATCGTAAAAAGCATGGATGAGGCTATCGAAAACGACGAAGCTTTGGTATTCGTTGGTCTTTATAAAACTCTTCGGGAGAACATATACAACTTTTTAGATAATTTTATATCTGCAACAGCGTGGAATACAAAGGACACGGAAGAAAAGAATAGTATGATACAAGAGCTAGAAACGAAGCTAAGAGCGTATGATCGTATCTATGAAGATAAGAAAAGAGCGATTAAAGCCAAATCGGAAGATGGATCTGAAGAAGAAGTGACTGAGGAAAAAATCGAAGAAGAAATTGTTGAAAAAGAAATCAGTCTTGAAAACCTATTAGAAGACATAAAAAGCAGATTAGGCGAAGAGAAATTCCTGACATGGCATAACATGCTCAAAGCGATGCAGAAGGTTTGGAAAAAGAACGGAAGATACGGTGATGGTAGAACTATAAATTTTGCTCTTAAAGGATTTGAGTTCACTGGAGCAACTGAAGACGAACAAAAAACGTTCAAAGAGCTATTTAAGGAATACTGTTCGCAAAAATACAATAAATCAAAATGAGATTCGGTTTAAATGGTTTTAACTGTTTAAATCTTTAGAATGAGATTAAATAAACCTCTAATAAAATAAATCCCTTACCGCGAAGATGTCTACACTTCAAATTTGGAGAAAAGATAAAACAGGAAGATTTAGACCTCTCGTAAATATCAAAGACATTGATTATAGGGCTGAGGGAATCCAACCTGATGAAATCTCAAGCGTTTTTGGCACTAAGGAAACGGCTAGAGAGATTATGATTTCTCTGCTTGCCGAAAATAATAACTTAAAGTTAGGGGAATATATGTTTTCTATCATGGTTGGGGGAAACAAAGAAAGTAAATTTAGATCACCAACAAAAAAGCTTCTTGGTGGTTCAGATGATAATCGTTGTTTTATTACACGAGAAGACATAAACACATATTACTTTTAAAGCTCCTCTCCTTTAATACTCACCATTACCTTCTCTTCCAACTCCGAAAACAGAGAGAGTTTTATGCATTTGATTCGTGATTCATTACCATTAATTGGTTCTTTAGCAAAAAGGATTATTCTTCCTCTCGGATTTTCTCCACCCGCAAAAGGGAAAATTCTCAGAAAGAGTTCTGTTGCTAATCTCATATACTTTGAGGTTGCCATACCCAACACACGGGTAATGAAGTTTATATCTGTTTGGTAAGTCGTCTTGAACTGCATGATGTAGCTGGACTGATTGTATACATCCTTCGCGGCTCCTGCATTGCTGGTAGTTTGAGTAGCTAAGATTAATGAAGTTCCTTCGGATCGTCCTTGTGAGGCTATTTCAGTAGCCGTATCTAAGGTGTTGGATTTCTTTCCCTTGAATTTATTTGTGAGCTCAAAGAACTCATCGAATAGGATAATTCCTTGATGTTGCTTTAGGTATTTCTTTTCCTTTGGAATTAATGTATTAAGCCGGACAGTTTGATTGTTTAGAGAGATTTCCCGATAGAAATATCGCATATATGCGCTGATTATGATGTCAACAATAGATTTGTTTTTCCGATAGATTCCAGTTAGAGAGACTAAAAAAGTGGTGTTGTTCGTGATTTTCATATCATCGGATTTTTTGAAGGAAAAGATATTACCATCCACTAGACCATTATATTGAGGAGCGTATATCTGTCCTTGTGGGGTTTTTATGAACTCTTTTATAGCAGTCTTCATTGTACCCTCAATCATCCCTGTCTGCTCATATATACTGCTGAATGCACGAACATCTCCTCCTTTGAAGTTGAAAAGTATCGAAATCTCATCAAGATTCAAAATATCTATCGGAATCTTTCCCATAGGATTATCTTTTTCAAAATCAATGAAAACTGTTTTTTTATTTTGGCTTTTCAGTACATTGCCCACGAGTCTCATATCTGTATCTACAGTCCCTTGTTTTTGAGAAAACCATATAATGCTTGAGGGATTAGGACGTTTATGGAAACCAACGGCAAATAAACTTGAGAGGTTCGTTTTACCCATTCCAGTACCTCCTCCAAAATAACAATGCTCACTTTGAAGGAGACCGTCACTATCACTTACCTTTGCTGAGAAAATCAGGGAAAACTGTGGAGGGAATCCTCCAAAGCCTCTTAAAGGAACCTCATCATCAGTTAGATATTGCGCAATATTCCATCGTTCTTCCTTACCTAACTTAATCTTATACGCATTTATGTCAAAGTCACCTGTGTCGATGTATACCTCTTTCATCTCCTTTGCCCGTAGCTCTACAGGCAGAGAAGACAATCCATACTTCAGGGTTAGCTCTCGTTTTTTCTGTTCTCTTCTCTCAAGTATATCGAAGATTTCTATTTTTTTCTTATACTCGCCCAGTTTCGTCTGAATTGTCATTTATCCGACCTTTTCTTATATCATCTTCAACCTCTTTTTTCTTTGGAGGATTGAGCCGTTCTCTTCTCCTTTCTTCGTCCTTTACTCTCCAAGGCTTTTCTTTTGTTAGCATTTCCCTATGGAACTCTTCAGCTCCTTTATCAAAGGTATGCGTATCTAAACTATTATTTGTTGTGTTCTCTCTGAGGTTTGTTATCTTGCGTTTATCGTTTATGTGACGTATCATTATCTTATTGGGTTTACCTAAAACGCGTTGTTTTACAGTGTATGAAGTTCCTTCAAGAGCTCCTTCAGTTTCTTTTGCTTCCCCCATACCAACAAGTTGATACCCATCACGTTCAAGATCCATTCGGATAAGCTGTAATGCTTCTTTTGCAGAAAAGAAATCAGACGATTTTTTGTAGTAGACGATATACACTAAAACGAATATAACACCAACAAGGGCAATAATTACCAAAGTTTCAGCAGATATTTGGAGTTGAGGCATCTCCCTGACCTCACCCCTAAAGTAAATAACCCCTGGAGTCTCCTTATTCGTGCTTGAGGCGAAGATATTATTATCTACATCAAGAATACAAAGAGCACCTCGTATCTCTTTTCCTTCTATACTCGCATCCTCTATACTACCATCATTGTATTTGATGGATCCCCACATGTGAACCCAGGATTGGTTATATGACCCTATTCCATGACGTGATGCGCATGATTCATTAAACCCCTTGGATTTCACGGCATAGGCATCCCAGTATCGAACCTGACCATCAAAATAACCGTCGATGACACCCTCTCTTATCTCAGGCGGTGGTTTATTCATCTCAGCTGGAATCCAATAAGCTAAAGCTATTGCGATAGCACTAATCAAAAGAATCAGAATCCAACGAGAAACTCGAATATTTTTAAACTCTTTCTGGAAGAAGCTAGCCATAGTATGTCAGCACGAGGGAACCCACCCCGTTTAGGGGGTGGGACAATTCGTGCTTTCCTCCTTTTTATTGTTAAAATAATGGTTTTTATAGCCCAAACGTTTAATATAATGGATAAAATGAGAAGAACTATCAAACTGATCTTGCCTTATGACAAGAGAATCGCAGAGACGGTTCGTGTCTACAACCAAGCCTGCAACTTCGTCATGCAGGATGGGTTCAGGTCTGGAACCTACAACAAGCTCAAGCTCCACCGTGCAACCTACAGAACCGTCAGAAAGCGGTTCCCGACCCTGAACAGTAGCTTCGTCTGCGCAGCCCGAGACCAAGCAAGCGACATGCTCAAACGCGAAAAGATGAAGCGATTGCCAGTCAAGAAGAAGTTTTCCGCTATCCGCTTCAACCACAACACATTCAAGCCCTTCCTTAAGAAGGGCGAAATCAGCATCTCCACGACCTTCGGGAGAATCAAACTCCCACTCAAAATCCCCGACTATTTCACCCCCTACCTCAACTGGAAAATCTCCGCTGCTACCCTCGCTATCAAGAACGGACAAATCCAGCTCAACATGAGTGCCGAAACCGAGAATCCCGAGAAGGTCAAAATCATCAAAGCCTTGGGAATCGATAGGGGAATCATCAACCCGGTCGTCACAAGCGATGCTCAGTTTTTCAACAGCCGAAAGATTCGTGCTGTCAAAGGTAAATACCAGTGGTTGAAGAGTGCTCTCCAAAGTAAAGGAACTCGCTCCGCAAAGAGGCATCTCAAAAGCCTTCGCGGAAGAGAACAACGTTTTATGAGAGATGTCAATCACTGCATCAGCAAGAAAATCGCTTCTGGCGATGCGCAACTCGTCGTTCTCGAAAAGCTGGGCATCCGACGGAGCAAAAAGAACGGAAAGCGGTTCAACCGACTCCTCGGAACTTGGGCTTTCAGGCAGTTTGAGGAGTTTCTCAAATACAAGGCTGAAGCTCTCGGTAAGAGTGTTGAACATGTCAATCCCAAATACACTAGTCAGAAATGCTCTGTTTGTGGTCAAGTCAGAAAAGCCAACAGAAAAGGAGTCTGGTATCGGTGCAAAGGTTGTGGGTTGACCTTGAACTCCGACCTGAACGCTGCTAGAAACATCCTCGCTCTCAGCAAGCTCTTTGAGCGAGAGGCTGCTGTCAATCAGCCAATCGTGACCTGAAATGTTTGTTTTCATTTTAGAGTTGCAAGCCCTCTCCCTTCAGGGGGTGGGTAATTGACACTCTATGTTGCACTTTTATCCTTATAAATTACAGGAGCAGCCCCCACTATCCAACGACAGCAGGACTGCGAGAATCACCACGACTATCACAATCGCCCCGACAATCTTTACCAGAGTCCAATCTATTTTCATTTTCTTTTCTTCTTCCACGGTTGCCAGACAAAGAGCCCGACAAGCCCGATAATCATCACAGTCCCAAAGATTCCCCACCCCAACATCTCACTTGTCCCGCCCTTGACAAAGAGCGCCTTGGTAGCATCAACAAGCCCCTGTGCGATCACAAAGGAGAACGAGCACTCGACTGCAAGGGTGTAAATAGAGCCTGCTATGAAGAACAGAGCAATGTAGAAGAGAGTTCCTATCTGGCTGGGATCGTGGAGTCCTGTGTGGAAAAAGGCGATGCTCAAACCGAAGACTATCGAGATTATCAAAAGCAAGCCGATACCACCCGCATTCTTCATATTAATGATTTTGTTCAAGCCCATTGAGGTAAGGAGTCCTAAGAAGACAGTGAAGAACAAACCACCTTCGATAAATCCACCAATACCCTTAATAACCGCCCCTGCGAGGTCGCTTGCCTCAACTGGCGATGCAGAGAAAGGCACGCCTAAGAACGGGGTCGCAGAAAACGGGGTTCCGGTCGTTACTGAAAGGTAGAAGGTTATCATAATCACAAAGAGAAATCCTACGGCGACGAAGAAAATATCTCGCCCCCATTTGATGTTATCCCATGAGATGAGGTTAACGCTCTCGATTTTGGTCGAGGCGATAAGTAGGATTGATGTGGCAATACCGAAGATTACATAATCCAGAGAGGAGAGGGTGAACCCCGTCACCACAAAAAGCTCGGTCTTGAAGAGCAGATACATGATTATCGTGGTGAGCAAGACTACTGAAAAGGAGATGTTGAACCATTTATTGATTGTTGGCTTTCCAGCGAACTTTCCGCTTCTTATGAGATACGCTCCGATTATGATAAAGATCACCGAAGCCTCAAAGCCGAAGTTCAGGGCTACTTGTGTCGCATCGCTTGAGAGCAGGATTGTGGAGAAGATGAGGATAGTCGTGAGGATGAGGGTGATACTTGCCTGAAGCAGAATCATTCGTTCTCTCTCTTCCATGCACTTACTAGAAGCTCATTGAATAAAAATAAAATTTTATTTTTAAAGGTTGAGGTGCTAAAAGAAGCAAGGAGTTAAAGATGAGCCGAATAAAGGGGTGGAAAAAGATAGGTAAAGATCGCTGGAAGCCTAAAGGTGGAGGACAGGGCGTTCAAATAGTTGGTAAAAAAAGATTATGGACTGTTCATTATAGTGTACATGATACATTAATCAAAACCAAAGAAGGAGCACTCAAGTTCGCTCGTTCATGGATGAGGAAGCACCCAAAAGGATAATCAAAATGAAAAAACCAAAAGGTTGAAGAGCAGATACATGATTATCGTGGTGAGCAAGACTACTGAAAAGGAGATGTTGAACCATTTATTGATTGTTGGCTTTCCAGCGAACTTTCCGCTTCTTATGAGATACGCTCCGATTATGATAAAGATCACCGAAGCCTCAAAGCCGAAGTTCAGGGCTACTTGTGTCGCATCGCTTGAGAGCAGGATTGTGGAGAAGATGAGGATAGTCGTGAGGATGAGGGTGATACTTGCCTGAAGCAGAATCATTCGTTCTCTCTCTTCCATGCACTTACTAGAAGCTCATTGAATAAAAATAAAATTTTATTTTTAAAGGTTGAGGTGCTAAAAGAAGCAAGGAGTTAAAGATGAGCCGAATAAAGGGGTGAAATACAATGGGAACACGAGCGTATATTAGGTACAGAGGAAAACCATTAGCAGTAACACATTGGGATGGGGATCCGGAGGTTTTGGGAGTTGACATTTACAATTCAGACAGAACCCTGAGGGGGGTATTACGTGCTTGTTCTACTCACAGCATTGACTTTATAGATGCTCGTTATAAACCCTCTAAACCAATCGTTACATCAACAAATACAACCCTTTTTTATTCAAATGATGTTCAGGCAAGGAAGATAATTTTTGATTTGACGGGAGAAAAGACCAAAAAAGATGAGTATAGCACTGCATTTGAGTCAAATGGCATAGACTATAAGCTAACAAAGGTTATTAAGAACCTTCCTAATGATAGTTGGAATGAGTGGGAATATGATGTCTATTCTTATGGGGTTTTTGTTAGACCAAATGAGCCTTCTGTACCATTGAGTCCTTTGGGTAAATATGTTTCATCAATCCCGTATCCTAAGAAAAAGATCAAAAAGGTTCTTCTTCCTAAAGGACAAACAGTTTTAGTATCTAAGCATAAAAAGAAGACATCTAAAGGCAAAATAACAGTCGAAAAATATAAAAGGTCTAAGCCTAGTCAAACAGGAAAACGAAAAAGTATAAGTGCTGATAGAAAAAGAAAAGCCAAGTTACCTGGGAAAAGAAAATCAAAATCTGGTAAGACATATACTGAGACTAGGCGCAATCGTTCTGACAGAAAAGGCAGTAGGCTTTAAGCTAAAATGACCCAAGATTGGGCTCAATCATTAGCTCTCGGTGCTCCGATGTCAATCTTCGGCATAGTCGGAGGAGCGTTGGGGAACCTCATAGCTAATCTGGATTGGGTGCTTAAAGGAATCCTTATGGTAGGGGGAATCATTCTCTTATCCGTAGGGGTAGCCTTCTTAATCTTCGGGTTAAAGAAGTACAGGGCGAAAAGACAAGCTGAAAAGAAAGAGAACCTCATCACCCGTGCGGCAATCTTCGGTGGTCTTGGCGCAATAATGGTCTTCTTTACATCACCCGTGTATGCGTGGGTTACGCCATATGAGTCTCTAGCTTGTAGCCCTTTAGGTTGCGGTGATGCCTTTAATTGGTTGCCGTTAGTCTTAGGTGGTGGGCTTATTCTGTTGGCGATTGGATTGTGGATTAGGAAGCGCTGATGTCAGCCCAAACCAAATAGTGATCCGAAACCTCAACAGTGACATTCTTATAAACCCCTGATGAGAGCACGCTTACATTCCCCAAATAAATCCTATCGTAGGTGCAGTCGCTTGTCCCAACGGTTGTGTCTTCTTCGTTCCCGATAACCTCATAATATTCCTCGAAGATAGGCTTGTCTTCATCGAAATAGCTACAGTCCTGATTGAAGTCGCCGAGCAGTATCGTGGACTCCTCTATCCCCTCTGCGAAGTCCTCAAGGTAGTAAAGCTCGTTTTCAGCATCATCTGGCTTGGCGTGTAAGGTAATAAGGTTCAGGGGGGTAGTGGTATTCATCCGGAAGATCGTTGGTGGTCTTTCCCACTTTACATAATCAACGCTCTCAGTCACATCGAGAAGGACAGCATTCCTGTAAAGTAAGCCGTACTGCTCCTTGCTTGAGCTTCTTCCTTTTCTCTCGCTGATTGCGCATTGGTATTCTGGCATTACAGCACAAAGTTGTTCCCATGAGCTACCATCAATGTCTCTGATTTCCTGAACGATTGCGATGTCGCACTGTGAGAGAGCTGATTCGATTGCTGGTAGATGCCCATCATTGACCTTACTGTCACCGAAGATTTGGATATTCCATGAGCAGACTCTTAGGATCTCCGAATCAGAGGGAGAAGGGGCGGGAACGAATAAACCCGCCCCAGCTTCGTTAGGGGTGGTAGATTGTATATAGAAAGCACCGAGCATGAGTATTGCGCCGAGAAGTAAGACCAACTTTTTCATCAGTATATTAGAAGGTTTATCCTAAAAAGGTTTTTATAGATGTAAGTGATAATATATCGTGTGATATATCACAATGACCGAAGAGTTTAAGGAACTTAGAGAGCTTGAAGCCAAGATAAAAGCAGAAAAAGAGACATATCATCACGGGCAATATAATATCGTATCTGGTGATGTGGTCTTGTGGGATGATATTGAGAAAGCCCTCGCTCAAGCAAAAGAAGAAGAAAGGGAGAAGATTTTGAAACAAATTTCTAAATTGTTTGATGCAGGATGGACTATCGAATGGACTATCGAACAAACATCATGCCCTTGTGGTGGAATATGGGCATGGTGGAAGCCAAGATTCCTAGGGGCTCAAGGATATGCTGGATGTGTATGTCATACCAATATTTTAGAAGAAGCTCTCAAGGAGAAGAAATGAGTAACACAATAAGAAAATATAAGGGATTAGAAGAAGATATGGGAGACGGAGTTGATATGCTGTCTATAACGGCATTTATGGCTGGGGAATATGGGGATGGAGTTCAATTCACAATAGGGAGTAAGTGGTGCGCTCTTACAGAAAATCAAATCAAAGACTTAATCACTACTTTACAAAAACGCCTTAAATGTTCTAGGTATCATTCCGCCACAGACACTTCTCCAATAGATTGGGATATTGAATATATACATCCTGAAAAGTTGTTCTGATGAAACAATGAAAGCAAACTAATCCGAAATTGACGAAATTATAAAACGATGGATATAAATAAACTGACAATAGGAGAAGCAAAAGAAAAGTTGGAGGAATATAAAGCCCTGAAAGAGATTTTTGGCTCTCCAGCCGAAGTGCAACCGACAAAATACGACGGCTATTACATCGTGCGGACATATTCAGCTGGAGTGTTTGCTGGGAATATCGAGAGTAGAAACGGAAAGGAAGTTGTAATGACAAATGCCCGTAGAATATGGTATTGGGAGGGTGCGGCGTCGCTGAGTCAGCTGGCAATGGATGGAACATCATCTCCCAATACATGCAAGTTTCCGAAGGCGGTGGATAGGATAGAGCTGACCGAAGCAATAGAAATAATCCAATGCACGCCGCAGGCTGAAAAGAGCATCAAAGGGGTTAAAGAATGGGCGAAATAGGCTCTGGCTCTGGCTATGGTGATGGCTCTGGCTATGGTGATGGCGATGTCTATGGCGATGGCTATGGCGATGGCTCTGGCTATGGCTATGGCTATGGCTCTGGCTATGGCTATGGCTCTGGCTATGGCTATGGCTCTGGCTATGGCTATGGCAATGGCTCTGGCGATGGCGATTAATAATTATATCCGAAATGAAAGCAAACTACCATGACGGAACACAACAGGAGATACAAGTCGAGGATAACGGAAGCCAGAAGACGTATCACCTTAAAAAAGCAATGGGAAAGGAGGAAGTAAAAGGATATATACCTTTTGGAGAGACGCAGGTAGCAGTCCAGGGACAACGGTTCGAATCCGTAAGCTCTCCCCTCCCCCATATTTGCTTTAAAAACAAAGACAGAAAACCTTTAGGAAAATGAGCTATACACCAAGCATTTTGGTAAATGCAGAAGGACTTAAAAGAGCTGTTAAAGAATGTTTTTCTTTAAATGTAGAGGACATCACAACCCCTGATTTCTATGAATATCTCGAAAAGCATAAGATAGGTGTAGAAGACATAGACGAAGATACTAATGCAACTTTATTAAAATTTCTAAATGTTAATGGAGTCCATTCAGTTTTTTTTAGAGGAGAAAAATTTTATTGGTTTAATTCTAATTATAGTCGAGAAGCAATAGCTATAACAAATTTTTGTTCAGAGAATAGTGTTGAACATATCACAGAATATTAAAAACTAGGAAAATGAGTAAAGGACAGCGATTACGGGAACTTCAAGAAGAAGTCAATAAACTCATGCAGGAGAAAGAAGCATTAGAAGATCAGCTAAAGGATATGGGGCAGAAACCATGGACAGTTAGAGATTATCTTAAACAAAAATGAACAAAGAAGAAAACGAACTTGAAACTGGAAAATTAGCTAGAGTAGTTTATTCTATATTACACAGGAAGCCCGATGTAACTGAGTCTAAAGATGGGTTTAGAGTTCAGCACATGATTGCTCTTGCTCAAAGAGCTGGACTAAAAACCGATTTCCATTATTTACCATACGTCCGTGGTCCATGTTCCTGCGGAGTTGCTGCTTCTCTTTATTACACAGAAAACCGTGATGATTATTTTGAAGAAGTGAGAAAGCGAGGAGATGCCTGTCTTACAGTCGATGAATTACAGGCGGTTCTTTGGCTTAGGAAGCATTTTGAAGCAATGATACTTAACTACGACTTCCGTATGCTTGAATGTGCTGGATGGGTATCCTATTTTTTAGATGACCTACACGGACAGGCTCTCATAGATGAAATACAAAGAAGACCAAGTTCATTTTCAGAGATAGAGATAAAAGGGATGGAAGTGTTATTGAGGGAACTAAATCCTAAAATCAAGAACAAGAAACAAAAATGAAAAAACACTTTGAATGGGAAGGCTTTGTAGCCAACATGGGCAAGATGAAGCTGATTACTGTGCCGATAGCCATACGAAGCCAAGTGCCTAATGGGGTCAAATTCCGGGTGATCCTAAAAGAAACATGTGAGAAAGATGAAGATTAAAACAATGGATAACCTATTAGCTTTTTTGCTCGGATGGATTGGAAGTGCACTAATGATATTTGTTTTAATGAATTTTGTGTCAGCTTCCACCCCTTGCCCAGCAAACAACATTCACCACCTAACGACAGGTGTAGTTATTGCTAAGTGGGTTGACATCAATTCTACGGGCTGTTTCGGTATTTGCCCTCAAGACATACTAGACCTTGCTAAAGGCTGGGAGAACGTCTCTGAGACAGCCTCATGGTCATTTAGAGATGATTCGGGGAGTTGGGTGAGGACTAAATCCGTGGGGCGCAAAGGAACAAAAGTGGATGTCTGGGAATACCTAAAGGCAGAGCAACAGGCTAAAATTGAAACCGCGCAAAATGTCTTTTGGTCAAATTTTGTTAATGAGATTGAGATGAGGATAAATTAAGATGGTAGCATTTAGCTTTAACGGCAAGTGGTTGCCAGAGGACATGACAGATAAAGAGCGGAAGGCTGAGGTCTTTAGGTTAATTCTCAGCGGAGAGAAGAAATCGACGATACGGAAAGCTAAGTTTGCTTTTCACGATTATGAGCGGGATATTGATATATACAAAAATCCTAGAGCTCCTGACGGGAGTGCCCTCCAACTCTACTGGAAGCAAAGGACAAAAGATTGTGAGAAAATTAAAGAAATAATTTGCGGAGAACCCATTTTCTTACTCATAGACAGTGATGGGGAGACTGTAGAAGCAAGCTATGATTATGGGGAGGAGTGGGCAATATCGGAAGAGCAGCTTAAACAAATCTCCAAGAACGACGGCTTCAAATCTCTTACGGACTTCGCGAGATTCTTTGTAGGGCATGATTCTTATTATCTTTACCCCTTCGGCGATTATGACCCTTTCGAGGTAAAAAGAGAATGAAACCTAGAGAGCGTGAAGCTAAGATAAAAACAGAAAATTCGGACGAAGAAGTGTATGTATTTAAGGATGTTAAGGTGAACCCTTACTTTTCTCAAAAATAAAAAAATGGATAAATTTTGGAAACTATTTATATTGGGCAGTATCTTTTTTGTTTTAGTGTGCGTTAGTGCTGTATATTCATTATATCCTCAATCTGGGGGTTATGTGCCGTCTGGGGTAGATTTTGAAAGTATGAACATTACATCAAGCTCTTGGACTATCCATTTTATAGACAAGAACGAAGAAAAAGTTTTGTTTAATGATTTAGATGAGGCAGTAGACTACTCTCAGGAGTACTCAAAAAATCTAGTAGAATCCTTTAATTCTCGCTATGAAAAGGACTTGAAGCCAATACCTGTTTATCTTACAAATAAATCCTATAACTATTTTTCTGTATATGAGAAAAGTATATATCTAGCTAAAGATAATCCTTCTCTTTTAGAAAAAGGGTATGTGGAATATGTAACAGAACATGAGACCTGTCATTATTTCCAACTCAATGGGTGTGATTTTGGGAATAGTAGTGAAATATGGGAAAGTATCTGCGAGATTTATGCAAATAGATCACATACTGAAGATGAATGCATTGAAGAAGGTTGGTCTTTACGTTATTGTTCTCCTTTTAGGTTGAATGAAATCAATCGACAGGGTTTCCTGGATTGCGTATTTGGGGAGGCATGTACAGATGGTGCTACCAATGAAAGACTAACAGCATGTTACACAAAAAACCGTAAGGATTTGGTTATTATAACATCATAAGAAGCTTTTAGGGCTGGATAGGAAAATTCGACTAAGTCTTTCTCTAATTTTTATTCATCCTTCTTATATATAAGGCTTGATGAAAAAAAGCCTTATCCTGCTCGGAGCATTAGTTCTCCTTCTTTTGCCACTTATATCTGCGGATAACACAGAATGGCTTACATTTCGCCAGTACAATAATCACACTGCTTGGGATGGAGTGGACTATACGGTAATTTCTGGGTTGAATCAGGCGAGTTATTCAACGGGAGGGAGTATCCTCTCCACCTCTCCCGCAGTAGCCAACGGTTATGTCTATGTTGGTTCTTATGACAACAAGCTTTACCAACTCAACGCAAGCAACGTGAGCCAGTTTATTGCTAGTTATACGACTGGGGGTGATGTCTGGTCTTCCCCCGCAGTAGCCAACGGTTATGTCTATGTTGGTTCTGATGACGATAAGCTTTACCAACTCAACGCAAGCAACGTGAGCCAGTTGATAGCCAGTTATACGACTGGGACGTCATTTATACGTTCTTCCCCCGCAGTAGCAAACGGTTACGTATATGTCGGGTCTGGCGACAAAAAGCTTTACCAACTCAACGCAAGCAACGTGAGCCAGTTGATAGCCAGTTATACGACTGGGGGTAATGTGCGTTCCTCTCCTGCAGTCTCCGATGGGTACGTATATATTAGCTCAAATGACAACAAGCTTTACCAACTCAACGCAAGCAACGTGAGCCAGTTGATAGCCAATTATACGACTGGAGGGTGGAGTTACTCCCCCCCTACAGTCTCCGATGGGTACGTATATGTTGGTTCACATGACGATAAGCTTTACCAACTCAACGCAAGCAACGTGAGCCAGTTGATAGCCAGTTATACGACTGGGGGTAATGTGCAGTCTTCCCCCGCAGTAGCCAACGGTTACGTATATGTCGGGTCTGGCGACAAAAAGCTTTACCAACTCAACGCAAGCAACGTGAGCCAGTTGATAGCCAGTTATACGACTGGGGATTTGCTTTTATTCTCTTCCCCCGCAGTAGCAAACGGCTACGTATATGTTGGTTCAAATGACGATAAGCTTTACCAACTCAACGCAAGCAACGTGAGCCAGTTGATAGCCAGTTATACGACTGGGGATAACATTGAAACCTCTCCAGCCATCGCCAATGGTTACGTCTACGTTGGCTCAAATGACCACAAACTTTATCAACTCAATGCCTCTGACATATCCCTCACAAACTCAGACACTACCCCCCCCGTCCTCACATGGAACTGGCACAGAAATATAACCTCATCAGAATACAATATTAATATAACCATAAACTCCAATGAGGCTCTTTTAGGGTGTTATGTATATGTAGACAGCATTGGGAATTTTTCAATGACTCAGAATACAACCACTCAATATTATATCACCGTTCCAGATGATACCAATACTAATTATTCTGTGAGAGCATATTGTAATGATACGGCAAATAATACTGGACAGTCTAGCTTGGCGTGGTATAATGTGGATACAACTCCTTCCATAATCACAAACATTGTTGTAGGCAATAGTGGGGCATACAATCCGACTTCTGGGACAAATACTACAATAACGGTTAATATGTCCGTGAACGAAACAGGGGGGTATGCCGATATTTCTAATGTTTACTGCAATCTCACAAAAGGATCTAGGGTGGTTAATTTGACCTGTGCACAGATTTCAGCAAGCGGTACTGAGGCTAATTATACCTGTAGGGGTAATATGACATATTTTTATCTAAGTGGGAACGATTGGGAACCAAATTGTTCCGCATCCGATGCTGTCGGCAATGCTGGGAATAATGTCTCTGCGACTAATTTGACCTATAATAGATTAGAGTCGATAAGTGTTACGACTTCATTGACATGGACAGGGATAACCACAGCGTCTACCGATGATGGGGCGGATGATAATCCTATAATTATCTCGAACTATGGAAATGCGTATTTTAGCACTGTGAATATCACCGCTTATGATCTGGTAAACGGGGGTGACTCAATCGTAGCGAGCGACTTCAGCTGCAATGATGCAGATGCGGCAGATGGAGAGGCTTTATCAAATGCGACAGCCGTTACGATGACTGGCGGTTCTCTGCTCATTGGCAAGGCATCGGTGGAGAACGTCTATGTCTATTTAGAGCAGATTACGACCCCTGTTTCATCAAAAACTTACTCTTCTGAACTCCCATGGCTTGTTATGACATACGGGGCGCAGAATACGAATCCGTAAAATGGATAAAAAAGGGCTTGGTTTAAGCCGATTGGGCGTGGCAATTTTAATAATTTGTCTCGCCATGGCAAGTGTCGTCTATGCTGGCGACACGGCACAGGATACCCTGACCACTTCTTTGGTCTTGGGGAATGCTGCGCCAGTAGTAAACGACGTAGTTGTACAGAACAGTGGGGCATATAACCCGACTTCATGTTCGACTACAGAAGTCACAGTCAGGTTCAATGCGACTGATGACAACGGTTGGGAGGACATTGATCTAACCAATGGGAGCACTAATTGCACTTTGGCAAAAGGTGGCACGACAGCTACTCTTAGTGCAGGCACTTGTACTAAGGTAAGCAACAGCACTTCCACAAAAGCACTTTTCCAGTGTACGGGGGATATGCAATACTATTACCTCACGGGTGCTGATTGGGCTGTTACCTGCGCAGTTGTGGATTCAGCAGCAGCGACAGATAATAATGCAACTGCTACGATGACATATAATCGCCTAGAAGACATAGTCATTGTTGATGCTTCGGCTGCTTGGACAAGTATAACCACATCTTCTACAGATGTTGCTTCAGACGACAATGCGATAGTAGTTAACAACTGCGGGAACGCATATTTTGCGACTCTTAATGTCACAGGATATGACTTAATTGGTGCTACTACAGCTACCGATAAAATCCCAGCAAGTGACTTCAGTTGCAACGATGCTGCTGCTGCTGGCGGTGAAGCTTTAGTGAACACTACTGCAACGACAATGACAGGTGGAGCTTTGCTTATAGGGAGCGGGGTTAGTGAGGATGTCTATCTCTACCTAGAACAAATAACAGTACCAGTAAGTGCACAGACATACAACAGTGAGTCTGCATGGCAGATTATGTTGTACGGTGCAGACAACACAAATCCATAAGGACTTTGGGCTTAGTGTGGTAACTAAGCCCTTTACTCTTATCAAAAGTCATAAGGAAATCATAAAATAAAAATGAAAAGAAGCTTAGGCATAGTGATTATGCTAATGATGCTACCTTCGGTCTTAGGAAATCCGGGGGTAGTCCAAGGTTACATGGAAGATAATGTGGTTTTAGCTCCGATTGGTGAGACAGTTTGCCACACGGTGACGTTAGCAGACGAGATAAACAACCCTCACGATCTGAGGGTGACTATAACATCGAAACCTGATTTTGTAGATGTCACCCTACCTCTCGATGGGGTGTGCAGGACAAATATGTGTGGCGAGTGTGAAGAAGGGCTTGTCTTTATGATAAACACTCCTCAGGATGCGAATGTCGGAGATGCGTGGGTTGTGAATTTTAAGGTTGAGCGGGTAATTAAGGATGTTCAGGGTGGTATGGTTCCTTTAGAAGGAGTTACCTCGCCCAAGTTTGACATTATGGCAGTTATAACAGGATTGGATGTCTATAAGGAGAAGTGCAAGGCTACAGTGAACCAATGCAACATCGAATCACCACCGATTGTCGTGCAGGATGCTCTTATCGCTTCAGGGGAGCTAGAAGGTGAGGAACCCGTGGTAAGCCAAGAGGGTACATCACCCGAAGACTCTTCCCCTCAAGCTTCGGCATCAGTTACAATAGTCAATGAAGACCCAATGCCTTACGTTTATGTTAGCCTAATTGTAATAATAGTCACAGGGCTTTTCTTGTTGCGTTTGAGACAATATAGGTGGGAGATTCACCAGAAGCAAGCGGGAACCAAATGAAAAAGACAGACACGGTTTTAGCGGGATTTGTAGTTATTTGCGTAATTGCGTTCTTAGCTAGTGCCTACACAACCGCTTTTGATACTTTTACGGCTAGTGTTGTTCTTGATTCTTCTGCTATAACTATCACAGTAAACTCAGACAGGAACGTGACAATTAACACTACTCCATTGCATACCTTTAATATCACCACGAATCAACTCACATCATGTCTTATGAGAATCAACGGGACTGCATACTATAATAATGAGACCACCTGTTATCAAGAGAGTGCGAACGCTTCGACTGTATGTGGGGGAAAAGCTACAGGAAATTACTCTAATAACGGATTATGGACAAATATCGCAAATGCTTATGATGGTGATTGGGGAACGTATGCAAGTGTTGGTGTTCGTGATTTGGCAGTTCTTTATATTAATTATTCTATTCCAACTACTCATGTAGGGACTAGGGTACTATGGGAGGGAAAAACGGGTTCTGAATCATTTAACCTGTCTCTACCATCTGAATGCACTACAAGTAGTCCGATTCAGCTTAAAGTTCAATCTTATGTTTCTTATGGGGGATTAGGAGCATATTCAAACTTCAGTTGTTACAATGGAAGTTTGTGGAACTCTCAGAGAGAGTCTACTGGGCTAAGTTCATCCCTTTTATATGAAGAAGCAATTTGGTGGTCAGTTAACAAGACCCAATTAGAGCATACTTGGCAGCCAACGCTCTCCAACGGCAATTATACTATAAACTACACATGCGACACATCTAATGTAACAGCGACTACAAATTCTTACTGGATTAATCAGGAGTATCCAGAATTTAACTTAACGATAGTCTCAGATCAAAATCTCACTCTTTATACAACGCCTCAGACTATTAATGCTACAACTACAAACGATGCTTATTGCGACCTTTTTGTCGGGTCAGATGCATATTTGGGGCAATATGGCTATCAGGAGAATGGAAATTATACCTCAGCACATTCATCAAACGATGGTTTTGATGGAGACTTTTCAACATATTTTAGTAATCAAACACGGGGAGATGGAGATGTTCTTCAAGAGTTCTTTGTCCAGTATAACAAGACATCTGGATCTACATCAGGCAGCCTTTGGCGAATCAAGGATAGTATTGGAGAGACTAATCTTTCAATACCTGCAACTTGTTGGGCTCAATCATATTTAGACTTTAAGATAGTGTATTTTACGAAAGAGATAGGGGTTGGAGGTATACCCACTGGGAATTATATTTCATGGCTTTGTAATAATGGTTCAGAGTATTTGCTTCTAAGGAACTCAACAGGAGCTTCTGCAACTGAACTTTACGAAGAAGCTATGTGGTTTTATACGGGAACAGTTGGTAAGAACCATGAGTTTAATGTTACTTTAGGAGAGGGTAATATATCAGTAAGTTTTGATTGTACTGATAGTTATAGCCAACTCTTGCTGAGGACATATTGGCTCTACCGTTATGGTAATGTATCATTTATCTCCCCCTCGTCAGGCAACAATACAAACTCTGCTGGGAATTCATGGATTTATACTAACGTGACCACAGACTTTGGTCTGGACTCCTGTTATCTTCAGTGGGATGATGTAAACTATACAATGCAAGTTTATAACTCTACAAATTCTTTTCTGAATAATAGTGTGTACACCAATGGAAATTACAGCTATAAAGTCTGGTGCAATTCTTCTTCTAGCTCTGAATTTTACTCTAGCGAGTTAAGGTGGTTTACGATAAATACCACAGAAGTGGACACAACTCCTCCTATAATTTTTGGATGTGTTCCCGCATCTGGAACTAACTATGCAAATTCAGAAAGTGGAAAGAATAAGACCATACAATGTTTTTCTAACGAGAAAGCTAATGTAACCATTTCTACAGACTCAGATGGATATAATATCTCAAATGTCTTTAATGTTCAAAATGCAGTACCACTATATACATTTAGGACTAATGTAACTCTATGTACAGCGGGGGAATCTGCATGTTCATTGATTGAATATATCTCAGCTCAGGACATCAAGGGTAACACGGTAAACAACACAGTTTCAATAACCCTCTCTGTAGCAGGATCAGGGGGAACTGTTGTTGGTGGAGGCGGTGGTGGTGGTGGAGAAATAACCGTCTATACAGATAATTTTGCTCTCTTTAGCACGGCTTCAACAAGTACATTAACGTGTGTTGGTGCTGAATGTATCAATTCAGTAACCTACGATTCTACAACAGCACGGGAAAGTCCGATAGGGTTTAGGTCTTGTGCAGATACGATAAAATCTCCAAACTCAGGCGGGATATATACGGTGTGCAATCTGATAAATAGGACTACAACATTAGAAATAAGCGTAGTTGGCTATGAGACTGCATGGGGGGGTACCTCACAGTTCCTGAATGTGAGTAATACATCTTTGACAATTCCTGCTAATGAATGCAGAAACTTTAACGTCATCCCACATTATCCAGAAGAGGCGGAAGAGGAGTATTATCAAAGTGAGTCCATGAATAGATCCTTTTATATACTAATAAGCGGGTATGAAAAAGAGATAAAAATCCCTGTTGAAAGAATGACAAAATCATGTGATCTTGTCGAACAAGTGTTAGAAGCCGCAAAAGGGGAATTATTAGGAATACCTGTAGTTGTTGTGGTCGTAATTGTGATTATAGTAGTAATTATTTTCATCATAATCGTGAGCGGAGGAAAATCTAAACGCAAACCCAAATCTAAATCAAATTCAAAATGAAAAAAGCAGCCGTAATAGCCTTGCTTATTCTCTTATCTTCTGTAAGCGGGGCTAATGTTATTCTATCGGATCAGGGAAGCGATGTTTACTTTAACGATGAGTTGGTGAACAATGGGGACATCACAGTAGAAATCTGGGATACCTCTACAGGCGGGACGTGTATCTACAACCAGACCTTCCAGAATAACATCACCGCTGGGAATTGGAATGTCGTTCTCGGTGAGCTTACCCCGCTAAATCTTACCTTCGGCACTCGCTACTACAAGGACTACGAGATAGACGGCTCTGATTTGGACTTTACTAATATGTCTGGGGGGGCTATTGAACGAAAGGCTTTTGATTCACCTCTGGGGACGATAACTACAGGTGCAGGGGGAAATACCTCTGCTGAGATTGCAGCAGTAAAGGTAGATAATGCTGTTCATGCAGACTCAGCAGGCAATGCAACGTACTCAAATATCTCTAATCATGCGTCGTATGCAGATTATGCAACGGATTCAGGAAATGCTACATGGGCAAATAATGCATCATGGGCTTCCAACGCCACGACTTCTATTTGGGCGCAAAATGTTGAGTGGGGCAATATCCTTAATAAGTTTATCGAGTCGGTGGCAACTCCTTGGTTTTACATGACGGGGACTCAGCTCAATTTCAATACCACCACATTAGATGCTAGGATTCTTTCAGTTGCACCGTCAGGAAAACAAGCTGATAGGATTTACCTGTATAATGATTCTACTACGATCTATTTTAACGAAACCTTGCTCAATACCACGATAGATGCAAGAGGCATTGATACGCAAAAGCAGGGTGATGGTGTTTACCTGTATAATGATTCTACCATCATATATCTGAATGAAACATACTTAAACGCTACTATAGATTCACGAGAGCTTTGGAATACCACCGCACAGGTGATAGTAGCAGCAAATCAAAGTGGGTATTTAAAAGATTGGAATAGCACAGGACATATTAAAGACTGGAACTCAAGTGGTTGGATAAAAAACTGGAATGCATCTGGTAGCATACAGAACTATAACGCAAGTGGGAGTATAAGGAACTACAATGCAAGTGGGAATATCAAAGATTGGAATCAAACAGGTCAGATAAGGAATTGGAGCAAGGAAATAGTCATTCCAGAATATACTGCTGGAAGTAATATGACTCTTTTAGGATATGAGTTTTCTTTGAATACCACATCCTTAAAAACATGGCTTGATACAGTCTATGCTGCGATAGGATCCGGAAACCTTTGGAATAGAACGGGGACTACACTCATTCCGCATACGGCAAACGACAGCGTAGATTTAGGCTCTGGGACTTTATTCGCCAAGTATGTAGAATGGAATAACACCAATGCTGATTGTGAAGCAGTCAGAGCAAGTATTATAGATGCTGGACCTCTATTATTTCAAGGACAGACAGCCGGAGAAGATGTGTTAATGGCTTTAGCCGCCGCTGATAGTGATGGAACTGACAGCGTGAACTTTGTTATTTTAGGTGATGGAGAAGCCGCTGATTTTACTAATAGAGAAACCCTCATAATGGGCTGGAATGGGGGAACTGCATATAAGGTAGCAACTGAGGAAAACGGCACAGGCACAGCACAACCTTTGAATTTATATGCAGGAACGGATAACGAGGGTGGGCATATACTTTTAGAAGCACAAGGAACAATAGACTTTGATTTAATACAGGACATCGCCGTAAATCAAGCGTTATTCCACTTTGTAACAGACGCCGTTAATGGACTAACTTCGTCTGACGGACAACAAAACTATCTTCAGCTTGACCCCAAAATAACTCAAACAGGCACAGCAGGATATACAGGTTTGGGTATGAATGTAAATGAAGTCTCAACAGGTAGTGCAACTAATTATTTGGTGGATTTAGAGGTTGGTAACAGTGATAGGTTTTCTATTGAAAGCGATGGTGATGTAAATATACTTGCAGATAGCTATATAAATTTCGGAGATACAGCCACCAATATCGCACAGTTAGATGATGGACACCTCGACCTCACCGCTGATACTTCAATAGACCTTAATTCAATATCTATCGGTTTAGGCGACAATTCAGCAGATGTTGAGATGAATTTCTATGGAGATACAGCATACGGTCAGTTAAACTGGATGGCTGATGATGACGGCTTCCATTGTTACGACGACTTTCGAATGCACCTGCAAGAAAAGATAGAATTTAATGATGCTACAAATTATATACACTATGACGGAACTGATGTAACCTTAGGAAGTGGCACAGGATTTAATATTAAACCCACTGCAACAGAGTATATGACCGTAGACCATACTACTATTGGGGCAATGGGTGATGTTCCTACGATAGAATTTACATCTACAAATTTTTTAGCAGGAACTTATTGGGGCGGGATTAAAGATGGATTAGCAATATTGGAGAGTAACCAATTAGGGCAACTGATCTTTGTCAATAGTGATGCTAGTAGCACCTGTTCTATTTCCCATGACGATACAAATGATAGATTACATACAGATAAAAACTTTGTTATAGGTAATGGTGGCGCTAAGACTTGGAGTTTGATATTTGATGACCATAATGCAGACGGTCAATTAGACTGGGAAGGTGGGACTGATAACTTCGTATTTCAGGATGATGTGTTGATGAACGCAGACGAAAAAACTTATTATCGTGATACTGCATTAGGCATATATTCTCAGGCTGACACCTTTTTAGACCTCTTCGCAGATGGGGGTGTAAGGATAGGTGATTCAGGTATAGGTGCGCCAACAAACTACACACAGTTTGCTGATGATGGCAGACAGACAATGGCAGGAACAGCAAGATATTGGATAGGATTTGAGATAGATAATACTGGATTTAAAGAGCCAACCTCGTTGTCTCCTACACTTGTTAATAGAGGATTGGGAACAGCTTATGAGTATTCTGATGGTGATGTAGAACATATCCACGCTACTATGCGGATTACTGAAAGATGGGATGATACAGAAAATATAGAAGTTATACTGATATGGGAAACTCCTGCAACTACAAAGAATTGTTATTGGGATGTTCAGTATCAACTTAAAGCGGCAGATGAAGATATGACTGATACTTCAGCGACTTCTTGTGCCGAACATTTAAAAGCAAGTTCAGGAACGGCTAACGGATTAATACATTCTACCTTTACTATACCAACAGCAGCTTTTGATGCTGGAGACAAGATATTAAGTTTAGTTGTATATAGACGTGGTGATGAACTAACAGATACTTTAGCCGACAGTGCCTATGTACATAAAATGATTTTAAGGGGAATAGCAGATAATTTGGGTGGTGTGGTAACTTAAAGAAGAAGGACATAATGGACAAATTAAGAGAGTCTCTTTAACAAAAACGATAATATGCAAGAATGGAATATGCGCCTGATAATCGTAATAATCGGAATATGCCTTTTACTCTCGCAAGTTCAGGCGTTCCCTTGTGAGGGTGGGGGTTATACAGTCGGGAAAACTAGCCTAACTCTAGCAACAGGGGTAGCTAATTCAAGCGACTATACGCCCCGCACGGGCACTGTGTGGTGGTTCGGTGAACTCAATGCTACTGGAGAAGGTTTTAGTGCTTATTCAGGGCTCTTTGAGTTATTGCGGATGCCTTCAGTAACCCCCCCAATAACCGCTACCATAGACGATTTTTCGTTTTCTCTGAAATCTACATACTTTGATGAGCGCACTCGTCAACAAGAGCCTATTCCGTTTGAGGGGTGTGAATGGAAGGAGATCGCCCCACCAACCGGAGAGTATGAAATCTGCAATGATGACGTGCACAACATGAATCTGTTGATTTATACTGTCGGGTATCCTTCAAGCTGTGGGAATACCGCAGACTTCATTCATATAGACGAAACCCATCTTAAATTGTCTCCAGGTGAGTGCAAAAACATCTACCTTGAGGCAAGATACCCTTTAGCGAGTAATTGCACTCAGACTTTTTATAATGATATTACAGTCGCTTCTCATAAATTTGGAGTGGTTATCGATGGGCGTGTCAATGAGCTATTTATTCCTATCAAGAGCCTGAAGGCGAAGTGTGAAGGCGAGTTTTGTTGGTGGTGCGTTCTCTTGCTGATTTTAATTATCTTAACTGCATATATAATCTACAGAAAGAAGCGGAAAAAAGATGATGGTAAGCAAAATGCAAGTGTATAATGTCGTGATTGTAGTATGTGTAGCGCTTATTATTCTTTTAGTATGGGATTATCTTTCATCTCCAACTGGCGGGGGTGTTGTTAATTCGCTCTTAGTGTCTATTCCTACAACCGAAGGAGCATCACGCTGCCACGATGAATCAACATGTTCTTCTTGGTTATTAAATCCTCCTTCTTTAGGAACTCGGCTCTTAGATTACGAATCAGAGGAAGCTGTGGCTTCATGTGAGGGTATTCTGGATTATTATACAAATACTAGCTTCTCTGATGATTGGAATGCTCTTTATTATGTCTATAAGGGGGTTTATGACAACAATAATATCACGGGGATTTTGTCTCCAGCTGAGATGCTTCCAGACAACGGAGTTGACTGTTCGGATTTTGCCCATACCACAAAATGTCTTGCAGATATATATTTCATCGATTGTGAGTTTTGGTTTCAGGGAGTTATGGGGAGAGTTGAGCCCGAAGGAAAAACTCACATTGGAATCTGCTGTAATGTCGATTCTGAATGGAAATGTATCTAAAAATAATTTTTTATTTTTAAAGGAGAACCTTCTAAAGATACATGGCTAGAAGAGGATCAGGTAACTTAGAGAAGATTCATACAGCAAAAGAACAATTAAACCTAGTTAGAAACAAAGGGGGGGACTCATGGGAAAAATATCAGATTCGTTCTAAAGGAAATATGATAGAGATTAAACACCCTAATGGAAAAAAACATAGCCCAATACCTTCTTATGCAAAAATCTACCGTTCTGGAAAAGGTTGGAGAATTTCTACCAAATGGCTTAAAAGTTATTATTTACGATGAATAAACGAATAGTAGGGATACTTGCAGTTTTAGTTCTTTTGAGCGTAGTTGTGGCGTGGCAGATGCAACCTGAGAGTTTTGGGGGGTTGATTCCAG
>Ga0222667_1000075_pt1 | contig 63239 bp, 96 predicted proteins | sample AntAcemetagen657_FD_179854 | JGI IMG/M metagenome (GOLD analysis project Ga0222667, IMG submission 179854) | Saline water microbial communities from Ace Lake, Antarctica - #657 | ecosystem: Environmental > Aquatic > Non-marine Saline and Alkaline > Saline | place: Antarctica: Ace Lake... | reverse complement strand
GATCAACCCCCCCCGCTTGGCTGCCTGGAAAGCCTTGCCCACGTCCAGCTCTCGAAGGCCGCTATTCTGGCGCAGCACACCCATCTGCCGAAGCTCCTGCACCATGTGAATCAAGAGCTTGAACTCGATGGTGCTGGGGGCTTCCACAGGCACCCGCCCCACCTTGGAGAGCGCGGTGTCCGTATTCAGCAGGGTGCCGTCCTGAATGACGACGTGCCCCATGTCAGCCTGAAGGTGGTAGCCGCTGTCCGGGTAGGGGAACGCCATGATGGGGATGTCCACCACGGTCAACAGGGCACTCCCACTGCTGAAGTGCCCCCTGTTGTACTCCTTCATGATGCTCTGGACATCCTTGCTGATGGCATCCTGCAGCTCGCCCGCTGCCATGAAGAACGCGATGTGCGGATCCAGCCCTGCACGGGAAGCCACATGCAGCGTGTAGGAGAATTCCTCGGTGGTGGGAACCCAGCCCTTCTTACCCCAGGGACCTGACATCTGGTTGAAGTCCCAGATACCTTCGTCCTCACGCATGAAGGGGAGGGAAGCACGGGAACCACCCTCCAGCCTGGGGGCCCATGACCCCATGGCCCGACCCCGCTGGTAGACGTAGTGGGGGAACCCACCGATGAGGGGCACACCCTGTGCCTCACCTGCAAAGAGGCCGGGTCCTACAATGGCAGTACCGGCAGCAGCAGCGGAGAGGATCTGGAGAAAACCGCGACGTGTCAGATCAGGCATGGATACACCCCAAGAGGTTCAAGCCCCATACTACCCCTAAACAGCGTTCAGTTCCCCTGCATACCCTCCAGCCCTGTCAACCAACCTTCAACAAGGGCGAGGACCTTTGGGGTGTCCACCCGCTCTTCGCGATGGGGATCCGCCAGGAACTCCTCACAGGCTTCGATTCCGAGGTTGATCCAGTCCGGGCTGGCGTTCAGAGGCATCGTGGCGATGTGGTTATACTGGCTGATGAACCAGGACTTGTTCTGGAGCTTCCGCTTACGGTCGGCCCGAGCCCTGCGCTGTCGGTTGGCACGGTGTTTACGGATTATCTTGTCCACGGCATCACCCTTGCCACACTCCCGCATGCTCTGGAACCACTCACGGTAATACCCGGAACGCTCAGTCCAGCGTTCCTGCCATTCCTGTGCCCGACGAGCCCGCTCTCGCAGCTGCATCCGTCTTGATGCGCGGGGTCATGGAGTTCCCACGGGGGCGGATGGTGACCGCATCCCCGTTGTCGAGAGCCTTGATGGCGTGATCAGCCCAGGAGCTGCCCATAGTGATCCTCCAGGAGCGGCATGGTGATGGCCAGGGTACGCCCTTCCCACGTTACCGTCAAAAGCTCGCTATCCAGATCGATGGGCTCCCCCATGGTGCGGTGGAATTTGCTCATCTTGAGATTGAGCCAGCGCTCACGAGCCTTCTGGAAACACACCAGAGTGTGCAAGCGGGGGGTCCTCAGCGGATGCACATCCCCGGAGGGTACGGCCCTCCACCCAGGGAAATCCACCGCCTGTCGCTCATCCAGGTACATTTCCGTGTATTCGCAGCCTTCCTCCACCAGCAGCTTGAGATGCTCGGAGCCATGCTCATCGATCCACTGGAGAATGGCTTCCTGATCCCGCTTCTGTGCTGCTTGCTGCTCGTGTTGTACGGCTTCCATTTTCCGAGTCTCATGCAGCGCCTCTTCCTCGTACATGAACGTGCGAGCCTGATCCAGAGGGCCCGCGCTCACGATGGTACCCGGATCCCCCTGGGGATCCTCCAGGCACTCCATCAGAGCCTTGACCGCAGGCTCACCCCAGAAGTTTTCCACAGGGCCACAGTGCTTGAAATCCTCCCCCATGAAGCGCTGGGCCTGCTCACGGTTGGTGCTCCGATGCTCCGCAGCCACCGCTTCCTTGGCATCCGCGACCATCCGGTCACGAGTCTCGTACACACCCGTCCGGTCTTCGGAGGCTTTCACCCGGCGAGCCTTTTCATCCGTGAGGATCTGGAGCAGGTTCAGAGACCCCTTGTTGTCGCAGGGGTATTCGTCGTACTCGAAGATAGGCAGATACGAGTGCTGCACCTCGATGCGAGTGCGGCACTGCGGCACTGACCGGAGCTTGCAATGATCGTAACCCTGAACCCTGCCAGCACGCCCAATGTAGAGGGCGGCCTTATCCTTTGAATAGTCCGTGGTAACAGCGACGGCGAGGGCCCAAACCTCATGGCTGACCCTGTAGTGGGTAGGGCTGCGGGGCATGTCCATAGTGGGAGGGAACAGCTCCACCGTATGGTCAGGGGCCACATTGTAGCCCTTGAGCAAGGCATCCTTGCAGCCCTTGTCGGAGAACCGGATTTCCAGGCTGATGCTGGCATAAACACCTGTCAGAAGGGTCATGTCGTTACCTCTTGCGCTTGCGGGTGCGCTTCGATGTCCGCATCCGAATACGCTTCCCAGGGGTTTGAGTCTTGATGTATTCCACAGCCTTGACGAATTCGGGCTTGGTGCGGAGCCCCTCCAGAGTGGTCAGGTCTTCCTGCTTCCGAAGTTCCTTGATGGAGAACAGGGCGTGGACGGCTCGGTGGCAGTCCTTGCAGAGCCACTCGATCAGCTTCTTGTCCACCTTCTTGGTCTTCAGGTGATGCTTCTGCATCCAGGTCTTGGGGCAATCACGTTCACAGCAGCGGCAGACCATGGTAGATTCAGTGCTCATCCTCCCTACTACGCAGGGCCCCTGGGAACTGCACCCACTTTGCCGGTAAGGTGGCTATGAGCCCCTTCAGGGTAGGAGACCTCGTGGAAACCAAAACCAAAGTCATCATCGGCCTCGTCGCCGCCGTCGTCATCCTCATCATCATCGCTGTCGTTCTGTTCATGAACGGACAGATGGAGATCGGGTCGGGCTCCGCAGCCGCTGCTCTGGCAGCCGCCGAGGCAGCTCGCCGTGCCAAGAAGGATCGGGATCAGACTCGTGTAGAGGTCAGCAAAGCCCAAGACGAGGGCGACAAGGCCCAAAAGGACATCGACTCCGCCGCCGATGCCATCGCGGACAACACCGCGGACACCCAAGCAGAGATGGACAAGAACAAGGAGAAGGTCGCGGGGTTGACTCCTGAAGAGAAGGCCCAGCTGGGCAACGATCTCCTGGCTGCTGACACCCCCGAGGTGGATTCCGAATCGGAGACCGATAATGTCTAAGGTGATGCCCTGGTTGGGAGGTGCGTTGACCCTTCTGGTTGTATGCACCCTCTTCTACTTGCTTGCGGTCGCTAAGGTAGAGGTGCCACAGCCGGTGCAGTGGGCTGAGACTCCCTCCCTTATCATTTGCCAGTCCACCCCTGGCTGGGTGAGGCCCGAGGATGTCACCCACGTCCTCAACTGGTGGCAGACACAAGGGCACCCGGTCTCCGGTGTGCAGAACGAGGCTTGCTTGGCTACCTGCACAGGGATCAACAAACAGGGTGTGGAACGTCTGGTGCCCTGCTACCCAGGCTCGATTACCCTCTCTCTGGCAGATGCTACCTTGAACCCTGATCATGTGGCTGAAACCACCCGCCCGGTAGGTGCTACCATCCCCTGGGTTTCCATTGTGTTCATGGGTGTGTTCAACACCCCTGATGACCCTATGGAAGATCCGGCGGAGTTGAAACGGCTCACTATCGCCCATGAACTCGGACATGCTTTTGGTTTTGGGCATACCTGCACCCACATCGGGTGTGGGGTGGGCAGTGTGAAGTCCGGTCACATCATGAACCCAGACATCGATCTGCTCGGCTGGAACACAGAAGGAATCACCCCATGATCGCACTCATCCTGGCTGCCTCCATCGCTCTGGCCGAAGAGCCGCAGATCATTTCTGTGGCCCCCGGTGAGACCATCACCCCCTCCTATCAGTCCTACCTGTTGCCCGAGCTGCACTACGACTCTTTTTTGACCAAGGGGTTGAACCTCGGTGTGTGCAAAAAGGGGCTCAACTCCTGTCAGGAGATCTCCCTCATCGCTCTGGACGAGGCCCGTAGCAGCATCGATCTCATGCAGGCTGCCCTGGATGCGGTGCAGGGTCAGATGGACTCCGATGGGCACATGATTCAGGACATCACTGACCGGAACATCCAGCTGCACCAGGACGTGCAAGACCTTGAGGTTGAGGTGCTCATCGCTCGTGGGCAGCGGAACACCGCATGGGCAGTCACATCGGGCCTCGTGGTAGCCACCGTTGCCACTGGAGCCATCATCTACAGCAGCAGATAACCGCTACCACCACAGACATTATTGGTGGTGATGCGGCTATACCTGTAGGAGATTTATAAGAATCCCCGCATACAGGAGCACCATGCAAACCGCACACGTACCTGCAGTGTTAGTGGATATCAGCTTCCAGTTTTCAGATGAGGAAGAGGTCGTGCTGTACCTGCAATGGGACATGTACATGATGGGCTCCTCGGAGTTGGAGCTGTCTCTCAGTCAAGTAGCCGCGTTCGTAGACATGGCAGGCGTGCCCCTGGATGAGTTTCTCGAAGACCCTACTGTGATCCTTGCTTCCGCTTGGTATGTGGTGTGGATGGATGAGGCTCAGGGCTGGTGGTTCCGTCCCGAGGTTCGGAACTGAACTGCTTGAAGTACCTTGAGGGGCCCCCCCTCATCGTTGTGAAGTGCCCCGTAGCCCACAGTACCCTGTAAATAGGTGCTACCCCCGTAGCATCCCGCAGTCGTGGCCCTCCCTGTTTTCGCAGCACCAGAAACAGGCCGCCTCCCAACCTGAACATCCAGTTCCTGAACGGGACAGTTGTCTTCGCAGTCCCAGACAGCTATGGTCTTGTTCCCCACTTGAGGACATTCCCAGCGACGTTCCCCTCTGACAAGGGCTTCCTGATGATGTGGATGACCATCATAGACCCCTCAACCCCTCCGGTGGGAGGGTGGCTTTCCGGCCCCATGTCTCATGGGCTGTCCATTTGGTCCTGATGAGCCCATGTGCGAAGTGCCACAAGGCCATTTCTAGGTGGTGTAGTGTCCTGCCTGAAGTCACCCCTGCAAGGCGCATGGCGTGGTGGGCAGCATGGATGTCGACGCGGCGGTGTTCATTGTCGGTCATGAGGACTCCTGCATGGGATCATACCCACGCGGGAATCATCCTTTACTACGCACCCACTCTCGGAACAGAACCCCCTAATACCCTGTGCCGGGGTCACGGTGGCTCGTGTCCACAGCCTCACCCTGGTGACCCACTAGCTTCCTTCCCCCCTTGGAGGTGGTCTCGCTGCGAGGCAGGATTTTGTTCAGACCCCAGGCCAGCCGTCCTGTGATGGTCGCAGCAACGAACATGTTGCCCGCGAGCAGGACAGCCTGGAGAGCCCATCCGATGAGGACTATGTCGATCAGGGTCTTGAAAAACAGATTGGTCACAAGCCCCAACGATCCGAAGACCACCAGGCAAGTCAGGACCAGAATGGAGATGGGAGCCTTGCCCACTCCAAAGAACGTCATGGCTGTAGCTGTGAAAGAGGCAGCTCCTGCCCAGTTGGGGCCCACGTCGGGGCCCATGTCGGGGCCCACGTCGGCATCCACGTCGATATCCGCATCGATGTCCACGTCGATGTCCACGTCGATATCCACATCTACGTCAGCGTCCACCCCATCAGGGATGATACCAAGCGACACCTGTGCCACTGACCACAGGAAAGCGACCATGAGAGCCAAGAGGTAGGGGAAGTTGTGCCAGCCAAGCAGCCAGTCAAAGGCGTCCATGTCGGATGCTCCAGTGTTTGTTCTATGGAGCCCTATATGCCCCCCACCCCCCTTTATGCCCCCCTATCCACTATTCGTTCTTGAATTCCCTCGAATGAGGACACTAAGACCAATAGGTGTACACCATGGGACGCAAGCTATCTCTGAGCCCCCTCCCAGGGAAGCAACCCAGGAATTCCATCATAGCAATGAGGGAGAAGGGCAGGCCCGGCCTCCAGTCATTCAGTAGGTGCTCCAACATCACCCCTGTTGTCCAGGGCTCATCGTCAGGGTCCCACTTCCCCACCAGCATGTTGTAGTTCCGCCCTTGCAGGAACCCCTTATGGATGTGCTTAGCTATGGGGGTGCCCTCCAGGCCACGGAGCTGTTCCTGAACTTCGGGCTTGGCCTCCCGGAAGCGGACAAAACCGTGGTTGCAGGGGTAGATGCCGCACACATCCAGGTGGCGGACGTGCTCTTTGGGGCCCCGGATATCCTGTTCCTCGTAATGGTCGATGATGTCATCTACCCTGTACCATTTGGGGTGGTCAGGGCACCGCAACACCATGACTCCAGGCATCCCGAACTCTGCCCTCCAGTGGACGCACGCCATGGTGTCCGTCTTTTCCTCCTGCAATTTCCTCTCAAGGAGTGAGACCATCAGGTTGTAGTCCCACCCCGCATCTTTGGGCCTGATGATGAGGTTTTCCTCTTGCATCCATTGCAGCATCCGTTTTCGGATGCTGGGGAGGCGGAGCCACTGCACCATGTCCGCGAGGTGCAGACCCTCATACTGTTCCCAATTGGCCTCGAACTGCTCCCAGTCCACACGGGGGTCAATGATAGTGCCACCCCCATCCGTGGCCAAATCCGTGATGCCGTAGCCCAGAACCTTTTTTACACGGGTTCCCATGATCTACACCTTGCTGCCAGGGAGAGGGAGCAAGAACTTCTCGATGTAGTCCCTGTCCTTGCTGAACACGGGGATGTTCTTATCCACGACCCAGCGACGCCTGGTGGCACCCTTCCGGTCATAGGTCTCATTGACCACACAGACCCCGCGCTTCTGCGGCACAGGGCAGTTATTCCAGTTGAGGCCCTTCTCCAGCACCAGCTTGTCCAGACGCTTCTCTGTGGAGATGCCCACCAACTCCGCTTCTGTGAGGTGGGAGTTGGCCAGCATGGTCACGCTGTTCTTGGTGCAGTCCTGCTGCCTCCAGAGGAACGCATTGGCGACCTCCTCCATGGGCACGTTCCAAAACCGAGCATCGAACACGGGCAGCGTGCCCATGTCCACCAGAGCAATCCCGAACTCATCCTGATAGGCGCGCAGGAAGGCAGCCGTGCATTCTGCTGCTGCGATGGAGCACATCTTCCCCAGGCGATAGTTCATCCACGGGGTCGTGTGGAAAGAGGCCCAGTCGTTCAGCAAGAGGGTGATCTCATCACTCTGGACATAGGCCACCTTGCATCCCTGGACGACACTGCAGAGGTGCAGAGCTGCCTCCCACATGCACTCGTGGAGTCTCTCATCCCAGGGGCGCTTCATATCCCTGGTGAAGCTGTGGAATGCCTTGCCATCCAGCCTGCCCATGACAGGGGTGCGGCGGGTCAGTTGGGCATCCGAGACGCGCTCATAGCTCTTCATGCGGTCACCGAGAGAATCGAACATCGTGTACCTCCAGGCTCCCTATACCCCGCAGGGGGCCTCTATGCTGCTACGGCCAACCCGTTGTCCCGTGCCCAGCGGGTGATGAAGTTCCGCTCATGGTGTGCCGGAGGGTGGTTGCCTTGTCAGGATCAGGCCCAGGGAGCACCTTTCCAGGGTTGTTCTGCATCAAGGATGCTGCAACGTCATAGGCGTAACCCGGCATGTCCATTTCCAGGAGAACCTTGGCTAGTTCCTCGGGTGTGGTGTCCTGCAGGGCTTCCAAGAGGGTGGGGTTCATTGTTGTGTCCTTGTCTCTGTGGAGATGTGCTCTTGGAGGCACCACACCATCTTGGGGCGCACCTCCACCTTGAAGCCGTGTTCTACCCAGTAGGAGTGGGCCTTGTACAGGTCTTCCCAGGTTTTGGTCATGCACACGATGTAGGGCTTCTGCTCTTCCAAAAACAGCAGGGCATACCCGGCTTGTTGTTCGGAGCACCCCTGTCCCACAAGTGCTTGGGTAAGCCTCTTCCCTGAATTCGTGGCCCCCACATCATACTGCACAAGGCGTAGGGAAAAATGCTCCCCATACCCCAAATCAGGAGGGGTGATTTGCCGCTGTGGGTTGGCATCTAAGAGTGCCTTCCCTACGTCAAACGCAAACCCTTGCCTGGAATCTCCCGCATCCAAGATGGCTTGTGCCACTTCGGCAGGCCCCATGGTTTCGAGAACACCCGCAAAGGTCATTGCTGCATCCACAGGTCTTCGTTGAGGGTGGCCACGAAGCCATGTCCCTCGATGTTCATCACCGGCCCCACGATCTCACGGCTGTTGTCCCGCTCCGACCCTGGAGGGCCGTAGGGCACAGTGACGCCCATGGGGTGTTCCTCATGCAGATGGAGCACCGCACAGTTGTCATAGGCGGCACTCGTGCGGATCAGGAGAGGGGCGTTGAGGGTCGCCTTGGACAACCCGCGCACATGGATGGTGCGGCCGGGAAGGGCAAAGCTCTGAATCAGGACAGCATCCTTGGAGGTGAACAACCTCCCCTTCGTGCGGGGAGACACGAGCCATGCCGCCTTACCCACAGGAACCGCGAGGGAGCCGAACACCATGTCCTTCCCATCCACGGGGTGGAGGAACCTGTCCCGGTACTTGTCCACGATCTGATCGAAGTACAGCCTGGCCCGGTCGATGGCGGGGCTGTTACCCACTGGCGCGTCCTGCCCGATGGTCTTCCACCACCGATCCTGGAGAAGATCGCACAGGGCCTTCTCGAATCCCGGCCAGTCGTTGCCGTACTCATGCACCGAGCGGTCAGGGTACACCAGCAGCTTTCTACGGAGCCCTGCTGTGAGGTCGTTGGCTACCACCACATTGCACTTGGAACGCCGCAGGACGCCGTAGGCTGCCTCTACCAACGTCTCATCGTCTGCACCCGCCAGCATCTTGCAGCCGATGATGGTCAGAGTGGGGTTGTAGAGCTTCATCTCCTCGATCACCCGAGGGGCGAGGTAGAAGGAGATGTCGATCTTGTCCCCTACTTCATAGCCCTTGGTCGCCATTTTGCCAGGGACGGGCGTCGTGGGAATCCAGTTGACCACGGCACTCGCCATGATGGCGTAGTCGTGCTCCCCTGCGAGCTGGTGGCACTTCTCCCGATAGTCATCGAAGCCCCTGTGCTTCACCACCGTGACCTTCTCGATGGCCATGCGGTTGATGTGCGCCTCGATGCGCTCCTTCGGGAACGTGTCGGGCACCAGGAGAGTGATCTGGAAATCGTACTCCAGGCCGTCCTCCTCTTCCTGAGCGAAGTCCATCATGGCCAGGGTGTCTGCCAGCTTGACAGCCCAGATACCACGGCTCCGGTTGCCGACGAGCTTGTTGTCATCGAGCATTCCGTAAACAGCCCCCGCGGTGATGAGTACGCGCTTCATTGGGATTCTGCCTTTCGATAGTTGTAGAGGTTGCCCAACAGGTTTTCTGCACACAGGTCTGCTATCGGTGCCCGGAGAATGGCCCTCTCTAGCTCGTGGCTCAGGTTCCCCCTGCGGGCAATCTGCTGTACGAACCAGTCCTCAATCTCGGCTACGAGATTGGCTGCTTGCGGGTCATCCTTGAGGGGGTCATCCGAGTGGAAGAAGTCCAGCATCGCCTGAAACTCACAAGGGGCGAGAGCGGTGTCCAGGATCTCCAGGAGGATGATGTCCCTGTCGTTCCCCCGCTGGCCCACGAGCCACTCATCTGTCTCCGTAGTCACGGTGTAGATGCAGCTATTCCAGTCCGTGGGGCGTTCGTTACGCCCAATAAGAGGGCGTGGGCCAAAGTCCTTCTCCAGCTCCGCAATAGCCTCCAACTCCTGGTGCCTCTCTGCCACTGTGAGCTTGTTCCAACAGTATTCCCAGGGGCGGTATTTCTCGTGCAGAGCGTCCAGGTGCCGCAGCCGAGCCCTCTCCTCTTGGTGTTCCTTCACAGAGAGAGCGGGTCTCTCGGGGAGCAGGAGGCGCATCTTGAGGTTGTACGTCCAGATCTCCATACGGGTGAAGGTGGTGTACGCAACCTGAACGAAAGCGTTCCCGGAGAAGGGGCTCTTTCTGGGGGTTCTCCCCAGGGGAAGGGCTACCTGCTCGTCCATCGCGTCCCCATCATGTCGTTCATGATGTTCACGAACATGATGCCCTGACCGAGAGCGTCATCCAGAGCCTTGTGCGTGTGCGGAGGGGTGCCCTGGAACCAGTATTTGGGCATGTTCCGCTTCACACACTGGCGGAGGGGGCGCTTCATCTGGGTCATGGCGAGGGTCTTGATGTCCACACACCCAAGCCCGTAGGGGCGAGTCCCCGTGAAGTTCCACAGATACCAGTACGTCCACATGAAGTCCCACGCAGGGTAGCAGACCATCGCGGGCTTCCCAGGGAGAGCCTTCGTCCAGGCAGCGAAATCCTGCATGGCCTCCTTGGGCCTCTGCTGGTTCTGGTTGACGTACTCCCAGGCTTCTTTCTGCCCCGCCCACCACTTCATGGTGTCGGGATCCTGGGTAGCCCCCTGAAGGGGAAGCAGGTTCACCTCGTAGGTGGCGATGGGGGCACGATCCGGTAGCACGAAGGCTGCAGCTCCCAAAGAGAGCATGGAGTTGATGCCGGGGATGGAGCCATCGGACTCGATGTCGATGCTGACGTATACTTCTGGTTTGCTCATGATGTTCCTAATAGGAGGATTCCGTAGCCTGGGAGGTGGCCAAAGCAACCTTCTGTGCTGCCACACACCACCACCATGTAGGGGGGATGACCTTCCTTGTCTTGGAATCGGTTGATTTGTTCCTGCACCACTTCATCGGTGGGCTTCACCTCGAAGAAAAGCTGTGCAGCGGTGGGAGAGGTTCTGACTGCCCAGATGCCTGCTGGGGAAGCCCAGTAGCTCTTGGGTACTACCCCATCGGTCACGGGTTCCACACTGTAAACCATGCGGTCTGGAGGGGGGCAGTCCCAGGAAATGATAGGTGGTTCGGGGTTGCGCGACGCACCCACATCTTTCTTTGCCAGCAGCTCCTGTGCAACCTGTAGCTCCTGTGCAGCCTGTAGCTCCATGATGAGGGCATTGAGGCCCTCCGGAGTCAGGTAGGCATATTGATTCTTGCGGGTGGGGTCTCCGCCGACAGCTTTGACCTGGACGGTGCTGTCCCAGGGACGTGGCTGCACGGAGATGCCTCCCCGTTCCTCTTGAATCAGCACCTCACCTTCGGCAAGGCAGCAGTTGTCGGATCGGGTCAGGCGTCTCATGCAATCTCCAAGGCAGCGGTTTTGTAGCCCTCGTACTTGTTCCGAGCGGCAATCTTCTTCTCCAGATCACGCAGCATGTCTGTGCTGGGATACTCCCGGCGAAACTTCGCGTAGGAAAGCCGCTTGTAGGCGCCGGGGCTGCTGTCAGAGGCGTCCATATCCCAATGATGGCACCACACCGACCCGCCAATGGGGGGGTTTTTGGATCTGTAGCACTCTGGGGGTTTCCCTGAAAACGATCCTGGGGGGTAGGTGTGACGGGGTACCCAACAGCGCCCATCAGGTGTTTCTGTCTTGCGATCCTTCATGGCAAGCTGCGTCCACTCACCCTTGAGGATGAACACATCCCACTCCGCATCCAAGACAGCCGCATCAAGGATGCATTCCTCGGAAAAGATGTCCTGTTCCTTGTCCTCCAGGAGCGCGGGCTCCTCCTCCACAAGGGACGTGAGCCAGAGGAGGATTTTTCGGAGGATCTTTTTCATACAAGCTTGGCCTTGGCCTTCTGGAGTTCTTCGATGAGAGCATCTACCCCTTCTTCAGACAGAAAGGCCCACTGCGCCTTGCGGCTGCGGATGCCACGCACAGTGCAGACTCGGACAAGATTGGGCGCTGTGGGGAGCACCGCGACGGAGACAGCACCCACCGTGTCCTCGATCTGGACTTCGCCCTCTGCCAGTTGGTGGTTGTCTGCGTTCGTTCGGAGTCTCATAGGAGTCTGACCGCCTCGTCGGGCTGGAAGTCCAAATCACCAGCCTTCCACCGCACCACGGCATCACGCAACATCGTCACGGCGTGGCCCTTGGTGGCGTTGATGCCCTTGAGCCCCATACGGGGGGTGTCCTCGTCCTCTGCGGTGATCACGGTGACGTGGGATATCTCCGACGCATGGGTGATCATCCTCGACTGCTGGATGGTCATCACCATCCGACCGCACATGGCGTAGCACATGTACTTGGTGTCCCCGCACTTGGGGTCCACGAAGGTGGCCGACATCCCATGCACGTCACAAGCCTGCACGAGGGGCTGGAGCTGACCCAGCCACATGTCCATGTCCAGAGCGGTGATAGCCCCCTGGATCTCATCCAGAGCCCACTTGAGCTTCCACATCAGCTGGGCTTCTTCCGAGGTCACGGGCTTACGCCAGGTGTGCGACCGTTCCTGGAGCAACATGCCGTAGTGGATGAGGGTCTGCCCCTACTACGCAGCAGAGCCCCGCAGATCACGCTTCTTCTTTGAGTCCTACCCTGTCGGCATAGTAGATGATGGCGGGCACCACAGCGGTGAGCTTCCGATCCTTCTCGGGGACGTTCTTGAGTGCTGCCTTGGCATCCTTCTCCGACTTCCACAAGGAACAGAGAGACGCAGGGAACTTCCGTGAGGGTTCCTCACTGGGATGGGACAGAGCCCTGTCCAGCCGAGAGAGCTTGTTGGGGTGGGTCTTCATGGTAGCGACCCAGGCGACGAAACCAGGATCCTCTACCTGAGGCTGGAAGGGCATGCAGATGTACCCCCGCTCGATGTAGTAGCAGGCATCTTCGATGAGATCCGCCCACTTGGGGTGTGCCTCTTGGTATGCCTCCGCCTCCTGGAGAAGCTGTTGGGTCGTGTACCCTCGAAGCTTGCCCATCTCCAGCATCATCGCCAGGATCAACAGGAACTGCTGTTCCCCAGGGTGTTTCTTGGACTTCCTGCGAATGTCGTACAAAGCCAGCATCGTGCTGTCACGGGAACGTCGGGGCATAGGTGATCTCCTTCAAGACCTCCCTATACCCCGTCAGGGTCGTTTTCTAGCCCCGCAGGGGGCTCCATTCATGCTGCGGAACCCAGCATGTCTTCCAATGCACGTTGGAGAGCACATGCCCAGCGTCGTGCCCGCTCCACTTCATACACACGGCCATTGACAGTCTTGTTGTAGGGGCGCGGGCCCTCTGGGCGCATGACATCATCGGTGTCACGCCAGACCTTTGCTGCCGTGGCCTTGGCATCCCATTCAGCGATCTCTTCCGGGGTAAACAATGGGCTTCCCATGGATCTCTCCTGGGTGTCTGTCACATCCTACTACGCAGAAGGGACCTCTCCGGAACCCTCCGTGATGAGCATTTCTACAGCATTCATGACCCGTTTGCACCAGCCGGGGCCTGGCTCCACCTTGAAGTAGTAGTCATTATCGTTCACGTCGTGCATGTAGACCTCGCCGTCCACACAGACCAGGAATTCCCCCAACATGCAGGAGGCTTTCAGGTACGCGCAGGGCGGGTCGAAGACGAAGGTCTCGTCGGCTTCCTTCTGGGTGTAGACCGTGATCTCCCAGTAGGTGCCAAGGAATTGCTGCATGGATTTGGCGAGGGTGCGGAGGGTGCGGAGGTTCATGTGGTCATTCCTCATGGGGTAGATGACCCTATTACGCAGATGCCGCTCTCATCTAACCCTGGAGCTACATATCCTGCAGTGCCTGCATCACCAGCTTGGCGACATCTCTTGGAGTGAGGGAGGCGTCACCGCAGTCCACGCCGAAATTGTACTCACCCTCACCGCGGGCATCCACCTGGATGGAGAGTTCCACAAGGTCAGACACCGAAAGCCCCCAATCGGTGGAGAATGTCACATTCAGAGTGCCCTGCGCCCCATCCAGCTCTCCACGGAGACTGTAGATATCAGGTCCCTGGGATTCCTTCTCCTGTCCTAGTCGCCTGCACACCAGGAGCAGCGGTCTCCCTCAGCGTACAGTTCGTGCCCACATTTGGGGCAGGTGGAGGAGCCTATCAGCGCGGAGGCCACAGCGGCGTCCATCTGACGCTGATGCTCTTCCGCGGTGATCTCGGGTTCGGGGGGCACATCGACCACCTCACCATCCTGCACTTCGAGGAACCGTTCCTCGTACTCCACGGGAGGCGGCGTCACGTCTTCCAGTTCGATACCCATGTCCTGGGCGACTTGGAGCCACACAGCATGGGGAACTTCATCGAACATGACGAAGCGAACCTCATCCATATCCCAGTCGTTCTCGGTGAGGACACACAGAGCGATCTTCGCCGCTTCCATCAGGGGGTAGCCGTACACCCCGCAGGAGATGGCTGGGAACGTGACCGTGCGGCAGCCATGCGCCTGGGCGAGCTTCATGGAGTTGTAGTAGGCCTTCATCAGCATCCACGTGGGGTTGCTGGAACGGTTGTACTGGGGGCCCACCGTGTGGATGACGTACTTGGCAGGGAGCTTGTAGGCACCCGTGATGCGGGCCTCTCCCACCGGACAGCGCACGTCGGGGAGCACCTCGGGGACGAGGCGGCAGGCTTCCACCAGCTCCGGCCCAGCAGCACGATGGATGGCTCCGTCTACTCCACCACCGCCCAGCATGAACATGTTGGCGGCGTTGACGATGGCGTCAACATTCTGGGTGCAAATGTCACCGCGAAGGATGGTCAGCTTCATGGTAGGTCTCCAGGGGGGTTGCCCTACTACTACGCAGTCCACCATGGAATGTGAAGGGATTTCTTGTAGAGGGTCACGGGGCTTAGCCCTTCCAGGCACAAGGTGCGGTGCTGGATCTGACCACGCAGGACATCCCGCACTTCCATCAGAATCTTGCCCAGCATGTTCTTGCCGGAGCCGTCACCACCATCACCCCAGTAGGAGTCCCGTGTGGTGTGCTCCACCAGCTCTGCTCCCCCTGTTCCCATGAGAGTCGCCATGCAGTCCGTGTGGGCGCTGAACTTGACCAGCACCACCCACCGCATCACGTCATCCCGGATGTCATCCCAGTCCTCACGGATAGCGTGGCTGCGATCCCTGCCCATCCGTGCTGCCTCACCAGGATGTGGGGCCAGCCGAATCTGCTCCACGTAGTCCTCGTCCATGTCCCGGTGCTTCATAGCCTGGAAGTAGTGCTCGGAGGTGGGCCAGCTCTTCTCTTCCTGCACGACGGCATACCGGGAGAAATTGGTGAAGCAGCCGTAGGGACCACGGGTGTTGTAGAAGTTGAGGGGTTCACGCCAGGGAACCTCCCTGCCACCGGGTCCCCCGTGCGTGTGCAGCTTCCAGGTGAAGCCCTGAAGAATCTTCCCCTCGTCCACGAGGGGGGACAGGACCGCAATCAGACTCTCAATGTGGGGTGAGAGCCCCTCTACATGGACGCTCTGGCCCTCCCAGGTTTTGAAGCTGAGTGCGAGGCGTGCGTTACCCTTTCTGTCGCTTTTTGTGGTACTCGCAGAAACCCACTCCTGGTGGGCGATAGTAACGGCAGTCGTTGCCCACTCCACCGATGTAATACCCATCTGGGGTGCAACAGAGCCCCCCGAACCCACCCTTATCCACCTTGTCCTGGGTTCTCCGCATCCTCTCTGGGATGCGGGTGTCACCGTTCTCGCTCAGATATCGCCAGCTAGGCACACCCTTCGTGGCACATGCTTGGCAAACACCATCCTTGTCCAGCCAGAAGTTGAAGTGCCCACACTCCATCAACACGGGATGTCCAGGACCCTTGGGCTTCTCGGGCTTCTCAGGCTCGGGTTCAGGAGTCTCAGCTTCTGGGGTCTTGGGTTCAGGAGTTTCCGGGGTGGGGTCGCTCTTCTTTGGCTTGGCGGTCTTCTTCGGCTTGGCGGTCTTCTTCGGCTTGGCGGTCTTCTTCGGCTTGGGGGCCTCGGGCGGGGGCTCTAACAGCACAAGGAGATTCTTCTCCCTCTTGAACAACCCCAAATGCTCACCCGCAATCACCACTTCATCCATGCGCTTCTGGCGCATGCCCTTGACTCCCAACTCCGTACCCACCACGGACTTCCAAGCAGTGACCGTCAACGGACGACCTGTGGTGTCCGCACGAATGGCGTCTGCCAGTACGCGGGCAGCCTTCTGATCGGGGGTCTCGCCTCCAAACAGATCCATAATGTCATCGAAGTCCATGGGGCTCCTTCAGGGATAGTGCCGCCTATTACGCAGTCGCTGTCGAAACGACCCTACCCAAGCTCTCCAGGCTACTCGACGTAGCCGCGCCCACCCAGGATCGCGTGCTTCCCACCGCAGGCGGTGCATTCGGCCGTGCCGTGATCAGCATGCTCCGTGGCACCGTAGTAGGACACGCCCTGGGGGTAGACGATCATCGCTGCCATGCGAAGCCGACGCCAGCAGAACCGACGCCAGATGTGGGTCTTGGGGATGCGAAGGGTCATGGGCTCTCTCCTGGGGGGTGTGCTACCACTACGCAGAACCCTAGCAGACTGCAACCTCGATGGACTTCATGTCACCAGTACAGGAGATCGCATCCTCCCGTTCCTGGATTTCGCTCACCAGCTCGCTGACCTCGCCGGGCCAGCTCCCGTTGGAGAGCTTGTACACATGGGGCTTCAACCTGTCATACTCGTCCTTGGAGATGAACACGCTGCGGTCTTCCTCGTCGTGGTGGTACATCACGAAATCCACCAGGGCGTACTCTGACACTTCGTCCCGCCACTCGTCATCCCCGAAACTCATGCTCACACGCACGATGTGGAGGGCGGGCTTCGTCACCACTTGGTTGCCCTCACGGTCACGGAGCTTCCGCCAGTCCTGCAGCATGTGCTCATCCCCAGAGGGGAAGTGCTTGGCCCAGACCTGATACTCCCAGATGAAGGCCACGGTGACGGTGTGGGGGTGGTTTAGGGTAGCGGTGCCCCCACCCCCAAAGAGGGCAGGGGCACAGACCAGGGATGTCTACTTGGCTTCGGGGACAGCCATCGAGAACCGCTCGGGCACCTGGAGCATGGCCAGCTCGTGGAGATCGGAGTGGGCATCGATCTGGATATGGGCGGGGGCGCTCTTGAGAGCTTCGTTCACGGAGTTGTACCAGGCCCAGAGGTCGTGACCACGGAATTCCGCGTGGGGAGGCTTCTGCCAGCACTCACGGGCGCGGCGGATCTGGGAGCCGTTGATGACGCCCCGACCGTAGAGCAGGCCGAACATCTCGTAGGCACGGTCGTCGGTGATGCCGACACCCTGGAGGTCTCCGACGTGGTCGTGGAGGATCTGGTACTTGTCCCAGGCCTGGAGAGCGGCCTTGGCGATCATCTCTTCGATGTCGCGCCACACGAAGCGGGTGTGGCGGCGGAGCAGCACCACACCGTCCGAATCGAACATGAGGTTGTCGCACACGAAGACGGAGCCGCCGACAGCGATACCCGCAGCCACGGTCTTGTCGTAGGAGTTGCGGACACCAACCGCGAGGCTGAAGTCACCATCCTGCTTGTCGGTGCGACCGAACTCCAGCACACCGAACATGCGCTGGTCACTGGCGGAGAGGCCGAAGCGCTCGGCGGTGACCGACATGCCCTGCGGGGCGAGGCAGTCACAGAAGCGCTCTTCGATCAGGTTGATCAGCTGGGCGTTGCCCACGGGGGCGTAGGAACGGGTGGCTTCCGGCATCTTGACGGAGCCGATGGCCTGGCGGGTGACGGGGTTCTTGGTACAGAGAGTGGGGGACATTTGATTTGCCTCGTGTGTGTGGGGGGGCACTTATTCCTACGCAGTACCTCTCTGAAATGAACCCTGCCCCCCCAGAAAAAGTTATTTCCTTCGGTGGCCCTCCTATGCCCTAGTCAAAGTAGAACCCTTGGGAGCACAGATGGCAGACTCTATCCAACGCGTAGCTTCCCGATACCTGGGTGCAGCCCGTGACCCTCATCTGGATTACTGGGGGCTCGAAGGTTTGCTGGAAGGCAAAACAGCCACCCTCTACCATGGAACCACACGTCTGTTCACACGGTTCTCCCTCTCCAAATCCAGGGATGCGCTTGTCAATCAGTTCTATGGCCCCGGTATCTTCCTGACCCCGAAGAAGTCCGTCGCAGGGAAATATGCCGACGCCAACAGGAACATCGGGTTCGACCCCGACATCATCAAAGACCTCAAAAGGGTGAACTCTGGTGCGGGGGAGTTCTTGGAGACCCTCTATAAACAGGGTCCGGAGAGAGCCTGGGCCCGGGTGCATGATGCCGAAGACCCCGCAGCAGGCTGGCAGGCACTGGAGAAGACCTTGGGAGGGGTTAACGCCGACACCCTTGGGGACATCGCTACATACATCATCGGAACCAAAGTGAAATCTGGAGGCCAGGGGGAGGGTTTCGTCAACATCTTCTCCACCAGCACAGGCATGCCTGATTACATCTACGATATGCTTGATGAGGTTGGGCTCAAGTCCTTCAAGTACCGCCCGAAAGTCTACACTGCCACGGTCAGAGCCTCCAACGTCCTGGTGACTGCCTCCAAGTCCAAGGCCCGCAAAGCCCGGACGCAGGGCTATGACTGCGTGATCTACTATGGGTCGGGTCTTGTAGACGACGTGCCCGAGGTGGCTGTGTTCAAGCCCTCTGCTGTCACGATCAAGAAGGTGGAAGAGTGGTAATACTCCTATGCCCCCACACAGGCAGGAGGTCCTGACCATGTCCCGTTTGGAACAAGCTTGGGGAGCTACGATCTGTAAGCAGGCTGTCCGTGCCAAGATGCCCCGTGACTACAAGCGGTGGCTCCGCTCCGTCATGGGGGACTTCGGTAAGAAGCACCCAGAGATGGATGGCTACAAGGGCAGCACTGCCGAAGTCCGTAAGGGCCCAGGATGGACGTACAAGCTCACGGGTGCTGCCCGTGACCGGAAGGCTGTCCGAGATGCCCGTAGGCTCCTGACCAAGTATATGGAGCGTGTGAAGGGCAAGAGGAAGGACATGTCCTTCGACATCCGACAGGATGAGCGCCGGGGGGACGTGACTTTCACTATGGGGCTGACCTTCTCTTAGGACCCGTCGAACCGCTTGCTTAGCCGCAGGGCTTCCTGAGCGAGCCTGTAGGATGTCTCCACCCTGTCGCGGTACTCCACAAATTCGCGCCATCCACGGAATGCCCGCATGAGAGACTTCCGGATGCTCTGGAGAAGCACTGCCTGCTCGTCTGCCACATCAGCCGTGGAGTCCAGGGAGTGGGATCCCTCATAGGTCTCCGAGAGCCGCACGAGGTTATCTGCCGCGTCCTGTATGTATTCAGCGTAGTCGTACAGGACACCCTCCCCCGTGTTCTGCATGATGTCTGTGAGCCTGTAGCCCAGCACCCCTGCCTCCGCACAGTCCATAGGACCCTGCAGGGCGAGGTGCCGCATGGCGACCTTGCTGGAGCTTGTCCTACGGAAACGACGCCAACGGTCAAGGGTCTTCATGCCCTTGCTGATGGTCTGACCCAACTGCTTGAGGGACTGGGTGGCGTCCTCCATCTCGAAGTGGTCAAGCAGCAGCCAGCGCAGGTAGCCCAGCACCTCTGTGGGCTCCATCTTGTTGAACTGCGGAGGTGGTCTGTTCGTGCTGGGCATGTCGATCACTACATGCCGGGTCTTCTGCCGCTTTGGCTTCGCTGTGTGCCGTGAGGCTACTCGGGCAGCAACGCGAAATCGTGGGTCACTGTAGAATCTGTGGATGCGCTGGGCCAGCTGCACCATGGGTCGATGTCTGCTGGGATTCGCGGTGTGGATGTTGATCTTGGGGGGCTTCAAGGAGGTGGCCCGTCCCACACTGGGGATGGTGGGGTCCGCTACCGCGTTCTCCAGCCAGTTCAGGACATCCATCCCGGTGCCCCGCGCATCGTTGCCCAAATCATGATCCAGGCTGATCTCCGTGACCGTGCCCGTTTTGAGCAGCTTGATCACCTCATCGGGCCAGAGGCAATGCTTCCAGCCAGGGGGTGCGGGGCGTTCATCATCGAGCCAGATCTTCATAGGAACCTCCACTACCACCCCTCCCCTATAGAGGGTCTAGCGGGGTTCGTTCCCAGCCTGTTCCGCGTACTAAGAGAGCATGGATATCACTGACACCCTGCTCCGAGAGTATGTCCTCCTGTGGAATGCAGGAGCCACCAAGGCTGACCTGTCCGACATGAAGGGCAGGCTACGTCAACAGATCCTTCACGCGGCGGAACTTGTAACCGTCACTCAGGAGCCCACCGAGGGCCTTGATGAGCCTCAGGACTTTCTCCTGTGGGACGGGCTCGCATTCCTTGCCCTGCATGTCCCTGAAGTTCAAATTGTAGGGCTCCCAGCAGTCGTCTCCCGAGAGGTCACAAGGCTCGATGATGAGGACTTTGCCATCCTCATTGACGAGGGAGGGGACGCCGATACAGCCGCAGGAATACTTAGCGATCATAGGTGAGGCTCCAAGAGGGTTGCCCCACTACTACGCAGGGGGCAGCCACCTGCATCCCACACCTTCTAGCCAGATGAGCAAGGTGGGTGCCCAGGATGCGCTCGATCTCATGGAAGTCCTCTGTTTGGGAGAGCCCTCTACCGAAGGGGCTCTCCAACCAGTCCCTCATGTAGAAGGACCCCGTACCCAGCTCCCCACAGAACACCCGCCATTTGTCCAGCGGGGCATTCACATCACCCCCAGAGGCGAAGGCCCAGGCCTCCAGTAGAGACACCACCGTCAGCTCAGACTCCCGCCCGAACATGGCAGGGCGTAGCACGATGGTCTGAACCTGCTCTGTCAGGTACGTCTTCCATTCTTCTTGCGTGGGCATGTGGCACCTCCAGTGAGACTCTACCCCCACAGATCCTCAACATGACCCCGCAGATACTTGCGTAGCGGCACCCGCTTCCCAGTGACGTGGTCGGTGACCTGCCCATTCTGAACCTGATAGGCACGCCTGCATTGAATTGTTCGTGGCATTTCGGTACTGTTTCTATAGTGTCCGTGTGGTATGCAACATCTCTTCCTGAAAAACAAGTACACCCGTTGGTATAAAGCTTTGATGCAAAAGGCACTTTCTGAGTGTCGGGTGCGGGAACACGCTTGGCAATACCATCTACACCACATCCTCCCCCGTTGTCTGGGAGGGTCAGATCACAAAAACAACCTTGTCCTACTCACACCACGGGAACATTACATCAGCCATCTCCTTTTGACCCGAATGACAAAGGGTGGGGCACGGTCGAAGATGGTCTTTGCGTTCTTCAGGTTCAAGCCCAAAGAAGCCGACACGTGGTCTGCAAGGGCTTATGAAAAGCATCTGTGTTCCTTGCAAGGTGCCCTTTCTGGTGAGGGTAATCCTTTTTTTGGAAAAACACATTCCGAAGAGACACGGAGGCTGATCTCCAAGAACCACGGAATGCGTGGACGGACAGCATATGACATCTGGGTGGAGCGTTATGGGGAAAAGGAAGCATGCAAAAGAAAAACTGAGCTGAAGGCAAAACGATCTGAGAAGATGTCTGGTGCCGGGAACTCCATGTGGGGGAAAAAACACCCGCCCGAATGGAGAGCACAACATTCCAGAGCCATCTCAGGGAGTAACAACCCCAATTTTGGCAAGGCGTTGTCCTGGATTCATCGGAACGGGGAGACCAAAAGCATCCCGACAGAGACAATCCCCTCTTTTCTCGCACAGGGATGGGAAAAGGGGAGGGGTCCAGGGAGGCCTTTTGCATGGGTTTTCAAAGAGGGGGTGACCAAACAAATAACGCTCTCCGAAGTTCCCTCTTTCCTCAACCAAGGTTGGGAAAGAGGGAGGGGTGGGAAAAGAACCCGGCATTAGTCCCACAGTTCTTCAAGGAACCCTTTCAAATATCTTCTAACCGTCATCCTCTGACCCGTAATATGATCTACCACCTGGTTGGATTGGATACGGGTTGTCCTCCTTTTGTCAGCTCTCATCCCGTGCCCTACCTGCTTCTTCCGTTTGGAATTGCGGGTGCTCTCCAGGCCTTTTTTCTGGGACTCCATGAGTTTCGCCCTCAACACCTGAAGAGCAGTATCCTTATTTCGATGCTGGCTTTTAGAGGTTTCAATCCGCACACGAATACCAGACGGCCCGTGTGTAAGAACCACAGCGGAGGCTGTTTTGTTTGCGTGTTGTCCCCCGGGCCCTCCTGAACGAGTGGTTTTCCACTCCAGATCCCCAGGGTTCAGGTGAACCTCTGCCTGGGTGGGTTCGCGGAGGACACTTGTTGTGATTGTTGAAGTGTGAACCCTTCCTTTGCGTTCTGTGGGTGGGACGCGTTGCCATCGATGGCCGCCGGGTTCAGATTGTGAGAACCTCTTCAAGATATCAGCAGGGCCTGAAAGCCTTGCTGAAAGAAAACCAGGACGTGTCTCCAGGGGTTCCCAAAGAAGCTTTTGCATCGCCGCATATTTGAGGTAAATGCCTGCTTGGAGTAGCACCAAGTCTTTGGCATCTGCACCCCCCTCTGCTGCTCTGATTTCTACAATTACTGTGTACATTAGTCCTCCTTATGCCCTTGAAGTTTTTCGGGGGCATAGCGTTGTAAGGTTTCAACAGCATCCGCAACAGCATCGGATACACGCCGACCCCGAGGTTGTTGTCGTCCTATCCATAATTCCAAGTTTTTGGGTCTGTTATCTAATTTGTCCCCATTCAGGTGATGCACATGTTCCCACTTGGACAAGGGGCGCTTTAGAACCCGCTCCATGACAAGACGGTGCTCTTTCTTGCGACCTATACGACGGTATCCCTCGGAATCGATGTATCCGGAACCGCGTGGAGCAGGTGTTTTAATTGGTTTGTCCAGGGGCGTGCCTCTACGCATTCTACTGTAGTGTGTGTTGCAAAGACCTTTGATGACAGCCATGCGGTCACAAGAATCTACAGCACACGGTGTGGTAGAAAACTCGCCTCGGACATGCCGAACTCTGTAGTGGGAAGGGCAGTAACCTTTTCTGGAGGAGGGTTTGGAACAGCCCTCCTCCAGACAGGTTTTCGGATATATTTTTCGCTTTTGCACCCCTTGAAGCCGTCTCTCTATGAGAGAGATAGAACATTCACATGCAGCGGCTAGGTTCTTAGCGGTTGCACCTGACAGGTAGCGTTCCACAAGAATGTGGTGCGGGATGGGTAGTTGTTTTGTTTGCCCCATAGATACACACAACACCTTAGTTAGAGGTTTCGTGTCTATGGTGCCACAACCACACCAGGAAGGTGTGTACATGATGCACTCTCTGAAAAGTGAGGGACGACTGTGGTTTCTACAGGTCGTTGGTCGTGGTCAGAGAAACATCATGGTTACAGATGGTGCGAGGGCAGGAGGGGAAGATGGGCCCTAAAGACAGTTCCGGGTCAACATGATCATAGTCTCCTGCCTGGTAGACACTCTCTATACTCGGAAATGGTCAGGTTTTCAAGGATTAGTTCTTGGGCTCCGGCTTGTAGGCACAGAGTGTCCACTTCTCATCCGATGACAAACCCTTCCAGTAGGGGCACTTCTTCCGATGTGCCCTACAGGCCACAGCCCCGAAATCGTAGATGAGCTTCTCGAACTGCTCTTCCTTCTTCACAGTGGGGGGGGAGGGGTTCATCCTTCCGAACACACGCTCGAACTGCTGGACGGCGGGGCACTTGAGGAACTCCGGTTCCACCCAGGACACACTGCCATGATTCCAGTGCTTCCCTACCGAGACCTGAAGGGTGTTCTCGGCGTCATCCTTGAGTTCATCCACAGGCACCTTCTTGATGGTGGCAGCAGCCTTGCCTGTCTTGAGCCCCAGGAGTTCCCGTTCCTTTTTCGTCATGGGGAACCGTAGGATTTCCCGAGCCCATGTCGTGGCATCACCGATGTGCTCACCGTCACCCAGCTTGTCTGAATGGTCGGTGTCCAGGTGTGCTTGCAGGGCCTTGTACTCGCTATCGTCCATCTTGCCCTTGATGCTGGTCAGAAGTTTCTCGCCCAGGGCCTTACGCTTCTTGGGATCCAGCCGTGAGGCTTCCCGTGCGAACTTCTGGAGATCCATGCGGATAGTGCTGCCACCCACACCCTTGATCCCTTCCAGGAATCCAGTGTCTGCGGTGTCGGCACCCTCGAACTGGAACCGAACTCCAGACTTGGGGCCACTGGTCACCATCTTGGCGTTGTCATCCACGCCTGACATGGAGGGGAGATTGTGCAGCTCCACGTTGTCTGGGGAGGGGGCCTGGATGTCATACTCATCCAGCATCCGGCCGGTCTGGAAATCTGCGGTATCTCCGAACAGGGAGTCCAGCACCTGACGCTCAGGGGTTGCCTTGACCTTGACCACTACACGCATCTTCCCATCAGGGCCCTTCTCGGTCTCGAACCCAGTCTTCTTGCCACCAAACATGGACAGGAGGAACTCGGGGGAGTGTGGGGACATGTCCTTGTGCAAGGATTCACGCAGAGGACCCTTGATGTCCTCATTGATGTCCAGGTCATCCACCCGTGCGATCAGCTGCTCCCGCAGATCCTCGAACGCCTGGGCATCCTCCTCACTGTCCCACTTGGTCTCACCGAAACGACGGGGCCCCCCTGCCTTCTGGAGCATCATCATCTTGGCCATGATCTCGGGGGTTTCCTTGTCGAGAGCCAGCATGTCAGGGAGCTTCTCGTCCGCGAAGCAAGAGGTGTTGTCGGTAAGCCGAATGGCGGACTCGATGGGGTGGTTTTCCCAATCCGTTGCTGCCTCCGAATGGGAGGTCATGGCTCCCAGGAGAGGCTCCGCCTTGTCCCCGAAAGCCTTCTTCCAGAATGGGTTACCCTCTACTAGCGCACGGCTGAACCGAGGATGTGCCTTCATGAGCACGTCACCAGCGGGAGCGCCACCGGAGGCAGCCGTGGTGTAGCCGATGTCATGGTGAGCCATGACAAAAAGGGCTCCGAGCTGCTCGGCCCCCGTGAGACCCTTCCCTGCCCCCTTGAGGGCCTTGAAGATGTCCTGCATGCCTGCCATGTTGCTGACCACATGCCGTGTACCATGGTCGGACAACACCCGCTTGGCACTCTCGACATCCTGGTACACCAGCTGCTCCAAGGTGGAGATCAGCATGCCATTCATCTCGGACTCGGTGATGTCACCCAGAGAGCCATCCTTGAGGGCACCCTCTACGGCATCCATGACCATATCGGAGGCAGCACGCAGGGCTTCCTGCTTGTACTCCGAGGGGAGTGCCTTCTTGTACTTCTCAATGACCTTATCTGCATTTTCACGGACGGTACTGAGAGCAGCAGTGGAGCCCTTCTTGAGGGGTTTGTCGCTGACAGTGTCGTACTCCACACTGTTGTCCGCATACTTGCCCAAGGTCTGTGCCATCTGGTGAGCATGGACAGCAGGGTTCCCAAACTCGGGTAGGTATTTCTTGTCGAAGGCGTCCCACATCTCCTGCTTGCCGACCTTCTTGGAGATCTTGCGAGCCTTCGAAGCAGCTTCGGTCTCACTGAGACCCTCTGCCTGAAGCTGGGTGAAAGCCACGTCGTAGGCAGCCTTCTTGGCAGCCTTCTGGGTGCCCTTCAAGTCGGAGGTGGCATCCGAATACAACTTCTTGGAGCCCTTACCTGTGAGCGTTTCATACTCAGCAGGGGGATCACCGATGTTGTCCAGGGACATGGGGGTCCCCGTGGCAGAACCACCCTCGGGTACGTCCTTCACCGTCAGAACCTTGATCCCCTCATCCACCTTTTTGGGCTTTGGGGTGGGCGCTGCCTTCTCGGGTGCCTTCGTGGTGGTCCCACCCTCATCTTCCTTGGCTGCGCCATCACCCTCTCCCTTGACCCTGTGGTTCTTGGGCTGCGCTTTGGGGTGCTCGTCCAGGTACCTCTTCATGGCATCCTCTGTGGGATGCTCCATGCCTTCCTTCAAGAGAGGAAGCAACACAGGTCGCAGATTGGGGTTCTCGTGAGCAATGCGGATCAGCTTTTTACGGAGGTCAGACATGAGTTCCCCTACTGGGTGTTTCTGTTACAGAGATGCTCTACCAGTACCGGCACAAGCACAGCTTGGAGCGTGGGATTGTCATAGGCCACACGGATGGCCTTCCGTAGCAGGACCACTTCCTGTTGGGCGGAGGCTGTCCTGATGGTGGTCATGTGGTCGAAGGCATCGCACGCCTTCTTGCCCCGGAGGTTCTTCACGAGCCCCTTGGCGAAGCTGGAGGCGGTGTCCTTGAGCTTCTTCAGCTTGCCCTTGAATCCCGTGTAGCCCTTGGCCTCATCGTTGTAGCCATCCAGATGCTTACGGGCAGCGGAGTCCAGCTTGTCCATCTCGGACTTGAGAGCCTTCCCCTCGGAGCTGTCGGGCTTTTCGAGGTCATCCCCGAGTTCGATGAGCTTCCGTTGGGCTGCCGACCACGCATCCATGGAGTCCACTGCCTTGCCCAGAGTCCGCATCCCTCTCCCAAACTGCTTGCCCTGGGGGGACTTCTTGGTGTCCTTGTCCATCCCCATCCAGGTGTCATAGGTATCCGTCCAAGCCTTCGTCACGTCATTCGTGGAGCTGAACCCCGTCATCTCCTTCAGCTTGGCGGAGTCCGCGTCTGACTTCCCCGTCTCCTTCTTCTTGCTGGGGCCCGACCCCTTGGCGTAGGATTTGGCCTTGTCCTGGTCATCGAAGGTCTTGGGTTTCCCGTCTAGGTTCATGCCCCGCCATTTGCCGCCGTCTGTATGCCACACGTCCCCAGGCTTGTGCAGAGGGCCCTCAAGGGCATTCTTGAGCAGGGGTAGCAGGCGATCCCGCAGCTCAGGGTTGCTATGGGCCAGGCGGATGGTGCGAGCACGAAGATCAGACATGGTGTGAACCTCTCTGTCCCCCCAGGGCTATAAACCATCTATCGGAATAGGGGGTGGCCTGAGTGCCTCAAAAGGGTATGGCAGAGAAACAAGAGGTCTAAGTATATGAGTCTCCCTGAGCTTCCCGCTGCCTACACCCCCGCCAAAATCCAAGAAATGCTCGTGGAAGTGCGAGCTTGGATCGCGGACACAGACGATGCTGTCGTCACAGAGGTGCGGGAATACATCGACAGATGGGAGCAAGCCTGCGGGTTTCTTGAACAGGTCCCCTACCACGCCCCCTCCCCTAAGGTGCAGGAGACGCTGTTGCCTTGGCGGCGTAAGCCCCTGAACTTCTGCCTCGCCTGCCTCATCATCTATGGGAAGAAGGACATCCACCTCTCTGTGCCCTCCCGCATCTACAAGGCTGTCTACGGCAAGGGCTTGGGGCAACCCTATATCAAGCATGCTGCAAGGGTTGTGGGCGTGACTCTGGTGCAGGTGGAAACCACTGGCACTGGCAACAGGTCACACCTTGAGGCTCCTGACCATGAGGATCGCATGATAGCCCTCATGGAGTACGCTTGTCAGAACAGCCCGGTCAGCGTGACCCATGCCCTGCAGGAGGCATGTGGTGTGAACCGCACCTCCCGCAAATACTCCTACCTGATGAAGATGATGGCTCGGAGGCTGCGGAAAGAGGGGTGGACGCGAAGGGCTGATGATCTGGGTTCCCGGTGGTTCCCTCCCTTGAAGCCTGAGCCCGTGGAAGAGCCACCACAGGATCCGCAGCGATCCTGGACAGATAGCAGGGCTACCCAGGTGTGGGTGGTCGTTGGCGGCACCTCCCAGCCCTTCGGGGGCTGGGACAAGGTCACCCTGCTGAATGTGCAGACAGGACAGCGGTTTCAAGCAGTGCTGGAGAAATAATGGACACGCGAACCCTCGTGCAAGAGATGGTCAAGCATCTCGTAGATGAGCCCGATCTGGTCTTCGTCAGGCAGGTGGAGGGCACCGTCTCCACTGTCCTGGAAGTCGAAGTGGCCCAGGATGATGTGGGCAAGATCATCGGCAAGCGTGGCGGGATGGCGGATGCTTTCCGCTACATCCTGTCAGGGATCGGCGGCAAGGAAAAGCACCGCTACATCCTGGAGATCATCGAGGGCTAAGCCTTCTCGATGCCGTGCCCTCGGGGCACCAGCGGGCCTTTTCATGCCCCCACTCTATCAGGAATGCTTCGCCTTGGAAAGAACGCGGGGCTTCCAGTACATGTCACGTTCTACCAGGGGGAGACCCCTGCGGTGGGACCCTTCCAGCTCCCCAATGTCGATGTAGCCCAGTTCACCGCCACCTGGATGCATCTGTGCCCAGCCAAAGGCTTCTCCACTAGAGGGGTCGTACTCGGTGATGTACCAGACGGCCCCACTGTAGGGGGAGAACAGCTTGACCCATGCCATGGGGTCTTCCACATCCTGCTGGGTGTAGACAGCAGGGATCTTGCGGGTCGCTGCTCTGGGCATCAGCTGATGTCCACGCACACCGTCCAGACGATGCCGGGCATCCTTCAAGAGAGGGAGCAGGTGCGGCTGCAGATCGGGGTTGCAGTGGGCAAGACGGATGAGCTTGGAGCGTAGATCAGACAAGGGGTACCTCGGGGGGTTCATCTCTGCCCTTCTGTTTCTATAGAGCGGTTACCGATTCATGGTTCACTTTCTGCCGCTCTTGCGTAGTATTGGTGTAAGGAGAGACAGAATGACCCTGACCATCGGACACTTCAGCGACCTCCACGGCAACATCAACAAGCTGTTTGCCGTGCAGAACAAGAGCGTTGACGTGTGGGTCTGCACCGGGGACTTCTTTCCCAACAGTGGCTACGCCCCCGACGCCGCCAGCGAGCGTGCGTTCCAGCTCAACTGGCTGCACGCCCCCCAGCGTAAGGGCAGCGTCATGGACAGGCTGGTTGCCATGTTCGGTGACACCCCGGTTATCTGTGTCAGCGGCAACCACGACTACATCGACCTCACCCCCGAGCTGCGGTCGGTCGGCGTCAACGCCCACCACATCACGGACGAGGGCGTGACGGTTTGTGGGCTGGTCTGGGCTGGCTTCCCCGAAGTGCCGTTCATCGTCGGTGACTGGGTTGGCGAAGTGCAGCGGAGCGACCTGCAGCAGTGCGTCTACCACACCATGCAGAGCAATCCCGATGTCCTGGTCACCCATGCCCCCCCGGCTGGAATCCTGGACAACGACAACTGCTGCGGACACGGACACGGCATCGAAGCCATCACCACCGCCATCGCCTACACCGACCACCAGGTCAAGATGCACCTCTTCGGTCATGTTCATGCCCAAGGTGGCCACACCGAGAACATGATGGGAGTCCAGTTCATCAACGGTGCGGGCTGCGTGCGGTTCCACACCCTGTAGAGGGATTTCGGTGCCCTCCTGCGTAGTAGGAGGGCATCACTTGCACAAGGCTCCCCATGCTCCCCGTCGACTACCTGAAGCTCTGCATCCGTATCCGCGAGATCATCCGAAGTACGGCGGAACCCACAGGCTGCACATGCTCAGACTGGACACAGGCCCCCAACCCCGTCTATGACCAGCTCAAGGAAGGGTTTGTGTTGCAGGAGTACTACGGTAGTCCAGTACGCCTCCATACCCCTTGGGGGACGCTGGATATGGTTGGAAGCTCCTCTGGACATACGGACCCCTGGGTGGAGAAGGTGCGGGAACGCCTCACCCTCCGGGGACTACGCCCCCTGCTACGGACATGCTCCGGGGAGGCTGGTCCCTGGCACGTCATCGAAGCCATTGACGGAGAGCCCCTTCCCGCTGTTGTGGAGCATGCCTCCCGAGATGAGTACATGGGGTACGAGGAAACCAGGGCAGCCTGGAACACCACTGTGGAAGCCCTGCTGGCTGAGGGTGGGGCGTGCCCCTGGAGAAAGCACACCGTGTACGATGAGGACGGCAAGCCCATCGCATCTTGACATGACAAGTTTCTACACTGAGGGGGTTCATTAACGGGGGCTCCTGCGTAGTAGGTGTGTTGATAGAGGTGTTCCATGCTGCGCTGGTTTTCGATGTTCCTGATGTCCTCTCTCGTGAGTGTCCTCGGTCTTGCCGTGGGCCTGGAAGGATCCACTCAGGAATCCTGTGTGGATCCGGTCCCCGTGGTCGAGGTAATTCAACAGGTTGTCGAGCAGGAGCCTGTGGAAGACATGACTGTGGGCTGCACCTTCCCCCATGTGGCAGGCTACAGCGCCATGGTGGAGGCAGCCGCCAACCTCCACGGGATCAACTCCCGCTTGCTGGCTCTGACCACCTACCGGGAGTCAGGCTGCAATGTGCTCGCTTTGGGTGCTGCCGACGAGATCGGGCTGACCCAGGTGAACCCCAAGGTGTGGGTCAAGAAGCTCATCCGGGAAGGGATCATCACCGAGCAGAATGACCTCTGGAACCCCGTGATCAATCTCCAGGCAGGTGCCTACATCCTCTCCCGCAATGCCAAGCGGGCCCAGGGGGATGCCTGGGGGACGCTGCGCCGGTATAATGGGGCTGGTCCCAAGGCCAGGGCTTATGCCACGGCGCAGGTGTCCTCCTACAAGGAATTTTGGACAGAAGAGCCCTGGGTGGTTGCGAAGTAGGGCTGTCTGCGTAGTGACAAATAGAACCCGCCACTGGAGTCTCCATGTACGCCTCTGATCTTCCCGCATGCCCCCGCTGTGGTGCCAACTCCTACAATGGTGGTGGCGGTACCTGGGGTGGTAGCCTCTCCCATCAGTTCCACTTCTGCACGGAGTGTGAACTGGGCGTCTTCGAGTACGGCTACAGCTGGGGACATCGCCTCCGGGTGTACGTGGATCGGGACTGGGGTGCCACCGAGTTGGCAGGGAAGCCAGACCCCAACAAGAACGACTGGGATATCCAGAAGCACCGGCCCATCTGGACTACCCCACAACCCCTGGTGGACTGGCCTGTGAAGCGGGCTTTGGTTCAGCGGATGGCAGGGGAACTCTACGAAGAGGGCACCTACCGTCAATGCTACCCCCATGGCGTGAGCGATGTAGGGTGACCCATGCGTACCTTCTACCAGGAGTTCAAGGTCACAGGCGACAAGGCTGACCCCAACATCATCGAGGCTGTGCAGCTGATCGAATCCATCCCAGGCCCACAGGATGTGATTGTGGTTGTGGGCGGTGACGGAACCATGAGCAAGGCCATTCATGAGCTAGGCCCGGCGCACACCTTCCTGGGTATCAACTACGGCATGTTGGGCTTCCTGATGAACGACGTGGGGCGTGAGGACGGCGTGGACGGTGTTGTCCATGACCTGGACGCCTTGCGGGAATTCCTGGTGACACAGGCCTGGGAGACCTACCAGTTCCCCCGTGTGCGCCTGACAACGAACACCGGCATCGAGGATGTGGGACTCAATGATGCCTACATCGAACGTGACGGAGACGCCACCGCCCACATGAAGATCGTCGTGGACGGTGTGACCATCGTGGAACGCCAGAGTGCGGATGGGCTCATCGTGGCTAGCCCCACAGGGTCCACCGCCTACAACCGCTCTGCAGGGGGTTCGCTCATGCACCCCCGATTCCCAGGGCTCATCATGACGGCTATCTGCCCGCATCTGCCCACCCTGCGTCCCCTGGTGCTTCCGCCCCAGGTGGAGATCACGGTGGACATCTGGCAGCCCGAGTGGCGTCCGGTCAAGGTGACGGTCGATGGGCGTTCCCATCGGCATGAGGGGGATGACTTCATCACCAAGGTGCGTATCCGGGGTGCAAGCCCCGCGAAGCTCGCCTTCCCCCCCAACCACCTGTTCTTGCAGACCATGGTTCGCAAGGATCTTCTCCGATAGAGCACCCCCATGAGCAAACGCATCAAGGTCACAACTCGAAACCGAAACCTGGGATATGGCTGGCGGAATGACACGGAGGAGGCACAGGACTGGCAGGGTCACCTCCAGCTCCGCATCAAACGAGTCAAATTCCCCAGTGTCCAAGGGGGTCTGCGCTGTGTGGAAGAGGCACATGCCCTGGCGGCACAGCTCAACTCCGGTGGGGCGTTCTGGGACAATGCCTTGTTCCTCGGTGGGTGTCGCATCACAGGGCTTGTCCCAGGTGGTGAAGAGGGCATTGACGTGCTCCCACCGGAACCCAGAGAGTTCATTCGGTACCTGCGTGAAGACAAAGCCCTTTGGGTGGAGGTGGAGTGATGGATGTTCTGAGGCTGACTCCCCAGCAGTATCGTGAGAGGATCCGCCGTGCGGAGTCCGAGCTGAAAACCCTCCGTGGTGGCCTCCGTAGGCTGGAGGAGCGCTGCACCCACAAATGGGAGGTGCAGTACACCCCTCACCACAAGGCTGCCTACACAATCCCTGGGGACCCTGTAGGGTCCATGGGTGTGGACTGGCGAGGACCTCTCGATGTCCCTGCCAAGACCATCATGAAGTGGACACGCACCTGCAGCGTATGTGGGATGGTGCAGACCACAGAGCAGTGGGGGGTGGGAAAACAAATCCACCGCTCTGGAGGAGTCGCGGAAGAAGGTGCCTACATGGCCGAGGCAGCGTTAGCGGCGCTCATCACAGGTAGCAAGCTGCTTCTCGATGTACTGCTCTGCACTCTCTACATCCAGCGTGAGCTGTCCGATGAAACCCTCAAGCCTGCCAGCCATGGTGCTGTCCTCCTTGGCGATGGGGCGTAGCCGACCGCGCAGGTTCTTGAGGTAGGCTTCCATCCTTTCCAGTTCGTCGCGGAAGGCGCGCACTTCGGGGATGATCTTGCAGATGGCCTGGCCACCCCAGCCGAATCCTGCTCCACCAAGGCCCACAGGGTACTCACCCCTCCGGATGACATCCTCGTAGCCCTTCTTGATCTTGGCACGATAGATTGCGTTGTACCCCAACCAAGCAACTCTCATGTTGTCGAAGATGTCATTCATGCTATCGACACGGCCTGTCTTCCCTGAGTCCGTGAGCCGACCCCAACGCCGCATCAGCACCACGCCATCACCGCTGGTATCGGTGCGGTGCTCCGTGGTCTTCTTGGCACGGGACGCACGCCCCAGGGGTACGATCTCCATCTCGTAGAACTTGGAGACATTCGAACGGGGGTCGATCATAGACAGCATGCATTCAGGGTCGCGGAGCACCACACCACGAGCAACCTTCACCTGGGCTTCCTTGAGCAGAGGCAGGATGTGGGGGCGTAGCTCAGGGTTGACGTGAGCGATGCGGATCAGCTGCTTGCGAAGGTCGGACATTTGGGATGCTCCTACTCGGAGCCCAGGTCGGGCTCCTTCAAGAAGGATGAGCAGTGCTTCCGCTGCCTTCTTGGGGGTGTTGAATTGACGGCGACCACCTGGAATGGCGACATAGGCGACCACACGGTCCCTCATGTCTCGGTAGAACTCTGCATGGAGGTTCCTAGCCCATGTCACAGTAGCTACATCACCCTCGGGCTCCCATTGGATGCGAGGGCGGTTGTTGCTCTTGGAGAGCTTCCGAAACAGGGACACGGTGGCATCAAGAAAGGACTTGATCTCACCATCCACTTCGGATGCGGTACGGGGTGCCTGTGGCTCGGACATGAGGTTAGCCTCCTCACCCTTCCGAGCCCTATAGACAGGCTAACGAACCCTCACTTCTTCAGGTAGCGGCTGCTGACCAGGGAAGCCATGGGGTGCCGACCCCATGCCATGTCTCGCATGATCCGACGTGGGTTCCGGGGGTCATTGTCCCTGACGAGCCCCTCCAGGGTCATGGCGGTCTGGATCCACATACGCCAATTGCTGGACACCCACTTCTCATCCTCTTCGGAACGCTCCCTTTGTTTCGCCAGTTCACGGAGCCTGGCGGGATCCGGCAGCTTCCTACGAGGGTCACGTACACGGGAGTTGGGGAGCCGGTTCTCGAACTCCAGGTCGTCCCCGCCATGCCACCCATGAGTGCGGGTACGGGCGAGCCGTTCGATTCGCTGGGCCAGCTGTTCGAGATCTCTGCTGTGCATGACGGCGATCCTTCTGATGTCTGAGGCTCCAGGTATATCTACGCGGTTCTCGACTTCTTTGACGAATTCAGCGACAGCTTTCTTCCATTTCCCTGGTGCTTTCCGCTTCCACGTCCTGAAATAGCGGTTGTGGGGGGAATAGCCCTTGATCCCCACAGTCTGTTCCAGGTGCTCCCGCCAACGGAGCTTGGGCACACGGTTCAGGCTTCGGATGAAATCACGGATGGCCTCGCCCAGATCAGTCTGGAACTCCACGTCCCGAAGCTCATGCTGGATTCGACCCCTGCTCAGTGGTCCTGTGGGGTAGCCGCTGGGGTCAACGTCGGGGTCGCGGATGCTCTTGGAGGGGAGCCCCGCATCCTCGTCCATGAGATGGAGTGCCCGGAGAAGGTCTTGGCCTACATGCTGTAGCTCGTGCCAGAGCACGTCGTGCATCTCAGCGAGGGTGCGTTTGAAGTTGGCAACGGTCGTGATCCCTTGTGCGGAGACATCCACTTCCAGTAGACGACGCCCAGGGCTCCATTGCCCCCCACGCTGCAGGTGGCCCTTGAAGTCCAAGGTGGCTGTGATCGTGTCCCATGCACCCCAACTGCCCGCCTTCAAGATTTCCTCTGCGGAGATGGACTCATACTCGGAGCGCTTCTTTTCCAGCTCCACCAGGTTCAGCTTCCCTTCCTGCAAGGAGATGTAGTTGTGGTCTAGGTCGGGGAACCCCAAATAGGTGGCCCTCCCTTTCTCCCGCCATGCCTGGGTGGCTTTGACGACAGCAAGATGCTTGGGGGCGGATGTGTCCGCGTGGATGGCTACCTGGACCCTTCGGGTATGTGCAGAGACCGCCTCCCCCTCTTCCTGCTTCGGATATTCACCGGAGCGGATCTTCCGCTCGATCACCTTGGCAAAAGCCTCTGCCTCCTCCCTCTCCGCCACCCAGCTCTGGGCTAACGTGATCTTGCTCAACATCTTGTTACGGATGCTTCGGATGAGGGGGGCGTTGCTCTGAACGTACTCCCATCCTGTGAGGTCAATCTGGAAGTCCTTCTTGGTCTTGCTCTTGTAGTGCTTGGCTTTGAAGGTGTGCTTGAGGCACTCACGCCGGAGAAGCAGCAGCTCAACCAGGGTGGGAGCATCTCTGACGTTGTCCCCGCTGGTTTCCAGCCTGGTGATGATGTCCTCATTTGCCTTGATCTGGTATCGGAGCTTCCTCTCCATGAAATCTGCCGCTTCCTCCAAGGTGTACTTGGTGAGGTAGGGGTCATGGTGGTTGCCGAAGGTGAGCCTCTTCCCCCTGGTTTCCTTGAACAGGAAGAGATCCTCTTCCTGCGCGGGGCCCCAGGCAGGGGCATCGATCTTCTTCATGCCCATGTATTCACGGGCGGGGTCCAAACCCCTGTGGATACGGATGTTCTTCCCAGGCTGCAGGCGTTTCAGCTCCGAGCTCACATTCTGCAACCACCCCTTCAGGTAGCGGTTCTTTTCCTTGAGGGGGGCGATGAACCCCTTGGCTTTCACAATGTCATGTTCGACTGTGGCCAGGACATGCCCAGCAAAGATGCTGTCCATCCACGTACCAACGGACACCACCATCGCTGGGGGAGGGTTCCACAAGGCACCTGTACGCTCCAGGTGCCGCTCTGCTATCTGTTGGGGGCTAGGACTCACTGGGCGCTTCCAGCGCCTCTCGGGACGTGAGAAGGCGCTGTAGTCCAAATATGTGCCGGAAGCCCGGCCGGGTACGACCTGGTGATCCTCCCGCAACCTTAGAGCGAACATTGTGAGGATGGTGCCGATGGTTTTTGCCTTGGCTCCCTCACTCTCCAATTGTCGCACGAAGGCCACATCGTTGGCTGCAATCGCCGCGTCTCGCAGTTGGTTTCCTGAGAGGCTGTTGATGTAGGCTGCCCACTCGGACAGGGTGACGGGATGGATATTGCTCATGATGATCTCCTATTCCTACTACGCAGAACGCACTAGGAATGCATCGGGTCCCGTTCCTTGCCCTTGCGGGTTACCAAGGGTGATAGTGTCAACTCGAAAAGGCGTCGGTTCAGGGCCTTGAAAGACGAGTTCATCTGCTTCATGTCGAACCACTCACGGCCCATAGCCTCCGTCTGGCTCTGGATGACGATGGTATCGAACAGATCACTCTCCAGCTCCTGCATGTGCCCCCGGATCTGATCCAGGGTCTCATCCATCTCATCCACAGGGTTCTCGTACACCATGTCTAAGGTGTACTCCTCCACTGTCCGTTTCTGGCCACTACGCCAGCAACGATCCATACGCTGCTTCATGGTCTCTGCATTCCAGGTGTCCCTGTCCAGGTGGATGACTGTATCGAAGGACTGGAGGTTCTGCCCCACTGCATAGGACTTGGTGAGCGTGAGGCTCACGATGCTGGGATTGGGCTGGATGACCCGCTGTAGAATGAACACCTTCCACTGCTTCTTGTCCCACACCCTTCCCGTGTTGTCCTTGTACTTCCGAGGACCATACTTCTTGATCTTGGTGCCGTTCTGCCAGATCTCGATCTTGTCCGCGAAGGCAACTGCATGGAGGGTGCCGGGGTTCCTCTCCGAGAGGGACTGTGCCGTGAATCCCGCAAACTCGGGGGAGTCGGTGAACAGGAGGTAACGACCTCCCCGACCAAGAGATTCATCCATGATCTGCACAGCACGGTCGATCTTCGGGTTCTTGGCTCCAGGAACGACCTTCCCTGGCATGTTGGACAGCTCTGTGAGGATCTTGAACTCCCGTGCCAGCTTGATGCGAGCACTCTCCAGTTCCGGGTCATCCGCATCAGGGGAGCGGTCACGGTACTTGGACACCAGCCCCCGCAGGACATGCTCGATGTTCTGTGCAGTCTCCCGGTATGTGCCCTCCACCTGGGGCTCCATGGTGAGGGAGACAGGCTCCCTACGGGGCTTGGGCAGAACCACCTCTTCCACATCCCGCTTGTCCGCGAAGAACAGGTTTTTGCGAACCCACACACGGAACTCGTGCTGTACCACAGGGTCGTTCTTGATCCCCATGATGCGCCCACCTTGGACTGGATTGCGGTGTCCGCAAAAACGATAAACCGCTGCAACCGCTTGTGGATGTCCCGAAGCTCATCCCTGTCCGTAGGAACATTCTCGCCCCACTGGAAAGCCAGGAGCCACGAGATCGGGTGTTTTTCACCACCCGTCGAGTTGATACGCCACCATCTCTCGGCCTCAAATGGCAGGCGGGGAAGGGCGACGGCTTTCCTCTGGGTGCCCGACATCCGCTGCATGACCGTCCGAACGATGTGACGCTTGAAAGACATGGTGCTTTCCTCCTGTCTGACACCCTCTATAGGGAGACTAGGGACGCCAGCTATGCGAGGGGTCTCCAACGCCCACCCGTGCTCCTGTAGGCAGCCACCTCGGGTTTGCGGAATGATGCGGGTGCTATCTGTTTGACATCCCAAGCCAGGGTTTCTGCATGATCCCGAGCAAGCGTGAGGGAATCCGCATAGTAGCCAAACACATGCTCCTTTCCCCCATCCCCCTTGATCAACACCTCGTAAGTAGGCTTATCCTGGCGGGTGCTCTCAAAGTGGGGTACAGAACAGGAGGCCTTGGACGCCGAATACGAGATCATCGAGGAGCACATGGACAACCCTGAATGCCTCAACGCACGGACGAATGAGAAGCGTGCCAGCCTCTACTATGTTTATGTGATCCAGAGTGAGCAGCCTCGTGTCGGTAAAAAAGGCCCCCTCCCCGGCTTCTTCTACGTCGGGATGACTGTTTGTCCTGCCAGGCGTCTCCGCGAACACAATGGTCTCTACAAAAACGGGAAACCAGGAAATCCCAATGGGGGCAGATACACGAGCCACCACAGACCCTGGGTAGCTCGTGCCTGTTACGGCCCCTATGTGAGCCGCTCTGAAGCCCTCAAAGCTGAGTATGCCCTGAAGCGAGGGAAGCGGAGCACTGCACGGTGCCACTGGACACCCCAGGACTCACCCTGGTGCAGGGGTGAGGGGGCAGGGCACCCGTGGGTGGCAGACCCCACAGGATGGAAACCACCCTCGTCATAGACCCAATAGGGCTTGGACGGGGTAGTAGAAGTTTTGGAGGCAGCCATGTCCGACCATACCCCGTTGACCCGTGCAAGCGTTCCCGAGATGGATGCCATCCTTGGAGAGTCTTTCCCATGCCTCGACCACGGCTTCATCCGGGTCGTGGACTACATGGGGAACGATCCCGCCATCGTCCAGGCAGCCCGAGTCTCCTATGCCGAAGGCACCAAGACCCTACGGCACGACAGGGGGCTCATCCGCTACCTGATGCGGCACCGGCACACCAGCCCCTTCGAGATGTGTGAGCTGAAGCTACACGTCAAACTGCCCATCTTCGTGGCCCGCCAGTGGATTCGCCATCGCACTGCCAGCGTCAATGAGATCAGCGGACGCTACTCCATCCTCAAGGATGAATTCTACGTCCCCGAGGCAGACTTCCTGGCAAAGCAGGCATCTGACAACAAGCAGGGCAGGGATGTGACCCTGGCTCCTGTGGAGGCAGAACTGGTGCAGGAAATCCTGCGGGATGCAGCAAGGGCTGACAGCAGCACCTACCACGATCTGCTGGAACACCAGGAATTGGCTCGGGAGCTGGCTCGGTTGGCTCTCCCTGTGTCCACCTACTCGGAGTGGTACTGGAAGATCGACCTCCACAACCTGCTCCACTTCATGTCCCTCCGTCTGCATCCCCACGCACAGAAGGAGTTCCAGGTGTATGCCCAGGTCATCGCGGACATCCTGAAGGTCTGGGTGCCGCTGACCTGGGAAGCCTTCGTGGACTACCGGATGGAGGCCCACACCTTCTCCCGACAGGAGATGGATGCTCTCCGGAAATATGTGCATATGCACGGGGACCCTACTGAGCATCTGGACGGAGTAAGTGACAGGGAGATGCACGCCTTCCTGGATGCCCTTGGCACGGATTAGATCTGGATTTTATAAACCCGCAGATCTTTTTTCAGGCACTGGAGTGCTTCGGCAGCCTAACCATTGTGGGGGCTGCCCCTTGCCCGAGAGGGGTATAGAGATTCTGTCGTATGGAGAAAAACACATGACCCGATCCCCTCTGACCCCTGAAGTCAATGCCCGCCTCAACGGAACCGCCGCTGAGTTCCCCCACCGTGAGGAGGCCATGGATGCCTACCGAAGCCTGTGGGGGCAACGCCTTCTCTCCAAGGACGGTGCAGAGAAGCGGGAGCTGGAGAAGGGGATGGATGGGCAGCAGGACCTAATCTCCCATGGTCCCGGCTCCATTTGGCGTGAATTCGCCGCCAGCCTCCCAGGATTCGATGCGTGGTGGGAGCGGGAGATCAAGGACATGATGGATGAGCATGCGAGGCGGATGCAGCGATGAGCGCCGACCCCAGCTGGAAAGAACCACACGACTGCAGAGACTGCGGTGCGAAACCTGGTGAGACCCACATGATTGGATGCGATGTGGAACGCTGCCCCGCGTGCAAAGGGCATGTGCTCTCCTGCGACTGTGGCTGGGATGGTGAGGACCCTCCCCCTCTCCCCTGGACAGGCATCTGGCCTGGGAAGCTGGAGGCAGAGGCAAAGGGGTGGTTCTCCGTGATGACGGATGAGGGCTACTGCTCCTGCAAGGCCGACCATCCCGAGGCATCCCCTGACCTGAACCGCTACGCCATCTACACACGGATGGGTGCAGATCAGGGGCCAACCATCCACTCCATCCAGGGGTGGAACCCTACAGCCATCGACCACAAGACCATGTTCGAGCTGCAGGATGCGGGTCGATACTACCCTGGTGGCAAGGGTCGGCCAAGAGCCCCACAAGCCCCACAAACCCCATCCAAGCACAGCAAGAGATCTATTGCTGATATGATGAGACGAGATATGCGTCGGGCGTTGAGCCTGTCTTCACGCATGCTCTTCTTCTCGGATAAGCGGGACGACCTCTTCCTGGGTGACGCCATCGGAAAGGCCTGTATGTATGTGGGCCTCAAGCCTGGGAACACCGTGCTCTTTGCCGCTGATGAATTCGACAAGGCGTGGGTGCCTGGGCGGATTGTGGAAAAGAGCCTCACCTCTGTGCTGCTCACGACAGAGGAGGGCCCGACTCACTGCGCGTGGGAGTGCATCCGGTTCCCCTGGGCAGGCTGGGAAGAGGATATCGGATAAGGGTTCAGTTCGGGAGGCACCTGCGTAGTATCTTTACCAGGAGGCTCCCCCATGCCCGGTATCCATGCCACATCCCTCTCCGTGAACCTCACCGGCGGCTGTAACGCCCAGTGCCCCTACTGCATCGCCTCCGCGACGTGGAAGACGGGGTGCAAGGACAACAGCCACATCCAAGCCCGGCTCCCCGCCGCCTTGAAGTATGCCGCCTTCCACAATGTGGACACCGTGCTGATCACGGGGTCAGGGGAACCCCTGCTGCCCAAGAACATGGGGCTGGTTCTGGGTATCCTGGATGGAGCCTGGGGCACGGGAATCCCCGTCACCGAGGTGCAGACCAACGGGCAGACTTTGGCAGAGAGCGCCGATGTCCGAGCTTCCCTCCTGCGGAGCCACCTGAACACCATCGCGATCTCCGTGTCCTCCCCTGACCCCAAGCGCAGCGCGGAGATGGTGGGGCTGAATTTCGACTACCTGGAGCTGGCAAAGAAGCTATCCGAAAACTTCATGATCCGCATCTCCCTCAACCTGACGAATGCGGAGTGCCTCCCCCTGCTGAATGGTGGGTTCGTGAGCATGGTGTCTCCCAGCTGACCCTCCGTGAACTGGGCATCCCCGACAACCCCCAGGACACTCCCCTGGCCAAGCAGCGGATGCAGTGGGTACGGGACAACCGTCTGGCTGACGATCTGGCTGGGGTGCTTCACCAGGCTATCCAGGACGAGGGCACTCCCCTCCGCCGCCTCCCCTATGGCCCCATGGTCTATGACTACCGAGGGCTGTCCATGGCAGTCGCCACCTGCATGACCGAAACCACAGACCCCACCTGCATCCGCAGCCTCATTCTCCAGCCTGATGGTGGTGTCTACCACGACTGGACGAAGCGCGGAAGCCGCGTGCTCTAACAGGAGACACTAATGTCCGACCCCTGTATGACCCCCGAACGCGTCGATAGGTTCAACGCGGAGATCCGCTCCTTTTGGCACCCCGACCTGACCTGGAAGCAGTGCCAATCCGTGGCCCACGCCATGGAGGACACGCTGTGGCGCATGGGCTTCCAGGGAGATCACGATGATCAGGTGGAGCTGGCCCGTAGCGTGGGAACCCTGGTCGGCTCAGCCATGAACATGGCGGAATTCGAGAATGGCTTCTGGGAAGTCGTTCAAAACTTCTGCCTGGAGTAGATCATGAGCGCTCTCACCGCAGATCAACGCCATTCGCTCCTGTTCGCCTTCTGTGAGTACGTGCATTGGAAGGTGTTGGAGTCCGAGAACCAGAACACCCGCCAAGCCACCCTGTCTCTCCGCCTGGAGATGTTTTTCTGTGCTCTGAAAGGCGAGGATGTCTTCGCCAGCGGAAAGGCCGCTGTACGGACAGCCCGCACCATGGGGCTCATCGTCGGAAGGAACACCACTGCTGAGGCGATCCTGGCAGAGTTTTGGGACGTGTGCGAGAAATCCGAGATGCCCCACCACTGTGACCTGGGCGATGATTTCTGGACCCGTGTCGCGGACTGCGACTGGGCCCGTGTAGAAGACCTGGAGCTGATACAGCAAGAGAAGGAGGCACAATGAGCCGTGTACGACGCAAGCGGGCCACCGAGCCCACTCCGAAGCGCCCTATCAACGTCCCAGAGCGGCTTCAGGGCCTCTACCTCCACTGCACCCGCTGTGGCTGGGTCAAGCCCGTAGAGAGGGGGACACCGCCCCTGTGCGAAGCCTGCCAGATGGCAGCCTCCTACGTCAGCCTCGTGCCCCTGAAGAAGTACGAGTTCAAGGAGGTGGTGTTCCTGGATCTGCCCCTGGAGGAACAGAACACGCTGCTGCGAGAGTCGGGCTTCTGCATCTGTGTCTACCGAGGTGGTCAGTGGGTCGGGATGATCGGTGAGGACATCAAGGGATCCGGCAAGTGGGGCACAGGTTTCAACGGTGTGGGGTTCAGCCATCCCCATGCTGATCTGTGGGAAGCTCTGGGGACTGTCCTGGTTCGCTACAAGAGGTGATTCAGGGGGGTGTGAATCCCTTGCTACACGGGTAATATCTGCTGGAAGCTCCTGTGAAGGAAGGGAACCAGCATGCCCGAACTGACCCGTGAAGATGACCACATCCTCTTTGCTGCGCTCACCGCCCAGCTGGAGCAGGAGTATGCGCTTTGGGAACGCCTATCTGAAGACCAGTCAGAGCGCGCCGAAGAGATGCACATGGAGATGGGGCACGAGGTGGAGGATGACGAGGCAGACCTCTTAACCATCGCCCACCACGCTGCTTTGACCGCCCTCATCCACGGGGACCCCGACATCTGGGACGCTCTGGGCGATGAAACTCTGGATGCCGCGGAGGGCATCCTCTACACCACCAACTTCCGCAGGGACCACGACGAGGATGACGAGGGGGAGGAAGAATCCTCCGAATACGAGTCCTACGACGACGACGACGACGGGGACAGTGAGGACGAGTGGTAAAGTCCCCTGAACTCTGTAGGGTCATGGTCACCGGGCATCGCAAGCTCGCAGGCTCCTACAACGAGACAAACACCCACCAGTGGGTGAGAGGCACACTGAACCAGCTGCTCACCCGCCTCCAAGTGCGGTATGGGGACGGGCTCATCGCAGTCTCGGGAATGGCCCTCGGGGTGGACATGATGTTCGCGGAGGAGGCCATCAAGCTGGGCATCTCCGTGACCGCTGCAGTGCCCTTCGCCACCCAGGACGGTAGGTGGCCCCCACGCAGCCAGGAGCAGTACAGACGCATCCTGGCGGGCTGTGACAAGGTCGTGCTGGTAGAGGGCATCCCTGCCTACAAGGCGGGCTCCATCCCTGCAAAGCTCCAGCTCTGCAACGTGTGGATGGTCGACCACTCCACCATGACCATCGCTGTGTGGGATGGCGGAGTCGGGGGGACAGCAAACTGCGTCAAAGCCTGCAAGCGGATAGGTCGCAAGGTGGTACGAATAGATCCCGTGAAGAGGGAAGTCACCATGGAGCAAGCCACATGAGCGATCCCGTCTTCAAGTGCCCCAAGTGCGGCAACCTCTCCTACATGGATGCACCACCCGAAAAGCCCCCTCCCTGGATGTACGCGCTATGCATGCTCCTGAGCGGTTTCCTGGGGACAACCCTCTCCCTCTGGGCATTCTCCTGATCTGCACCCTCCCACTGTTCCCGAGATGGCCCGCGTCCGAGTCCGAAAGTGGGCGGTATGACAGGGCCTGGTCGGTGGTGCTGGTAGGAAGGATGTGGTGGGATAATGAATTAGCATACTCCCAAGCCTCCAGTGAGGTGGGCCTACACATAGAAAATTCCAACACACAGTCAAAGCAAGCCTTCAGGAAGAAATCCGAAATGCTTGTGAAGGGTGGCTCACCTTTGGGTCCCCTGGACTACATATTTTAACCTGGAGTTCCCATGTCCCTCTGGGATGAATCCCACGCCCGTGAAGCCCTGGCAGCCCACCTGTGTGAGCCCTACGACTTCTACATCTATGCCCACTACCACAAGCTCCCTGATGCAGAGAAGGAGCACTGGCGTAGGCGTGCCGATGCCGCACTCAAGGCTCTGCTGGACTCCGAGGACTCGCTACGGATGGGGTTGATTCAGGCGCTGTTGGTGGAGGGTTCCGTGTCCGTGTCCTCGGGCGCGGAGGGCTACAAGGTCAAAGAGACTCCAAGATGATCCTCACTCGTGCAGGAGAGTGTTTTGGGTGGGGGCATGGGCAGTGCTCTTGGATGAAGAGCTGCAGGGAGACCTGCAGCTTGGTCTCCCTACAGATGGTCTTGGACTACTGGCCCGAGGTGCATGTAGGCTTCATGGCAGTCTCCACTACCCGATGCGGGAGAGTACCCATGGATAAATCCCAGTGTGGTGCCCACCAACGCACATGCACCTCCACCACGGTGAGGACTCCGCAGAGCTTGTCAGCGCTGGATTACCTGTGTTCCTAACACCCATCATCTGGTTCAACCGCTCGGATCGCCGTTTCTTTTATGCGGATCGGATGTCCAAAATGAAGGGGGGAGAGCGGCTCTATCCCGTGTCCATAAGCCGGTATCGAGTCATGTCCGCGTGCGGGGCAGGGTCTGCCAGAACACAGTTCTCCCGCTGCAGGCATGGCCCCGACAGAGGCCCCGGCCTCTCCCCCTTGGACTACCTCCGATGATCCTGGCTTTCACAGGTGGTGCCAGCAGGGGCGGGCAGAGATCCCGGTCTCAGTCCCATGACCTTTCGTCGGCCTGCACCCGTTCGAGGGCAGGTTGCCGAGGGGGCGGGTATCTGCGGTCCCACATCCGAGGCACCCACACCGTATGGGAGCACTCCAAATCAAACGGGGTGATGTACTCTGAAGCTGTCCTGGTATTAGGGTACAAGCGAGCTTCGTCAGCGGGTTCAGGTTCCTTGGCAGGTTACCCCCTCTCCCCACTGGACTACCTGAGATGATCGCCACCGTAAGTTGCCTGCATCCCGAAAATGCCTCCTACTGCATGGGCAGGGCTCGGTCATGGGCGACTTCCAGCGTCATCTACGGGGCTCTCTCATGGACAGGAGCAGGGAAGCACCTCTTTCCTGTTCCCCCATGGGGGTTCACACCGCGTTTCAGTGGTAGAACATCCTCCTTCTTCAGAGGACGGAACACCTTCATCTGCCGTTCCCGCGGGCAGTGCCGAATGGCTTGCGTGACCACATCCTACTACAACAGGAACGCCTACGAAGAGGCACCAGGTCTCTCCCCAATGGACTACCTGAGATGATCCTACTCGTCACCCAGGGTTTCTTGCTTCATCAGGGCCTCCGCACGAAGTCGTTCTGCGCCTTGCCCAGGGCGGCGACAAAATTCAATGAGTATTTCTCGGTAATGCAAGCAAGAACACGCAGACAGGCAGGCAGCTACTCCCCGAGCAGCTACTTCATCCGAAAAGTGTCCACATCCCCAGGTTCGAGAACACGATATAGCCGTTCCGTGTCGGGCTGTGGGTTCCATGGCGGAGCACCCCTCGGCACCTTGGACTACCTGAGATGATCCAAATCGCCACCCAGGGCTACACCATCGAGCGGGGACGCAGCTCTCGGTCGTTCTGCGCCTTGGCTCTCCTGCACCGGATGCTCAACAGCCACCGCTCGGCAACACAAGCCAGAGTCGGGAGGCAGACAAACAGCGCCTCCAGGAGTTATTTCCTCATCCGAGAAGTGTCCACCTCCACGGGTTCGATGGGACAGCATCACCGTTCCATGTCTGGCTATGGGTTCCATGGAGGAACCCCTATGTCCCCACTGGACTACCTGAGATGATCCACCTCTCTCCATACAAATACGATATGAGATCTCTTAGTGCCCACCTGTCTCGGGTGCAGACAAAGTCGCATTGGAGGTCACTGTCGATATCACGGAACAGATCCTCATCGATGGTGGAATCGAGGCTGAGGTGCCTATCAGGATCCGTGGCCACAGGGTTCGCAGGAGTCTCGAAAAGGATCTCCACATCAGAGAGCGGCTCTGATGGGGGTCCTGGTCTCTCCCCCCTGGACTACCTGGCATGACCCCTCTTCCCCTATACAGATATGGTCAGAAGTCCGAAACCCAGGGCAGAACAGGGTCGTGGTCAGGATCAGTGTCGGGGTTGGTGTCGGTGTCGGCTTCGTACTGGATGTCGTCGGTGTCGGCGTCGTGCTTGATATCCACGGCATCGTTGGAACAGATGCCAATGCCTCCGTCATGGCCAAGGCCTCGGTCAAGGGCAATGTCATATTTAGGGTCCTGCTCGGGATCCTGGTCGGAGTCGGCGTCGGGGTCGGAGTCGTACTCCACAGCTGAACACGGGCCCAAGGATGGTCCTGGTCTGGCCCCTCTGGATTATCTAATCTGAAGAAACTTCGATTCAGGGGTTGCGGAATCCCTCGAAACTGCGTAGATATAGGGGCAAGGAAAAAGATCATCATGCGCCTCGACGTTCGCCACGCCCTGACATGCAAAACCACCTCCAAGGTGGCAGGGCGAACTACACGAACGCTTGGCCACCTGGGCTTACCCAGTAAGCGACAATCCTAGTCGCGTACTTGCCCAGGTGGTGAAATAGGTAGCCGCTCCTGACTTAAAATCAGGCGTCCCTCCGTGGACATGCGAGTTCGAGTCTCGCCCTGGGCACCATGCTCCCAGCTCCATTGGGGTGTCGGCAAGTCAGGTTAAGCCAGGAGGTTTTGGTCCTCCGATGCGTGGGTTCGAATCCTACCACCCCAACCATTTCCCACAGACAGAGAGAAACCCCAGCCATGCTTTGCCACCTTCGAAAACCCAGGGTCCACTAACCATGTGGGTCGCTAGCCAAGTTGGTAAGGCACTGGCCTTTTAAGCCATGCACCCCGGGTTCGAGTCCCGGGCGTCCCACCATTCTCCCCCAACACTTTGGAGCCCCGATGAACATACGCTCTCCCTTCCCACCCTGGTGGGTCTGGATCATCGCCCTGGGCACAGGTCTTGGCCTGTTTAGCCTCCTGGGTACAGCGGCTGTTCATCGCGGTTTCACACCCCCTCTTTTTCCTGAAGCTCGATAAGGAGCTTCGTGCCCTACCCACTCCCCCGAGGTCACATGCCTCCCGACTGACCCCCAAGCCTTCCAATGGAGGTGGTCATGCCCCTGGTCAAGATGCCCACTGGAGTCGCTCTCCGTGTCACCCATGAGCAGTACGAGGATGCCCGCTACATGCGGTTCCTCTGTAACCTGAGCCGTCGCTACCACCTTCGTTTGAGGCTCCGTCAGATCGGAACCAAGGTCTTGTCCCACTCCAAGGAGGAAGATAGTCAAGCAGCCTGAATAGAAACGTGCACAGGTCGCCTAGTCCGGTCGATGGCACTGGTTTTGTAAGCCAGATTCGAAAGAACGTCGTGGGTTCAAATCCCTCCCTGTGCTCCATTTCAATCTCTGAAAATACACTTTTGCCCCCTTAGCTCAGTTGCAAAGAGCGCACCCTTGGTATGGGTGAGGTCACCAGTTGAATCCTGGTAGGGGGCTCCATTTAGCCCAGGTCGCCTAGTGGTCGATGGCACCGGCTTCGTAAGCCGGATTTCGAGAGATTCGCCGTGGGTTCGAATCCCACCCTGGGCTCCATCTGAACAGCAGACCCGGTAGTTTTCCTATGTGGCACCCCTATTCAGTAGGAGGTGTGGGCATGGATAAGTCTGAAGCAGGGAAACTTGGGTATCTGAAGACCAAAACACAGCTGGATGCCCAGCGGCAAAAACAGCAGGATGCTGCTCGTCAACGACATCAGGAAACGGCTCCTGTGTGCCCCCATTGCGGGACAGCGATCCCCTACGAGAAACGGGAGTCCCAGTTCTGCAACAGGTCGTGTGCAGCGTCCTACAACAACAGGAAGTACCCCAAGAAGCCTCCTGCCAAACCTCTCCGCAAATGCAAGAACTGCGGGGACATCGTAAAAAGCAGCGGCTCTGTGTACTGCGGCTTTGTTTGCCAACATGTCTTCCAGCACAAGAAAAAGGATGCCCTGGTCTTTGCGGCGGGTGTTTTCCACCCCCACTACAAAGGACCCAAAGCCCAGAAGGCGTTCCTCCTTCGGCACAACGACCACAGGTGCTCTATCTGCAACAGGACGGAGTGGGAGGGGCAGCCCATCCCCCTGGTGATGGATCACATCGACGGGAACGCGGACAACAACAGCCTGGACAACTTCCGACTCGTGTGCGGGAACTGCGATATGCAGCTCCCGACCTACAAGAACAAGAACAAGGGTAACGGAAGGGCATGGCGTCGGAAGCGGTATGCAGAGGGGAAGTCCTACTGAGGGGGTTGAGGTTTCGGAGGGTCTGCGTATTAGGGGCACCACCCCTGAGGTTTCCCATGCCCAACACGCAGCCTGAGCTAACCCCCGTGATGATTGCTGTCATGAACCTCCTCGCTGTGCGAGGTCTGACTTCGTCCATGGAGATCCATGCGGACAATGAGCAGGCATCTGTGGAGGACTTCCTCATCGCCACAGGTGATCGCCACGTGTGGCTGGGGATCCGAGCGGAGCTGGCTGACATGATCCAGTCCCTGGGTGCTGTGTTTGTCGAGCAGCGGTTGTGGGACGATGACCATGAACTCCTATACATGTTCAGGGTGATGCCCGGTTCCATGGGCAAGCATCCCTGGGAGCCCCTAACCATCTGCCGTTCCAAGGATGCCCGTGCCGACAGGTGCATGTACAGGTACCTGGAGGAGTTGGGGATGGGAGCTTTCAACGCGGGCTATGGCTGGACGGAGACGGGTGTGCATTTCACCGTTCTCGGGAGAGATGAGGCCCAGAAGCTGCGGGGCATGTTCTCTGACTGCGAGGCGTTCTTGACCCGTGATGGGATGCCAGGGTACTGGAAGCTGGCTGTGGCCTTCCCCGAGTAGGGAAAGACAGCCTGTAGAGGGTCATTCTGAGTGCCTCCCTGCGTAGTAGTTAGCCACCACACGGAGGCTGCCTCATGTCCGCTCAGACCCTTGCTGACTGCCGTGCTCTGCTCAAGAAGTACCGGGACATCCACCAGAAGATTCTGTCAGGGAACATCCCGCAGGGTTCCAGCTCCCAGGAGTTGCTGGAGAATATGCGGGACATGACGGGCAACATGGCCGATGCCCTGGAACATGTGCTGGGGTGGGTTGGTGTCCACGGCACCATGTTCAGGGACAGCTTGCTCAAGGCACAACAGCAGATCGAATGCGAGCCCAAGGAGGCACACCAGGCTCTCTACGCACTCGCCCAGGTCTGGAACGAGTACCTGAAGGACACCCACCTGTGTGCTATCAGGCGGGATCCCTGCAAGACCGTTCCTGTGGATGGCTTCGTTGGAGATTCAGGGCATTTCTCACCTGGGCATGTCGTGATTGTCCCCAGGGTCATCAAGTCGCTGTTCGGCCCCGGTGCGGGTCGGGGTGTCTCTCTCAGCGAGGGAACCCTTCAGTTCTACACGGAGCTGGACGAGTGCTTCTTCGAGGACGACTTCGGCTCTCTGGAGTTCATCGTCCCTAAGCTGGACGAGTGGGTCTTGGAGAGCTGTGAGCGGGGCGGTGTTCACCGCCTTGACCCTCATGGGAATGGACGCGGAGGCTGTCTGGGCGTCCTGGGGCGTCCTGGTGCTGTCTGTGGTTGGCCCCGTGGTGAAGAAGGCGGGTTTCTTCATCGGCCACGCCTGGGACGCCTGGGGAGTCTACAAGACGACCCGCAAGGAAGACCGCGAACCTCCTGCTCACTACCTCAAGACCGCCTTCAAGGGTGGGAGTGTGAGCTTGATCGAGGACATCCTCGTCCATGACCCTTGCTACGTCCTGCTCATGTGGCTGGGTCAGACGGTGTACCCGCTGGCTCCCGTGTGGCTCCTGGCCTTCGTGAGCTTCGTCGTGGCGGTGGCCCTCGTGCCCCTGATCGAATGGCTGTACACGGAGATGCGGTTCAAGAGGCACCTGTCCCTGGCCATGCGGCACAAGTTCGAGATGGAGCCCTACTATGAGATACGCTTCCACATCTCGAAGGAGGTTGATCCCGATGTCATCCTGGAAGACATGTCAGAGGCTTTCAAGCTGAGACGGCAGCTCACCCCCATCCACTACACGAATTTCTACTACGACTGCAACCTCCCCGACTTCTCTGGGCGCAAAGCTGAGTTCCGTCTTCGCTGGCGCACAGATCACCAGCGGGGAGCAGGCATGGTCAAGACGGCACAGATCATCTGGACACGGGCCTCCGAGTACCGGGGTGAGGTTGACCAGCACCGCTACTTCCCCATCCGCAAGCTGAAGCTGTACGCGATGCTCAAGGGAACTCGACCCACAAGCTTTGGGTCTATCCACGACGCCGATGTCCGGTGGATGGCGAACCGTGTGAGTACGGAAAAGCTCCTGGGTGAAGTCCGCTTCGTGCGGATGTTGGCCAAGAGCCCCAACCTGCTGGTGTCAGCAGACATCAGCTCGGATAGTGATAGCTATGTGGTGGAGATCAAGACCCGCCAGGACATCCCACTCATGATTCAGGCCATGCGGTATCTGATGCGGAAGTACCCTGTGGTGCAGACGACTGAGGGTAAGATGGGCCTCACCGAATAGAACCCCTGGAGGATGAGCATGAAGAAGAGGCTCGCAATCAAGGTCGTGTGCCGTGTGCATACAGGTGCCCGCTACTCCCTGCACACGATGCAGGCCGCAGCCAAGAGGCTGGGAGTCGAGCTGGTGCCCTACAACCTGCACCAGACCCTTCTCTACAAGGACGGCACCCGTAAGGTGAGCAACACGCTCCATTACTATTTCGGGATGCCCCCTGAGCTGGGGCTGCCTATGGCAGTGGGAGAGCTGCAGGAGGCGTGGTGGCTCCCTAACAGGGTAGTAGAAAACACCACTGTGGCCCTCTGAAGGGCACTCTGACCCCTTCCTCTACCCAAAGGGGGGTTTGCACATGAAACCCTTGTTCTGCATGATCCGCCGCCGCTCCGACAACCTCTTCTCGGACGGCCAGACCCCGGCTCCCGGCTTCGGGGACTTCAAGGGTGGGCGCGTCTGGAGCCACACCAAGTTCGCCAAGAGCCACTGTCAGGGGCTCACAGACGCCCTCGTGTATGAGGACTGCGACGTGGTGAGCTTCGGAGAACACAATGTGGAACTGTGTTCTGAGTCTTTCGGAGCTGCCGCACAGGATGTGTGGGATCGGACGAAGGCCAAGGCCGAGCAGCGCAAGCGGTTCAAGCGTGATGTGAGGACTTTCCAGTCCGACTATATCGACAAGGGACGTAACAGCCGCTGAGTTCTGCTGAAGTATCTAGAATTCCCTGCTAACCGCATGAAACCGACACCCAAGCTCCGAGAGGGCTTGGGTGTTTGTCGAGAAGGTGCTTCCCACGGGGGTTCTTTAAGGGGGGGTTGAAACCCCCAAAAGGGCCCCGTTAGGGGTGGCCTTTGGGTAGTGTGCTTTCTAACATGACAATCAGGAGAAGCTGTTTAATTGAAGGCAGAAGCGCCAGAACCGAGCCCCAACTGAGGCTCGGTTCTTGTATCTTAGAGCGGTGTGCTCGTATCTAGGGCTTCTAACCCTTGGAACCGGGGATGATGGAGACGTGCCAGCCCGCTGCGCGGAGGCTACCCACGGTCACGTTATCCATGGGATCACCGGAGCTGGGGGCTGCCACGGGGACAGGGCGGATGTCCTCAGGGGAGGTCGGTGCATCCACCGGGGCCAGGGCGGCGAGGTTCGCCACCTTGAGGCCCGTGGTCCGCAGCTGGGAGAGCACAGTGTCCATCTGGCCACCCATGTTCTGCACCATGGCATCCATCCGCGAGGACAGGCGCTTCGTCTGGCTCTCCTGGTCCCTCTGATGCATCCGCAGACGGCTGTTCTCTTCCTTCAGGTCAACCTGCTCCGCCACCAAGGCGTTCATCCGTGAGCACTGGCTCGTCAACCGAGCCTGGTTCTGCTTCAGGGTGCCACGAAGGTCGCGGATCTCATCAGCCAGCACATCCCGTTCCTTGGTGGCGCGGATCAGCATGGCGGAGAGGGCCTCCACCCGCTTCAGGTCAACCGGGGGTGCCACAGGCTCCACAACCTCGGGGGGCTGCATCTGGATGCGGAGACCCTGGACAGGCTCCACGACCTTGGGAGGCACCGCAGTCTTGGCCTTGGGGGCGACATCCTGCTTCAGGTTGCGGCGGCACATCTGCACGCGCTCTTCCTTGGTCAGCTTGCGGAAGGTCACACCCAGAACGGCTGCTGCCTTGGAGAGCGGGACAGACTCCAGGTTCTTGCCCATGGCCTGCTTGTAGATGACCCGCAGCGCCATCTGGAGGACGGGATGCTGGGGGCAGCACTGGAGAATGGCATAGCAGAAAGCCGTAGGCTTCCCATCCATCTCCTGGACGGCCTTCCGGGTCACATCCGAGATCAGGTGGGAGCGGTCGGCGTCCAGGGTCTTGATGTCTGCCCTGATGGCCGAAATCGGAGCGGACTTCAGCCATTCCATGACCAGCTGAGTGTCAGAGGCGCTCATCTTCTTGGGAGCCACGGCGACCTTCTTGGGGGCAGCCACCTTCTTGGGAGCCACGGCGACCACAGGGTTCACGGGAACGGCAGTGCCCGAGGCCAGGACACCCAGATCGGGCTCTTCCCAGTCGCTGAAGGAGTAGCCCAGGTGGTAGGCAGGAGCGCGATCCGCATAGGGGCTCGCTTCCTTGCCCCGGAGCAGCCTGTAGGCGGTGCGAAGGGTCGCACGCTTGATGGTGATCCCACCCAGGCAGAGGATGCCCACCATGCAGAAGTGGACAGGCTTTCCAGACAGCGGCTTCAGGACATCCTGAAGGGCTGTCGAGAGGTTGGGGATGGCAGGGTTGACATCCAAAGACCCCAACCAACCACGAAGCGCCTGCCGACTAAACGTGCTCATGCTGTCCCTGAACGCGACGCTGAAGTCCAAGGCATCCTGCAGCCCCTTGTAGGAGTACTGCTTGGACTTGAACCAGGCAGGTTCCACATCGGAGGTACGGAACGTGGGTGTCCAGGTGGGCTGTGCGGCAACAGGAGTCGCTGCCGCGAGGGTCGGGAGGGTCGGTTGGGTCAGCTGCACAGGGGTCTCCTGGGGGGTCTTGGGGCGGATGAGGGTGCCGCGACGGACCCTCTCGCCCTGGGGCATCTTGCGGAAGGTCACGTCGAGGTAGCCACCCATGGCTGCCAGGAGCTTGGGCTCCAGGTTCTTGCCCGTGATTCCCCGGTAGGCGTTGGTGTAGGTCACCTGGCACAGAGGGGGATCGCACTCCAGGTGGTTGTAGCAGAAGGCCAGGAAGGCGCGAGGCTTCCCGTTGAACACCTTCGCCAAGGGGGCCCTGATGCCTGCGGGAAGGGTGTTGGGGTCGGTATCCAGCTGGGCCATCCAGTTCTGGAGAGATGTTGCCAGAGCGGGAGCCATCGCCTTGTGGATGGCGTCAGCCTGCTCGACGCCCTGCGCGATGTTCTTCCCAGACACGCCGCGGTAGCTGCGGTCGGGGTCGGGAACTACCGGCTCTGCCTGCTCGTCGGTGTAGTCCGCGAGCACCAGGGTGCGGACATCGTGGATGACGCTCTTGCCCATCTTGATGCCAAAGATCTTCTGGGCTTCGGTGTTGATGTCACTGTAGGAGGGCAGCTCCTTCCCATCCCGGAGAGTGGCCAGGAGGGACCGTTCCAGCCATGCCCGCTTGGTGCGGCTGACAGACAGCGCCAAGTCCTTGGGCAGCTGGTGTCCCGGCTTCTCCCACCGAGCTTCCATGGCTTTACGGGCGATCTCCACGCGGTGCTTCATGGCAGTGTCGGAGAGGGGCGTGTAGCCATCCTCCGTCAGGTGCTTGTTGACTTCCTGCACGACCTGGGGGATGTCGTACTCGGGACGATCCTCGATGACCAGCACAGACCAGCTGCGAACCAGGCTGTCCGTGGGCTCGGAGCCCTTCACGATATCAGCACCGATCCTGCGGATGAGACCCCCAGGAGCACTGGCGGAGATGCCGAAAGCACTCTTGACAGCGGACTTGACCTCTCCTGCGGAAGGGAGGCGGGAACCCACTCGGTTGGTCTGGATGTAGTCGCGGATGAACTGCTCGACCTTCATGGGGTTGGGCGCGGCATCCTTGCTCTCGACCAGACCCTTCTCACGGAGGATCAGGAAGGCTTGCGAGAACTTCCGCTGCACCTCTGCCACGGGGAGATCATTGTCCTTGGCCAGCGCCTTGGCAGCGTTGCTCAGCTTGTGGGACACCATATCCTTGATGATGATGACACCTTGGCACTTCTGGGGGAGGGTGCTCTTGGGTCTGGCCATATTCCAGGACCAGTGCCAACCGACTTCAGTACCGTGAGAAGCCAGATGGTTTGCGAAAGTGCGCTTGACGAAAGATTCCTCTCCGCCGACTACGAGAACCTGCATGGATGCCTCCTGACAGGGGGGTGTGCCACTACCTACGCAGCGGCACAAGAAAATAGCCCCCTGATATGGGGCTCACTCGAAAGGCGCTCTATTTGCCCTCAGTTCCCTTGACCTTCTGCCGGTCATAGGCTTTCATCCTCTCTTCTCCTTGGCGGAGGGTTCGGAGAACACACTCTTTTTCGGGGGTCAGCTGCATGTTTCCCGATAGGGTGAAGTCCTTCGTGTCCCTATCCTGAAGCCGTGATGTCAGGCCTGTGGCCCCTGGTTTCACCATTTTCACCAGCGCAGGATCCAGATTCCGAATAGCGATGTCCCACACGAGATCGAGGAACATGCCCGCCGCCACCTGCACAGGCTGGTTGTTGTACACCGTGGGATACTTCTTGCGGAACAGAAGCACTCCTGCACGGGTACGCAGCTCCAGGTCGAAGAAGTGGACAGGCATGGGGACTTCGGGCTTGTCGAAGTTCAATCGGAACTGGATACGAACACGAGCGTCCCCGGGGTCGTCAATGCGGGGGTTATCGACATACCCCCAGCCCAGAATGTGAACCACCACATCCTTGGATGTGATGAGGCGACTCAACACCTCCTGCTCAACATCGGTGAGCGGGACATAGAGAGAATGGGGGTTGCCCCCACCGAAAATGTTTTTGTCACTCATGGCATCTCCTTCTGGGACACTCTACCGTTCCTTCCAGTTAGCGGTAGGTTTGATGAGATTCTGGGCTGCAGTCCCCTACCCCTCACCTTTGGAGATGCACATAACATGCCCGTGGCCTGCCCTTCTTCCATCCTGCACAAAAAGAGACTTTGTCCCCATGAAGGGGTAGACCTCCCCCTAGTACCTCACATCGATGCAGGTAGTAGGAGACACCATCTGAACCCAGAATGAAGCCCCACCCCTTCTTCTGTTCGAAGGTGTCTACCAGCCCCTCTACCATCTTGGGGGCTCCCATCCGCAGAACCTGCTGTGCTTGGGGGGCGTTCCCGTCCCCTGATTCGGGGTCGTAGACCACATCCACGAACTCACCAATGATGGGTGGGGGCACAACCTCTGCACCCCCTGTCCTGCCAGGATAGAAGAACCGCGCATGGAAGAACACCTGCGTCCCATCCTCTCCCCGACAAAATCCGTAGAGCTTGTTGGGGAGATAGAGATGCACCCTCATGCGGGCAGTGGCGGCAGCCACACTACTCCAGGCTTTGGAGCGCCGCTACGATCTGGGTCTTGGTGCTGGTGCTTGACACGTCCAGGTCAGCGCCCAGTGCGATCTTCAGCAGGTCCTGCTTACGCATAGACGGCTTCCACTCGGGGACAGCCTGCACTTCGATTTCGGGCTCGATTTCGGGCTCGATTTCGGGCTCGACATCTACCACAACCGCAACCATCGTATCCGCCAAGTCCGCCTCAGCCTGCTTGATGGCAAGCTCAACACGTTCCTCAACAACGGGCTCCAGCTCGATCTCGCCATAATCCAGGTCAACGCTAGCGACCCACGCTTCATCCACTTCGGGAGTTGCAGGGTCGTCAGCCACGAAATGACCTTCTTCGTCATGGGCGCGAACCATTTCTGCAGGGGCCTTCTCGGGCTCAACCACGACGTGCTCAACCTCTTCAGGCTCAACCACGACGTGCTCAACCTCTTCAGGCTCAACCACGACGGGCTCAACCTCTTCAGGCTTCGGGAATTTGCGAACGACGCGACGCAGGGGGCGACCCGCTGCGTGGGTGGGGATACCTCTGACAGTTTTCTTCATGTTGCTCTCTACTCCGAGTCCTCTTCGATCTGAGGATCCGTCTTGGTTTCGGGGTCCTTTGTCACACTACCCGCTGTGTCCGATTTTGGTGCCGCACTCTTCTTGAAGACACCCGTGATAGCCAAAGCCATCTGCAGGAACGTGTCTACCGCTGTCTGCCCTCCTAGGTAGAGGACATGAATGAATCCCAGGCACAGTGCCATCGCTGTGATGGTCATGGCATAGCCTGTGGTGTCCTTCATCTCATACAGGGCCATGATCAGGACCACAACCCATGTGACAGTGAACACCATGGCAGCGAGGAATTTCTTACTCTGATACCAGCGTTGGGAGTCCTTGGGGTTCATCTGCTACCTCCCCAACCCCTCCCGCCCCGGGGGCCGGTGGTGCGGACAGGAGCACGGTTCCAGGTGCTCTGGAAGGCATCCTCCATCGTCTGGGGGTCCTGCATCAAAGCCGTCATGTGCGGGTTCTGGTTGATCAACGCATCCAACCGAGCCTGCTCTTCAGGCAGCAGATTTGGATAGAGCAGATTGAACTCATCCCGTGCTTTTCGGGAGGTTCGCAAGGCATAGGCGATGACATCATCTGTCAGGACAGGCGGATTGTCCACATCAGGGAGCCCGTTGACATCATAGAAGCCCTTCAGGGCATTGCGACTGTTGAAAATCCAGTAGTCCAGCACGGGTCACCTCTACAGAGGTTTCCCTGATAGGAGAGCTATTGACTATCCTTCCCTTGCTGCTCGTGCTCCCTTGAGGCGATCATGGATCGCACGGCGCTTCCGCCCCAGGTCTGAGATGTCCACCCCGAGCTGGTGAGCTTCCTTGCGAAGATCAGCCAAATAGGGGAGGGTGCTCGAACGGGGTGCCTGAACGATAGCCTGGGGCTTCTTGCTGCGGGCACCGTCATAGCTGATACGCAGAATCACCTGACCATCAGGACGCACCTTGATGGAAGGCTCCCCCCGCTTCTTCAGGTCTGCCATGATAGAGCGAGCCACGATCTTGGCCAGCTGGCTTCCCTGAAGGTACTCGTTAGCTTCATCCACCGCCTCGATGGCATGCCGTAGCCTGGCCCCAATAGTCGAAGGCTGCTGGACCCCATTGGAGGGGGTCACCGGAATGTTCAAGATCTCTTTCGCCAGCTCATCCGACAAGGGCCATTCGTAGGGCTGGGTTCTCGCTTTGGGCATCACTACTCCCGTGCTGCTTTTCCGATATACCCCCCAGGCTTCCTCTATGACCCCCCAAAGGGATATAGAAACCCCTTGAGTTTCTGCTGCGGGCACTCTACCGATCAAAGTCCTCTATTCAGAGGGCTCCCTTTCGGCCAGGAACACCACGTCATTCTTCTTTTTCTTCCCAGTAGAAGACAGCATCCCCCACACGGGCTTGGGCTCCCCGGCTCCATTTCACGACCCCCTGGAGATAGGGGTAGTCGTTCGGGCGGTGCTCCATCTTGGTGATGGTCACCATATCACGAGTTTCCACCCGCCCTGACCAACCCTCGTCCGTGTCGAACTCTATGGTGGTGTGGTCATCCGAGAACAGCCCCGCGAAAGGGGCCCGCACTACGAACCGGATAGACACAGGGACATTGATGGAAACCCCCACCTTGGGAGCTGGGGATGCCTCCCCTTTCTGGGCAGCCTCCAGCTCATCCGCGATCTGGAGAAGCCGCCCCATGTGAGGCTTCATGCGACCCCTATGTACAGCGTCCAGGCAGTCCATCAGGTAGTGCTTGAACTTAGAGGGCTCCATGTTGCGGAGTGCCCACCAATGGCGAGGATGGTCCGTCTTCCACTGCTCTTGCAGCTCCTGACGACCGACCTCACGTTTCTTACCCAGGTTCAGGATGTGGTCCTTGTTGTGCTCTATCCAGTAGATAGCATCCTCTACTGCCTCCCTGGAGGCCCCTCCTGTCCCCTTGCAGCGGAAGCACTCACCCACCCCCTTGTAGTCCCCCGAGCCGTCACAGCGGAAGCAGACCTTCCCTGCCTTCTGATCAACGTGATGTTTGACCCAGGAATAGGGGATACCCAGACGGTACGCGGCACCCTCACAGGCGACACGAACCTCTTGGCGGCAGATGGGGGTGCTCATAAACACCCGTACCCAGGAAGATCACTTCTTCTTCCTCTTTTTCTTCCCACTGCTGGGACCATGAGAAGCCTTCGCTCTGGCCTCCATAGCTGCCTTCTTCTTGCTATATGCAGCAACAGCCTGGATCCAGTGGTCCTCCTCCAGCTCTGTCAGGGTGCGTTCATGCACCATCGGCTCCCAGGTGTGAGGCTCCTTGATCACCTCCGCACCATGCAGTCCAGCCATCATCCACTCGGGGATGGCGTCCCCACCGAGCCGTAGAGCCGCGAGGCACCCGGCCATGGCCCCTACGGTGTCCGTGTCCCCACCACTGGAGCACACGTTGACCATGGTGTCCTGGAAAGAGCCCCTCATACCATGATGGATGGCCCAAGGGACACCTGTGAGGGCGAAGCCGTTGGCGGCGTTGGTGAACGGCTTGTGGCTGAGCCCCGAGCCGATGCCCATCTTGACCAGAGCCTTCTCACCCTGGAGGTTCATGACCCGGCAAGCCTCCAGGATCAGAGCCCAGATGTCCTGCGGGATTTCATCGGGGCGCTGCACCGGCTCCAGATCCGCCCTGGTCTCTTCCCACTTGGCACGCCTCTCATCCTCCGCCTCGATGTGCCATGGGTAGTGGGCAGCTCGCCAGCAGGCCAGAGCGAAGATCACGGTGCCTGCAAGCCCCAGGGGGTGGCAGGTAGTCTCCTGCGTCACACGCACCACCCAGGGAACCAGGGTGGCAGGATCGGGCAGCAGCGTCGCCACAGGACCGATCCGCATAGAGCCACCGAGCCCGGCAGTGTCAGGGGCCTCACCATCGAGTAGCGCACTTCGGAAGTTGCCTCCCGTGCCCCGATGGAGCCCAAAGGAACAGGCCCAGCCCTGCTCAGTGCGTGCATGGGCGTCAGACATCCAGTAGCACACCTGCATGAACAGGTACGCCACCGCATCCGCATCTAGGGGGTCCTCTGCCATGTTCCAGGCATAGAGCAGAGCCAGAGCCTGCTGCCCGTCGTCCGTGTACATCCCCGGCAGCCGTGCCCAGCGTGCACGCACCTTCACATCGACACGGTTGTCCAGGTAGCGCTGCTCTTCCATCGAAAGCACAGCCATCTCGGGAGCCTTCTTGTGGTATTCGAAGGGGGCTCCGAAGGCATCGCCCACAACAAGACCCTTGAGGGCGGCGACGGTGGTTTTCGGGAAGGGGTTCATACAGCTCCTGTGGACATCCCTACTACGCAGATGAGGACAGAATGTAATCCAGAGAGGTGAGAGACATCCCGCGCGTCTGCACTGTGCTGGAGCGGGAAACGAAAAAACGTCTCTGGGTGCCCATGAAGGACACTACCTGCGTTTGTATGCTGCCCTTAGCCTGGGAGGCAAGGGGAACCTGATGCATCCCCTCCACCCAGGACAAGAAACGACTTACCACAAGGGAGCCATCCCCCCGTCTAAATTGGATGTGGATCATCGCAGGTAGTCCAGTGGGGAGAGGTGGCTGCCCTCTCCGGACACATAGGAGTACCGGATGCGGAAGTAGCTTGCTGTGCTGGAACCGGAGAGGACCGAACGCCCTATGACAGACAGCACGGGGGCGGTTTTCTGTGCAGGGTCCCGGTAGGGCTTTGGTAGAGACCAGCTATGCATCTAGTTAGAGCCTGGGCCCAGCCGGTGAGGTGGGAAGATCATCGCAGGTAATCCATGGGCGACAGCCCGGGGCCACTTCTGGACACATGGGAATATCTGGAGGGGTGTTCCCCACTCCGAGTTTCGGAGGCACCCCGCATTCCTGTGAGGGACTGCACGGCGAAAAGGGCCAGCAGCAGACGCCGCTGGGTAGAACTGCTTCTCTTTCCATTTGCCAGGGAGCTGAAGCCCATCCTGAACAGGGGAAGGATCATCGGAGGTAATCCATGGGCGACAGCCCTGGGCCCTTCTCGGTCACGAAGGAATACCAGATGAAGCGGTGTCCACTGCTTTCGATGCTGGAACCCACCCTGTGCCATGCCACAGACCTCAACCATGCCATCCCCATCGTGCGCGGTGTCGTGCGAGCCCTGCTCTGTGTTCTGCCAGTGACGTTGGATCCAGGCCCCATCTGGTAACTACAAAGAGAGGTGATCATCGCAGGTAGTCCAGAGGAGAGAGTCCGGGGCCCTTCTCCATACCCCGGTTGCACACGGACTCCCGGGCATTCCACATGTCAGCACTCCCAGATCCCGAATGGTTGACCCTCCCCCCGACTCTCTTCCACACCCTGGAGCGGTACCATCGAGGAAGAGGTGCGGACACGGACCAGTACACATCCTGGTGGCAGGATTCACGCCCTTTCTGGGGGGGGGTTAGGAGAAAGGAGATCATCGCAGGTAGTCCAAGGGACTAAGGCCGGGGCCACCTCGGGGGCCGTGCGCTGCATTCGATTGCGGCATCCTCCAGCGGGACCACAACGCCGACCGTGACCACGACCCCTGTCCAGCAGCCCTACCAGCAGCATTGTTGGCACTTCAGCTACTTCCACGGCACCCTGCTCGAACAGATCGAAGGACTCGTCGGCAACTACCCCGGTGGCCCCGACCTCGTGTACAGCCCCCACCCCACCAAGGTGCTGAGAGAGGGCCGGTGCAACATCACCTGTGACCTGGGAGATGGGAACCTCGTCCCCGCCGTGGGCTTCTTCATCCCTAGCGGGCTGGGGCTGGGACATGCCGTCCGGGGTATTGTGGTGGCAGCCGAGGATGCCCAGAGCATCGCCTACGGTGAAAAGCTCCTGAAGGATAAGCCCCGCGTGATCTAATGTGCCCTGACACCCCCCCAGTTCGCTACCAAGCCGTCCAGTTGAGCGCCCCTCGCTGCACCCTCCCGTGCGACGTGAAGCCCTCTGTGGTCTACTGGTGCCCTGGGGGGGAGCCCCCAGCCCCCTTCAACACCGCCCTATATGTGGTCGTGCTGGCCAAGCCCGGTGACACCATCCCCCTGGGACAACGATACCTGATCCGACCCTTCCCCACCGATCACGTCATCCCGAGCCTGGGCTACACCCTCTTCTCCGTCAGGAAGAAGCTGAAGCCCAAATTGCAGGGAATGCGCGGGGAAGGCATCCGCCGCCTTCGGGAGAAGGGTGTGGAAGTCTCGGACATCCTGGAGACACCCGAGGTCGCTTTCACAGGGGACACCAGGGCAGAGGCTCTCGACCTGGACGTGGTACGGAAAGCACGTCTTCTGATCGCGGAATGCACCTTCGTGGACGAGAAGATCCCCGTGGAGAAGGCCCGCCGTACCTACCACACCCACCTGGATGAGATCATCGCTCGTGCGGACAACTTCGAGAACGAGCAGATCATCCTGACCCACTTCTCGGCGCGTTATCGTAAGGTGGAGATCGACTTGGCTTTGGCATCCCTGCCACCAGCACTGCGATACAGAGTCCGCACCTTGATGTGAGGCACCCATGAACAACGATCATATCCTGGATGCAGGGCTGCCCCCTGAGCAGACTCTGACTGCCTCCCTCGTGCTGACCACCCTGGAAGACGACCTGGCCCCACAGGATAAGGATGACTACACCATCCATGTCTGCCTGCCTGATGGTGACGATCCTGACCTGGATATCTACGTCCTGACAGAGACCCACCGCATCACGGTACGGGTCGACCAGAAAGGGGACATCCTGTGGGTTCTCAACAGACCACAGAGACCAACCCCACACGGAAGCGGGCTCCCCACCCTCCTTGGTGTCATCACGAAATTCAAGGCGATGGTATTTCCACCGGAATCCCCGTAGCTGTCGCATTCTTCGCAGATTCGCCGTACTCTGTAAATGTACGCGTACCTTGCTGGAGTTGCCATGGGTCCTTGGGATGGAATCCTGATCTTTGTTGCCACCTGTGTTGCTCTGGCCATGTTGAGGCATGTTCTGCGAAAATAGCCTCAAGTGCTCGGGGGGGGATGCCGATAGGGGCTTCGAGAGGTTCCCTATGGCTAGCACCAAACGTGTGTCTTTGGCAGAATCCATGGCCCGTGTCTGGGAACGTGGTGGCTTCACCGCTGAGTCAGCAGTGCGCCCCATCCAGAGAACACCATCCAGTGGTACCCCTGCACCACTTCCTGGAGTATACAGATGCCCTCATTCCGTCGTGAAACCCTCGAAGATTGGCTCCGAGAAGCTGCAAGTCGACCCGGCTTCGACCCCGAGACAGCCTTTGCCCCCATCGGGCGGAGCAACAACCGAGGAATGTTAGCCCCCCTCCCTGGCCCCTGTTCGGGGTATATAGTGGAGAAGAGGATTCCCGATGACCGAACACAGCGATGCCTACATCCGTCTCTTGAAAGAGATGCAGAAACAGGGGATGGCTCCGACTCCTGAGAAGGCAGCCAAGGCTCTCCGCAAGGTAGGACTACGACCCACCGAAGCAGGATGGGTCCTGCGACACTCCTTCGGACTGGACATGCCCACGGCTGTCCACATCGCCACCATCGCCCTGGAGGATGAAGATGGGTAGTCTCACACCCCTCGCCCCCCTCATGTGTCTCGTACTGGTTGGTGGTGCCGGGGCACTCATCATAGGGTATCTGAGACGGTCAAACAGGAAACTATACAAAGAGTGGGAGAGCTGGGAACACCTGCATAGAGAGCGCCCCAACTTGGATGATGAGGGTGACGAGGCATGAAGTACACAATCGCCACTGCCATCGCTACCTTCCTCCTGTCGGTGTCCTCCATGGGGGCCCTCTACTGGTTCATGACCTGGAGGCGCACTGCAGGTGAGAAGGCATACCGCAAAACGACTCCTGAACAAGAGCGCCTGGAATGGGAGGAGAGGAACGATGCCCAGCGGTGACATGCCCCATCTGCAGCCCGGCTACCCCTCCTATGAGGACTACAACCTCGTGCTTCGCATGGCAGAACGCATCAATGTACTGGAAGCCCTGCTGGACGCCTACACGGATGAGGGTTGGCGAGAGCTGGATGCAGTCAAGCGACTACAAGACCACCTGGAAGCTGCTGTAGGCTCCGTGGTGCTGCCCAAGCAGGAGCCCTGATATGCCCATCCCACCCAAGAGCGCTCCCCTCCGCCGCACCTACCTCGACATTTTCCTTAATCCCTGCTCGGGTGCTATCCTCGGGGCTCTCCTGGGAGCAGCCCTGGGAGGACAGCTGGGTGCCCTCACAGGCAGCGCCATTGGCGCGATCCTGGGATGCGTCCTCTATCTCAAGAGGATGGAAAAACAGATGGACGCCATGATGAAGGACATGAGGCTCCTCAGCACAGGCACAGACCAGGAAAAGACAAAGGCTCAGGAGAGAATCAAGAAGAGGCTGGAGCATTGAGACGGCTCCTGCAGAGGTTGAGGGGGCTCGAAGGTGCACTGGCCATCACGGTGGGGGCTATCGTTGGGGAGGCCCTGGGAGGGTTCACAGGAGCCCTGGTAGGCATCGCTGCTGCCGCTGTCCCCTGCTTCCTCTACTACTCCTGGCAGATAAAGAGATCGCTGGAAACAGAACGGGACCCTCTGCTAGATGACATCATGCTCACCAGCACAGGTACTGCCCAGGAGAGCACAGAGGCTCTGGAGAGGGTAAAGAGATCGCTGGAGGGTTGATTTCTGAGCTTTCCTGCGTAG
>Ga0222667_1000074_pt1 | contig 63457 bp, 57 predicted proteins | sample AntAcemetagen657_FD_179854 | JGI IMG/M metagenome (GOLD analysis project Ga0222667, IMG submission 179854) | Saline water microbial communities from Ace Lake, Antarctica - #657 | ecosystem: Environmental > Aquatic > Non-marine Saline and Alkaline > Saline | place: Antarctica: Ace Lake... | reverse complement strand
CACACTGCATCAAACATTATTTGAGTATCATCAAGCATATTCTTAAAGTTCTCTAATACTTGTTTTAAGAAATCTTTTCCTTTCCAAAATTGTAATAGATTTTCAAACATAAATACCTCCTTTTATTCCAATGTTTTGAATACAAAAATAAATAATGCTGGAATTATAAAAAATACAATTAAAGTATAAAATAAAGCATAACGGCGTTTTTTATAAGCTAAATCTCCGAGTTTTTTTGATAAAGTTATGGGGATTTTTCTTAATATTGTTATTGGGTATATGCAGATAAGACCAATCATGTTGAAGAGAAAGTGAACAAAAGCTACAGTTAAAGCAGCAATGTTTCCAGTAGCAAATGATGCTAAAATTGCAGTTACAGTTGTTCCAATATTTGCTCCCATTATTAAAGGGTACATTGTATCAAGTGTTAAGAGTCCAGCGGCAATAAGAGGAATCATTAGAGCAATGGTTATTGAGCTACTTTGGATTATAGCTGTAAAAAAGGTAGCAACAAAAATAGCTAGTATTCCGTGTTTGCCAATTACATTATTAAGAACAATTTCGGCTCTTTTTACTACCATAGTCCGCATTAGTTTTACGATATAATATAGAGCAGCGAATAAGATTAATAGCGAGACGATTAGCATTAAACTATAAGTTATTCCAGGTGAAGCTTTTAATTTTAGAATCAATATTTCTATAAAATTCACTATTGGTTCTGTGGCTGCTTTAATTGGACTGGTGAATTTGATTCCGCCAATATTAACGAAAGTACTACTCATCCAGGTACCTATTTTGCTTAAAATTCCAGTGGCCATCTCAAGCGGAAAAATTATAGTAACGCACATTATTTTAAAGAAACCGTCAAGAGTACCACCACTTACAGCTCTTCTAAATTCTTCACGTCGTCCGATATGTCCTAATGATACTAGCATTCCAGTTACAGTAGTCCCGATGTTTGCTCCCATTACTATTGGAATAGCATTTGAAACCGTGATTACTCCTGAACCGACCATTCCCACTACAATAGAAGTAGTGGTTGATGAGCTTTGAACAATGCTAGTAGCTAGAATTCCAATGAATAGACCAATAAAGGGGTTAGAAGTAGTTTTAATTAGGTTTTCAGCAAATTCTTTACCAAAACCCTTAAAAGCAATTCCCATAAGACCAATGCTTACCAAGAAGAGATAAACAAAACCAAGAACTAAAATAATCTTGAATAAGGATTTGATTTTTTCGTTATGCATAAACTTATTAAGGAAGGGGTAGGCAAAATCCTTCGACTTCCTTCGGTCGCTCAGGATTAATCCGACTAAACTCCACCTTTGGTGGAATAAGTTTCATTAAGATACTTCGACTTCCTTCGGTCGCTCAGTATTTATTCAACTAAACATTTTTTAGTAAAAAAATATAAGTTTCATTAAATTATATGCATAAAAAGGAATCATTGCAAGAAATTTATTTTTAACGTATAATTAATGAAACTTATACTTTTAAGGCGAAGAATTAATTCTGAGCGACCGAAGGAAGTCGAAGGATCTTAACTAGCTATGAATAAAAATAAAGAACTATTAACTCTTCTTAAGGAAAAATCTTTTCTTAAGAAAAAAATCAAATTGTCTTCTGGAAAAATTAGCAATTTTTATATTGATGTGCGGAAAGTAAGTTTAAGTCCAGAGGGAGTGTATTTAATTTCTCATCTTATTTTCAATCTCCTAAGAAATAAGAAAATTACTGCAATTGGCGGACCTACTTTAGGTGCTGATCCTATTGTTAGTGGAGTTTGTTATCTAGCTTATAAAAATAAGAAAAAGCTAAAAGGTTTTCTTGTTCGAAAATTACCTAAAAAACATGGGCGCCAAAAATTAATTGAAGGACAAGTTTTAACTTCCAAAGACAGGGTGGTTATAGTCGATGATGTGGCTACTAGCGGATCTTCTTTAATCAAGACTATAGAAGTTTTGAAAAAAGAAAAAATAAAAGTAGTAGCAGCAATGAGTGTTGTCGATAGAGAGGAGGGTGCAAGAGAGGCTCTTGCCAAGTATAATTGTCCCCTTTTTTCCCTTTTTGCTAAATCAGACTTTCTAAAAACTTAAAACTATTATTGTGTATGAGTGTAAGAGATAATGAGTATGTGAGTTTACAAAAATACAAAAACCATATTTACATATTAACTCATCTGTTCATTTACTTTTTTATATTTATATTAAGCGGTTGTGTTTCTACAGAATACAATGTTGGCACTGGAAAACAAGATGTTTATTTTTATTCTACTGAAAGCGAAATTGCTATGGGCCAAAATATCGCTAAGAAGATTTATCAGGAGTTTAAACTTTCTAATAGTCCTGATGATATTGAGAGGGTTAATGAAATAGCAAAAAAAATAACAGATGTTTTGGACCGGAGAGCGCTAAGTTATTATTTTTATATAATTGAAGAGGACCAAGAGGGAAAATCACAAGTCAATGCTTTTAGCCTTCCTGGAGGGTATTCTTATATATTTAGTGGATTATTAGATATTCTAGACAATGATGATCAATTAGCTTTTATACTTGCTCATGAAATGGGCCATATTGTTAGTCGTCATCATATAAAACGTTTACAAGCAGCTATGGGTTATAATCTTTTAACTGTAGTATCTTCTGCTTCAGGAGCTTCTTCAGAATTTCGAAGAGGTCTTTCTTTTGCTCTTCTTCAAATTTTAGCAGGGTATTCTCGGGAAGATGAATTTAATGCTGATGAATTAGCAGTCAAATATTGTAAGCGCGCTGGGTTTGACCCTATTGCAGGAATAGAAGTTTTGGAAAAGCTTTATAAAGAAAGTAAAAAAACAATACGTCCATTATCTTATTTTAAAACTCATCCTTATCCTGCTCAGAGGATAAGACATATCAAAGAAACCTTGCAGCTTCCCTTAGGTGTTGATGATTATATGAATTAATCATGATCTGTCATACGAAGCCCGACTACGTTAAAATTTCGTCGGGTAAATCTGCTTCTATGAAGTTCTTTCAGGATGACGAAGTATGGCGGAGAGGGGGAGATTTGAACTCCCGGTCCACTTATTAAGTAGACATCCGATTTCGAATCGGACGCATTCAACCAGACTCTGCCACCTCTCCAAAAATTTAAGGAGTTAATTTTTGGATATCGAATCCACCGATGGTGGATGAGATATTTTAGTTGATGCCGAAGGAGAGATTTGAACTCTCATGAGCTTACGCTCACAGCGCCCTGAACGCTGCGTGTCTGCCAATTCCACCACTTCGGCTAAGTATTTGTATAAAAGTGAATTTTACTATATAAACTGTATAACTACTTTTATTAGCTTTGTCAACTAATTATCATATGTTATAATTTTATTTATGGGCATAGTATCATTAGCAGTTATTAAAATTTCTTTAGTGGCTTTGTTAGGGTTTTATCTTTATCGAAAAAATTTTATCAAAGAGAATAATCTAAAGTTTTTGATTTTTTTTGTAATAAATCTTGCTTTTCCATTTTTAATATTTTCCAATCTTATTGAAAATTCTTCTGTAGTACTAACACATTCTTTAGGAAAATTTATTGCAATAAGCATAGGTATTTTTTTGCTAGGCTATATTTTAGGCCTTATTGCTTCTTTTAAAAGAAACCATGAATTTAGGGGTGAGTTTGTTAGTTTGGTAAGTTTTCAGAATGGAGGGTATTTACCTATAAATATTGCGTTTTTTCTTTTTCCACCAGGCTTACGAGAGAAATTTTTTGTTTTTACTTTTCTTTACCTTTTTGGTTTTAATATTATTATGTGGTCAATAGGAAGTTCATTTGTTTTTAAAGGTAATATGGGAAAATTTAAATTAAAGAGTCTTTTTTTTCCACCAATAATTAGTACAATTATAAGTTTAATTTTTATTTATCTAGGGCTTGCTAAATTTATTCCAAGATTAGTAATTTCACCTTTAAGAATAGTTGGTGAAACTAGTTTTGTTCTTTCAGCGATAATTTTAGGTTGTTGGCTAGCTAAAATAAAAGCCAAAGAACTTGCAGGGAGATCAATTATTGTAAGTGAGGCTATAGGTTTAAAATTGATAATACTACCTTTATTTGTTTTTATAGCTGTAGTAACTTTTAAGATCTATTCGTTATTAGGATTATTTATAGTTTTACAGGCTGCTATGCCTTCAGCAGTTTCTTTACCAATTGTAGCTAATCTGAATAATGCCGATAGTGAATTTGTTTCCCAAGGGGTATTTCTTACTCATATTTTGAGTATATTTACTATTCCCTTGTGGGTGGGTTTGTATTTAAAGGTATCAGGATTTATTTTTTAATATGAGTAAAGTAATAACCACAAATAGAAAAGCTAGACGCGATTATCAAATCGTTGAAGTTTATGAGGCAGGTATAGAACTCAAAGGTAATGAGGTTAAATCTTTGCGGATTAGAGGGTGTACCCTGGATGATAGTTTTGCTCGGATAGAACGAGGAGAATTATTTTTATATAATGTGCATATTCCTGAGTTTGAGAAAAGTTCATATTTTAAAACTGAGCCAAAAAGAACAAGAAAGCTGCTTGTTCATAAGAAAGAAATTAAAAAGTTGGCAGGTACCATTGCACAAAAAGGGCTTACCCTTATTCCGACTAAGGTTTATCTTAATGATCGAGGGAAGATTAAAGTCGAGATTGCTTTAGCTCGAGGAAAACATACTTTTGATAAAAGGAAGAAGCTTAAAGATGATATAACTAATAGAGAAGTCCAAAGAGCTTTAAAAAGATTTAATAGAGGTTAATAAAAATATTGTTTTCAATTTTTTAATGGTATAATTTGGTATTATAAAATATAAAATTTAGTTGAGGAATAAAATGAAAGAAATGATAAATGTAGCGATTGATGCGGCAAAAGAAGCTGGTATTTTTTTATTGAATAATTTTGGCAAAATTACTACAATTGAGAAAAAAGGTGATAGAAATTTTGCAACTAATCTAGACAAAGAAGCTGAAGTGATGATTTTGGATAAAATTAGGACAAAATTCCCTAGTCATGGGATTATTGCTGAAGAAAGTGGCAAAAGTAACCCTGACAGAGAGTATCTATGGATAGTTGACCCGCTTGATGGAACCCATAATTTTATGCGTAATATAGATATTTTTGGAGTTTCTATAGGCATAGTACGAGGAGAAGAGTTTGTTGGGGGAGTGATTTATATGCCTAAAGAAGATGAATTATACGTAGGTCAAAAGGGCGCAGGAGCTTATAAAAATAATAAAAAGATTGAGGTTTCTTCTAATGATAAGTTAGAAGATTGTTCAATTGCTTTTGATTCTAGTATAAGATATTCTCCGGAAGTCATGCTTAAAGTTTTAGGAGATTTAGCAGATAGGGTTTTTAATGTAAGAATGCTTGGCTCTTCAGTTCGGCAGTTGTCTTATCTTGCTGAAGGAACCCTTGATTTTGTCGTAGAATTTCATGATCGACCCTGGGATTTTGCCGGAGGGGTGTCTATAATAGAAGAGGCCGGAGGTAAATTAACTAACCTTAACGGGGGTCGATTAACCTATAAAAACATTGGCTATATTGCTTCTAATTTTCTTACTCATTCTAAAGTAGAGGAAATTGTTAGGAAAGGTATGATTAAAATATAGAGCTTTTTTAAAGCTTATGTTGACATAAATATAAAGAGTATGGTAAACTTATATTGGAAGAGAAAAGGGGGTTAAAATGAAAAAGATTATTCTTTTTATCTTTATGAGTGTTGTTATATGTTCTTTTGCTTTTGCCGAACAGTTAACGATAACGACCTATTACCCAGCTCCATTTGGGGTTTATAGAGATCTAGAAACAGAGAATTTTGACATAAGAAATCTTACGGCTAATCCAGCCATAGAATTTTATAATGATGCAGGTGTTAATCCTGATCTGAGTATAATTTTAACAGGTGATGATGGTCTTTCTGTAACAGGAGGAATAGTCACATTTTCGGATGATGTTGGCAATCCAACAGTAATCAAAACTGGTGAAGTATGGTTTTGCGCAAACTATTAATTTATTAGTAGATATGAATAATTTTATTGATTGTATAGACAAAAAGAATAATTATATAAAGTTAAAGGTTAATTCTAAGGTTTACCCCCTTGAAACTATATTTGCTGCTGGATATACTTTTCTTGATAAAGTTTATATATTGTTAGATAAAGATAGTAAAGGAAACATTTTTATATTTTTATCTCCCCAGAAAAAAAATAGTAATTTTAAAAAAATTGGATTAGAGTTTTTTAATGAACTTCTTAATTATAGCCATTATTTTTCTACTTCGAAAACTAATTCAGAAACAATTAAATTAATTTTGCAAAGAGCTTTGTTTTCTGCTAATCCTTCTATGAGTCGGGAAGTAGAGGATAAGTATATAGATAATTTAATTGATAAAGAATTAGGAGAAAACAAGGAAAATGGCAAAAATACCCTTCCTAAAAAAAGATAAAAATGGTAATATAATAATTCTTCTTCGCAAGAATCTTTATAGTTTTTCTATCATCAGAGATATCATAAAGAGTGTTGAAGGGGTGCATTTAAATCCTAGTTTAAAGGAATACTTTCGTATAAAATTAGAAACAAAGGATTTTAAAAAAGGGTTAGAGTTTTGTAATTATTTATTTTCTGAACATAGGTAATTTTATTTATGCTTATATCTTCAAAAAAAGAAAAAAAATATATTAGGTCTACCAATAAATGGGGCTTGTTGCCTTTTAATTCAGAGAAAATAAGTGGTAAGTATCTTGTGGTAAATATATTTGGGAATTGGTGTATTTTAGATGAAAAAGAGTTTCAGCAGTTTGATAGTCAGAGGTTTAAAGAGAATAGTGTTTTATATAAAAAACTATTGCGAGAAGGGATGTTGTTGACGGAATCTAATCAAGAAAATCTTATTAATAATTATCGTAATTTAAATGTAAATTTATTTACTGGACCTTATTTACATATAGCAGTAGTTACTGAACGCTGTAATTTGAGATGTAAGTATTGTCAGACGAAAAAGACTAAACCTTCTGATATGAATATTGAAGTTGCATCACGAGTTTTGGACTTCTTAGTGGCGAGTGAATCATTGAGACCTATCTTAGAGATACAAGGTGGCGAGCCTCTTCTCAATTGGAATACCATAGAATTTTTGGCAAAAAACTTCTTAAAAATAAAAGATAAGCATGATCTGGGTGGAATAGTTATTGTTACTAATCTTTTATTTTTAGATAATAAAAAATTAAATTTTCTGATTGATCATAATGTAAGAATTTGTTCGTCTTTAGATGGTCCTGCTTTTGTTCATGATAAAAATAGGGTTTTTCCTGATGGCAAGGGTACATATAATGATGTTATTAAGAAGATAGATATGATTAGAAGAGAATACAAAAGGAGAGGGCTTAAAACTACAGTTGGGTTATTGCCAACTATAACTAAGCAGAGTTTGCCTTATCATAAAGAGATTGTTGACGAATATTTAAGATTGGGCCAAGGTTCTATTGCAATACGTTATGCTAATAAATTAGGAAAGGCAATTGGTTCTTGGAGCGAGCTAGGTATTACAGCTGAGGAATTTTGTGATTTTTGGAGTAAATCCGTAGATTATATAATTGAGCTTAATAAAAAAGGAAAGAAGATTTTTGAGAGGACTCTTCATGTAATGCTTAATAAAATATTGAATAAATTAGATCCAAGGTATGTAGATATGATGAATCCCTGTGGAGCTGGAAGATCAGTATTAACTTATAATCCTTTAGGAGCTGTTTATACTTGTGATGAAGCTAGAATGCTAGATGATGATTTGTTTAAACTTGGTAATCTTTTAAAAGATTCTTATGAAGAAGTCATGGATTCTCCGGTATTAGTGGACACATGCAAAGCCTCTTTACTTGAGCTATGGGATTATTCTTCACCCTATAAAGTTTGGGGGGGGGCATGTCCAGTGCTTAATTATGCTCAGCAGAAAACACCGGTGGTAAAGATTTGTAATAGTGAAATTTATAAAATACAGAAGTTCCAGTTTCGATACATTTTTAAAAAAATAATTGAGGATGAGGGATACTTGACATTATTTAAGAAATGGGTATCATAAAGTTATAAGAGGAGGTTAAGAATGGGGAGTTTTAAGAAGCCAAAACGTAAATTAGGAAAGTTTTTAAAAGAAACTAAATCTGCTCATAATAGGAAAGGATTGATGAAGTTAGGATTTGGATTAGTCTCCGGGGCAGTGGCTGTGAATGTGTTATTATCTGCTACAGCTTTTGCGCATACTAATACTCTTTCTGTTAATCAGCCACATAACAATACACCATTCTTACAGCAAGACCCGGTGCCTGGTACCCAATGTTGGAAATTGGTAGGGGCACATATGTCAGTTGCTCACACTAATACGCCGCATAATAGTGTTTATTAAATATTTAAGTTTGAAAGATTAAAAGGAGAAAATATATTGTGAACAAAAAAAGAGTATATTTATTTTCTGTGGTAATAATTTCTTTGGTTTTTGTATTTGGAGCTAAAGAGACTTTTAGCCAAGATAATAAAAGTAGTATTCGAACTTTTACTCCGGGACTTCAGCAGCAACAATTTGGTAGAGATGTATTGATTAAGCAATGGGCTGAGTATTATAAGAAATCTTACGGGATAAATGAATTATATATTTATAAGGCGGTGGCCTTGAATTTACCTTCTGCTTGTGATATTTCAGCTGACAGGAAAAGATGTTTGAATGATATGGATGAATTGTTAGAAATATATAATCTAGCAACAGGGAGATGTAAGGCGATTGAATTGGAAGATAGAGATGTCTGCATAGCGTTGAGAAAAAACGATTGTTCCGCCCTTGTTGATAAAGGTGACAAAAAGCAATGTGAAGGATATTTAGATTTGGACTTTTTAGCTATAAGAGAAAAATTTCGCATTGAGAGAGATCAAATAAATATAAAAAGTGAATTGAGATTGTTGGCCTACTATAGCGCTTTTAAGAATAATAATGTTTTAGCTTGTTTACAACTGCTTAAGGATGACGATTATTGCCATAAAATAGGTTGTTATATGTTGACAAACTCTGATTCCCAAAGTATTATTGATAAATTTGCTCTGGATTTTGCTTATTATTATTATGCGGAAGTAAAAAATAAAAAAAGTACTTGCAATAATATAAGTGACGATTATATACGGAAACATTGCGCAAAGGGTACAATTTTTTCGCATTTTGTTGACACTTATTTTTTAGGAAATTAAGTTAAGTTAGTGGCAATTAAAGGGTCAAGTTTAAAGTAAGTTTTGTAATTTTGAAAAGCTAAAAATCTACTTCCTCCTGCACAGTGCCTTAGTAAAATACAATTTTTACATTTTTTTGGTAAATAATCAAAAGAGTTTATTTTTTTCAAAAAAGGGTTGTTTAGAGCGTCAACTATTGTGTAACCAAGGTTAACGTTTAAAAAGTAACTTGCTTTAAAATAACCGTTGAAACTATAAATAAGACGAGAGCTTCCATTGTCAGCATGAGAGCCTGATAAAGTTAATCTAGCCTTTTGTTCATTGTTGGTAATACAAAATGGAACAGAATTTGCAATTTTTGCGTTTATTCCTTTAAGATTTATTTTATAGAGAAAATTAATGCATTTCTTTATGTCATTTTTTGAAACATTAAATTCAGGATGGGTTTTTGTAAGGTGTGAGGAAATCATTGGTCGATATATTTCCCAATTTTTTATACCAATAGTAGTGAGAAGTTTGTAATACTTTTCATAATTTTTTATTAAATTATTAGTCATGATTGAACCGACTCTAATTATTGGAATGCTTGAACGTGTTAGTTTGTAAATATTTGCTATTTTTTGTTTGAATAAGGTTTTATTCCTTGTACTTTGAGTCTCTGTATTTTGATTGTGTCCATGTACCGAAGTTAATACATTATCTACGAATTTTTCTAAAATTCTTATTTTATTTGTGGATAAAAGAGTAGCATTGGTATTTAAGATAACATAAAAATTATTTTTTTTAGCGAGCCTTAAAATTTCAAAGATATCTTTTCTTAAAAGTGGTTCCCCTCCGGTAAATCTTATTGTATTGATATTCAAGCTTTTCATTTCGTTCATAATTGTGTTAATTTTGTCAATGCTTGGATCGGAAACTTTTTTGGTTTTAGATTTTGCAAAACACATACGACAGTTGTGATTACAACTTCGTGTTATTTCTATGACTATTTCGTCTAATTTGTCAATAATAGGTTTTATTTCATTTTGCAATATTTTGTTTAAAATTGTGGGTATACCATAACAATAATTATATTCTTTACAGTTTTTGCACTGAGGTAATTTACAATAATCAGTTTTAGCAGATGTTTTAAATTTAACGTTTGGTCGTTTTAAGTGGTTTTTGAGAAAACAAAAAGGTAAATATTCAACAGTAATTAGATAGTGGTTTCCAAGAGTACAAAGAATCTTATCGACAGCAATACAAAGGTTAGTTAAATTATTTTTAGTGATTAGGGCGGAATTTATCCTTAAGAGAACCTTGTTATTATTTTTTTGATAATTAAGAAGTTTATTTTTATTTTGATTTTCCATGTTTGCTATTGGAGATGAGTTATTATTGTATTATAATAAGTAAGTGCAAAAAGTCAAACTACAATATTTATCTATATGAGAGAATTCGGACCTTTTTATCCTAAAAGTTTTTGTCGAGATTTTATAGAACTTAAAGGTAATTCATTACAACTGGTGATGTATATGGCTACGGTTTTAGGTTTTAAGCCACTTATGGATGACTGGGTGGAGGAGAGACAACTAAAAGCATTTACAAAATTGTGCAGGAATTATGGATTGCATTTAAAAGTAGACTGTTCATTTAAAAGTGTAAAAAAAGAAGTAATTGAAGATGAGGTAGTCGGTGGCGAGGGATTAACTTCTACTGTTTGTTATGGGTTGCCAAAAGGGGTTGACGCTAAAGCAAGGGCACATGTGTTTATTTCTAAAGATAAAAATTTGTTAAAAAGAGGAATGTGGTATTCTTTGATTATTAGAAATAGAGTGGTTTGGTCGCCTAGACATGATATACTTAATTATGGTTTTACTTTAGGATATCCAGGTTGTTGTATAAAATTTTTTCGGAAATACAATGATTGGTGTACCTATAGTTATTTATATCAAGCTTATAAAAATTCGAAAAGATATTCTTATTTATGCAATCCTTTACTTAAAGACGATTATTATTCGTATATCTATCATATGCCTTGTAGTTTTGATTGTAAAGAAACAATAAAACAAGCAGGGAAATTACGACAGGGGATAATAAAAATGGCACCTGAGTTTGTTAAAGCTATGGATATAAGAATAAAGTCACCATTTTTAGTTTTTTACGAGAAAAAAATTTATGCCTTTAAAGGACGGCTAGTGAACAACAAAGAATTAATTTATTCCAAAGTTCATTTCGTTAATGCTGAAGAAGAGCGTAATTCTTATATGCAAAAATTAGTGAAAGGCAATCGATTAAAATTAGACGGTGGAAGAATCGATATATATAATAATAATGATAAGGTGGAAATAATAGATGCTTCTGTGGGTGGGTTTGCTCCAGAATTTCCATTTTTGATTAAGTTTAGTTAATGACACAAAATTTAGTATTAATACAGAAGGAATTTGAAAAGTGGACTCTTTTACCTCTGATAAAGAGAAAGACCAATAAATTAGAGGATAAAATATATAGGGAGGATAGACTTTTTATTTATTTATCAAATAAAATATTTGATTACCCTAGATTGTTAATAGTACTTAAGAAGAGGATCAAAATTTGGTTAAAGCTGGATAATTCCGAAACTTTACTCGCTTTAGTTGGATATATTTACTATATAGATAATAATTTTTTAAAGGCAGAAAACTATTTCTCTAAATGCGTGGAAAAAGTTCCTATGAATTTAGACAATTGGGTTGATTTAGCATTTAGTCTTTATCACCAAGGGTTTAGAAAAAATAAAGTAGCTAAGAATATTCTATTTAACCTTGGCCTATTTATAAAAAAATTTAAAACTTTAAATTGTAAAAAATGCAATTTAAGTGTATTAGAGAAAATCTATAAAGATTTAAAAAGTAAAAGAAAAGATTATGCTCATAATTGGCGAAAGTATGTTACTGATTAAAAATGGTTTATAAACTTTTGTTACCATTAATTGCTTTAGAAAGTTTTTTATTGTTTTTGATATTTTTTTGGATAAATAAATCTTATATCAAAGATATTTTATCGGGAATAGGCAAGCGAACATGGGTGTTTTTATCTTTTGTTATTGTCTCTGCTTTTATTCTAAGATTATTGGTCCCTCCTCTCCAGCATATTATGTATATTGATGAACCTTGGTATATGGAAGCTGCTAAAAATATGTTGCAAAATTTTTCTCAAGGAGATTACCCTAAATCTATAGGCTGGCCATTTATTTTATCTATATCTTTTTTATTTTTTGGAGTAAGCAATTGGGTAGCACTCTATACCGCTGTTGTTTTAGGAACCCTAACTATTTTGAATGTTTTTCTTTTGATGTACATAATAACAAAAAAAAAGTTAATTAGTTTATTCTCTGCTGCTATTTTTTCTTTAGTGCCTTTACATATTCGTTGGTCAGCATCTGCTGAGACTAATATCCCTTCTCTGTTTTTTGTAACTTTGACATTATTTTTTTGTTTTTTGTATTATAGAAAAAGAGTATATTCTTTATTATGGTTAGCGATATCATCGATAACTTTCACTGTTTTGATTAGGCCAGATAATTATCTACTTATTCCTTTATTTTTTTTAGGGTGCTTAATCTTCAAAGTTAAAATTTCTACTAAAAGAATTATTCTTATTTTGTTTTTTTTAATAGTTTTAGTTTCTCCTTCAATTTTACAATCACTTGATTGGTATAGTTCATTTAATCGTTTGGAAACTGAAAGTGGTGGCCAATTAATTGCGAATAATTGGAGCTTATCTAACTTGATTTACAATTCATTACATTTTGGGCCTAATATTTTTAGTAAAGCATATTTACCTTTTTTTATCCCCATTTTATCAATTATTGGGTTTATTTACATGTTGTTTAAACAAAAAAGAGAAGCTTGTTTTTTGATTATTTGGTTTATCTTTTTTTGGATTCTCTTTTTTTCTTCTTGGGTCCAAACCATAGGGGGTCGGGAAAGGTTTTTCTTGAGTTTTTATCCTTCAATTATAATCTTTGTCGGGTACGGATTACAATTATTTTTAAATTTAGTTCATAAAACAATGATAAAGCCACAATTGAAAAATATATTTTGTTTTTTTATAATTTTAGTTCCTATTTTTATGTTTTTTCCTTATACTTTAAAAGCTACTGATATGCATAATGCATTATGTGTTAAACTTGAAACTAGAGTTCCGGAGTTAGCAGAGGAGGATATCCCATCTGATGCGATTATTGTGGCTAATTGGCCTACCATTTTAAAGTCTACTACAGATTTGGATGTTATAGATATAAATTATTTTTTGGGAGATTATAGTTTTCAGAATGCTGCTTTTAAAGGTACAAGTTTGCTTCTTTTTTTTGAAGACTATTGTTGTTTTGATTTTCCTCAGAATGATTTATATAAGAAAAATTGTGAAATGATGAAGAAAAAGTTTAAATTGCAGCCTTACAAAGAGTATAGTGAAGGCAAGAATAAATATACTTTTTATAAGGTTATTCGTTAATTTTTTTTGAGGTAGTATAATTATGGTAAAGCTAGATAAAAATAAGAGTAGCAGTAAAGATTTATCTGTGGTTATGCCAGTTTGCAATGAGGATCAAAATTTAGAAATTCTTTGTAAAGAGATTGTTTCTGTTTTAGAAAAGTTAGATCTTAACTTTGAAATTATTTTTGTTGAAGATGGTAGTAAAGATGCTTCTTATGATATTTTGCTTAAATTAAAAAAAAGATTTAAACAAGTATTGCTTGTAAAACATAAAAGAAGATATGGTCAATCACGAGCGCTTTCTACGGGGATTAATTTTAGCACAGGTAGAATAGTGGTTACTATGGATTCAGATCTTCAAAATAATCCTGAAGATATACCTCTTTTTATCGATAAGATTAAAGAGGGACACGATATGGTTTGTGGTTGGCGGGAGAACAGAAAGGATCCTTATTTAACCAAGGTTTTGCCTTCAAAAGTTGGAAATAAAATACTATCAAGACTATCCGGAGTCAAGTTACATGATTATAGTTGTACATTTAAAGCATTTCAAAATAATGCGGCTAAGAAAGTAGCCCAAAAGCTAGATAATGGTTTTCATAGGTTTATTCCTCTTTTAGGCAAAAAGATGGGTTTCGATATTTGTGAAATAAAAATCAGTCATAGACCTCGCATTTATGGAAAATCAAAATATAATCTTTGTAAATACGTAAAAATATTTTTTGATTTTTTTGTAATAAACTTTACTCATAAAAACGAAAAAAACTAAGAATTTATACTTGGTGCTTTTTACATTGTTTTTATTGTTTTTGAACAATCTTTTAAGTTAAACATGAATAGTTGTAATAAAACAAAGCTGAGCGTAATAATATTTCTGGTCGTAATTATATTGGCTGTAAGATTCTTGGGTGTATTCTGGGGTGTAAAAACTTATAGTAATCTTGATTTCATTCATTACCACCCTGATGAGTTTCGTTTAGCTGTAATTGCTGATGAGTTTTTAACGAAAACAACGAATGAAAATGTTTCGTACTTTAAGGGGTTCCCGTTTCAGATGGCATGTGTTAGTCTTTTACTAAATATTTCCAATGGTGTCGATAAAATAGGATTAATCTTATCAGGAAGAGTACTCTCAGTATTGTATGGTATTTTGACCATTATGCTAATCTATTTTTTAGGAAAAGAATTATTTCAAAATAGATTACTTGCATTGATTGCTGGTGCATTTCTATTTCTATCTGGTTTACATGTTACCCAGAGCCATTATGCGGTTGTAGATGCATGTAGTACATTCTGGATTTATGCGACTATTCTTTTTTCGTTACTCTCAGTTAGAAAACAAAAAAATATCTATATTATCATTTCTATGATTTGTTGCGGGATTAGTTTTGCTACTAAGATGGCATGGATTTCTTTGATACCCATATTGTATATCTTAATTAAACAAAAACGAAGATTTTATTACTATCCAATTACTCTATTTTTCATATTTATTGTTTTTATAATCGCTAATGGAGCTAGTTATACGTTTACCAATTTTATTTTAACTTTACGCGAAATCTTTTATGATAATATTATTGTGATACTAAATCACAATATTTTTTTAAATCCTATTATCTATTTTATTTCTTTAATTCCCGGATTAGGATTGCCTATCTTTTTATTGGCGTTATATGGAATTTTTAGGTTTTTAAATAAGAAAATAGATTTTAGAGATATTGTTAAAAACGATGTGTTTTACATAGTGATATTGCCTTTGATGTGTTATACAATATCAATCTGTTTTTGTGGTACATCTTTTTCACGACACTTGTTGCCTATTATTCCATTTCTTACTATTATGTCAGCATTTGGTTTAATGGAAGTGAGGAAACTAAAAACAGTTTCTAGTCGCAAAACAAAATTTCGTAATATAGTATTACTAATATTTGTATATCAACTAGTTTATGTCGTGTCAACCGAATACTACTTTATGTTTGATACCAGAGAAACAGCATATAGGTGGGTAGAAAATAATATTCCTGAGGGGAAAAAAATTACAGTTACTCCTTATGTCCGAATGCCTTTGTTGGGAAAAAAATATAATGTTAGTGATAATTTTGATTCTCGTTTTCTTATTTTGCATGAGGCGTATTTTTATAGATACATACGTTCTGAATTAAATCCGTTTAAACAGTATCCTGATTGGGATGAGATATATCATGGAGATTTTAATCATTTTATTGCAATTCAAAAATTATTCAAGGGACAATTAAATTATAAACTATTAAAGAAATTCGAGGTAAAATGTTATATGCCTGAAATGTATTTTTACAAAAAATTTTTAGGCACCTACCCTTTGTTTATTGGAGATACTTTGATTTATGGTCAGGTAGAATAATATTATTTAGAGTGTTAGGTTTTGCTTGCTAAGGCAGATTGGTAGTCGTATTCTCAAGTTTGCTTAGCTCAGTTAATTGTTGTTGTAAAATTTCTTTAAAGGCAGGAGCTTTATTTATTCCATTTTCGATAGCAAAGTTAATGTATTTTCTTGTATTTGTATAGTCTTTAAGTCCGAAATAGACTGCTGCTAAGTTTGTATAAGCTCTATAAAACTTTGGATCAATTTCAATTGCTTTTTTCAAACTGGCAATCGCTTCTGAAATCTTTTCTTGACTAGCAAACTGTACTCCTAAATTATTGTAGATTTGAGGAATCTTAGGGTTAAGTTTTTTTGCGATATTTAAATATTTTATAGCCTCTTCATGTTTACCTATTTCACCAAGAGCTAATCCCAGATTTGCACATAGTTCTGAATTGTTAGGGTCTAAATTGTACAAAGTTTTGTATATTTCTATTGCTTCTGGGTAGTTTTTTGAGGAAAGATTAATGTAACCAAGTTCGGAATATATCAGTGTTTTAAGTTTTTTGTTTTTTATTTTTTCCAAAGTTTTTACAAGGTAAAGCTTGTATTCCTGAGGATTTTCTTTTTTTGATAGTGTTTTTATTTTATCTAAATAGTTGGAAGTTTTAATCTTATCGAAATCTTTATAAATAATGATTCCGAAGGATATAAGTGCTAGAATACAGAATATTGAAATAAATAAATCTAGCGGTTTTTTCTTAAGTTTATCGGTATTTTTTGTCATTGTTATTTATTATAGTCCACTATTATTTTATCAATAATTGTTTTTTTGTCAAGTTTTATAAAGCTTTTTACTTTACTTTTATTGCTTTATATAATAAAATAAGTACAAAATTATGTAAGCTAAATTGATACGTTTTCTAATCAGATTCCTAACAACAAATAAGGACGAGAAACATGGTGAATAAGTGCAAAAATATTGTTTTAGTGTCATTGAGTTCGGCTGGTACAGAAGGACATTTATCAGTTATTAAGAATCTTTTTGGGCATTTTAAAAATAAAGGATTTTACCCTATAGTTATAAGCGAGAGCGATTATGCTGGGTTTTTCCCTCCAGAATGTTTTTTGAAGTTAAAACAAGTTGGGAATAAGAGTGAGCTTAGCTTAGGTGGAGCGATAGATAGTACTTATGACTTACAATTGGCAAGATTTCTAAATCAAATAAAACCGAAAATAGTAATTTTTGAAACTTTTTTTAATCCAAGTTTAATAAAAAATATTAAGTATCCTTGTTATTTTGTTGGTTGTAAGTTTAGAGACACTCACCAGGAACTATTTTTTAAAAAGAGATTTTTTTCTTTATTTAAAAAAGTTTACTTTATGGAAGAAGCTTTTGAAGTTTTTAAGACAAAAGAAGTTTTATTAAGAATAGATAAGGTTTTTAAAAATGTTTACTATTGTCCACCAATATTATCAATTTCTGATGAAAAATTATCAGTCTCTAAAAGAGAGAAAATTATTGTTACTTGTGGTGGCGGAGGATTACATAGTGCGAATAAAATTTTGTTGACGGCAAATGAAGTTTTATATAACATGAATTTAGGGATTCACTCAGAAGTTACCTATATCACAGGATTATTCAATCAAAATCAACATGAATTGCTTCTTTCAAGAAAATCACGTCAATATACACATATAAAAGATTTATCGAAAGATTTTAAAAAAAGTTATTTAGTAATTTCTGAAGCAGGCTATAATACTGTTAATGAGTTAGTTGCGACTGATACCCCAGCTTTATTAATCCCAGGTTTTAGAGCATTAGACAATCAAGAACTCAGAGCCATAAATTCTGATATATTCGGCTTTGATTTAATTTTTCCTGAATATTTAAAGCCCGATTGTTTTAAGAAAAAGATAAAAACATTATTTAAAAGAAAATTAAGCAATAGCAATAGATTAGCAGTATCAAAGTTTTTGTTTAAGGGAAAGAATATTTTATTCGAATCTTTACGTGCAGAAGCGGACAAACAAATCGAGAGATGAAAAAAGTACTTATTATTAAGCTTGGTTATTCAGAAACACTAGAAAATGGTATGAGCCAGGCGATTAGTTTTGGAGATGTTCTAAGAACTACTTTTATTCTTCATTTTTTTAAGAATTATCATGTTAGCTGGCTTACTGATGAAAAAGCTCTTCCTTTATTAGAAAGTAATAAATACATAGATGAAATTTTATTGTTTCAATCGAGAGCTGTAGAGCGTTTGAAAGAGGAAGTATTTGATACGGTTATCAATTTTGAAAAGCTAAAAGAAATTTATTTACTATGTGATAGTTTAAAGACTAAGAAATTTTTTGGATTTTCTGCAGCAATGCTTTATGATGCGAAAAAACTTGCCTTAAGAAACCGAAAATTATTTGAGTTATGTGAGAGTGTAGAAAATCGAAAAAAAAACCGATATTGTTGGCAAGAAATCTTGGCTGAAGCTATAGAGCAAAAGTGGGGAGGGGAAGACTATATTCTTGGCTATCAACCTAAATCAAAAATTGAATATGATATTGGTTTTAATTGGACTACAAGCAAAAGGTGGACAAATAAAGCTTGGCCAAGATTGCATTGGGATAAATTAGAAAACTTGATTAAAGATAATTACTCTATATCATGGCAACGTGGGCAAAATAATCTTTATGATTATATAGAATGGATAAATTCTTGTCGTCTAATCGTAACAGCAGATACTTTAGGATTGCATTTAGGGTTGGTGTTAAAAAAAAGAGTTATTAGTTTATTTGGTCCGACTTCACCCCATGAGTTTTGTTTTTATAATCAGGGTACATATTTAGTACCAGACCTATTATGTAACTGTATACCTTGTTTTATGCCTACTTGTCGTAACAAAAAACGGTGTATGGAATATATTTTGCCTGAGAAAGTTAAGGAAAAGATTGATGAAGAATTTAAAAAAAATATATGTTCCCAAACGTTATAATTATATAGCTGCTTTTTTAACTTTAAGCTGCAATATGAAATGCTCTTATTGTATTAATGCCCACGGTAGAAACGGAATATTTAAGGATTCTATCATTTCAGGCAAAGAATGGATTAAAGGGTTAAACCGTTTGGCATGCTCGCAAGATTTGCCGATTACTTTGCAGGGAGGAGAACCAAGTTTACATCCGGATTTTGTTTGGATAATTAATAATATAAGACCGGATTTGAAAATAGATATTCTTACTAATCTTTGTTTTGATGTAGATAAATTTATCAAAGAAGTTAGTCCTTCCCGTCTTTGTAGAGATGCTCTTTATCCCAATATAAGAGTGAGTTATCATCCTGGCCAGCTAAGTTTAGATATTCTTATAGAGAGAGTATCAAAAATATATAAGGCGGGTTTTTCTATTGGAATTTACGGGATCCGTTATCCCAAATTTAGCCAAGAAATTCTAGAAGCTCAGAAGAAGTGTCAGGATTTAGGCATTGATTTTCGGCTCAAAGAATTTTTAGGAGAATATGATAGTAAACTTTACGGAAATTATCGTTATCCCGAAGCTGTTAGTAATAGTGAGCGAAAGAAATGTCTATGTCGTACCTCAGAGCTTATCATTGATCCTAATTGTGACATCTATAAGTGCCACCATGATCTTTACAACGATTTTCCATCCATAGGAAATTTATTAGATCCTGATTTTAAAATAGAGGATATGTTTAGAGAGTGTGACCAATTTGGTAAATGTAATCCTTGCGATTTGAAGGTAAAAACAAATAGATTCCAGGTTCACGGACATGCTTCTGTAGAAGTAAAAAATATTGGAGCTTTGGATTGAAAACAAAATCTATTACTTATTTTTGTTTTTTGCTTTTTTTTATATATTTTTTTCTTGTTTTTAAAACAAACTTTTATGGTCCAGATAAACCTATTTATTATGCTTACACTGAAAGTTTGGTTGAAGATGGAGATCTTAATGTAGTTAATAATATAGATAGTAGTGACCGCCATTATTTCCCTTCTGGGGTGATGGAAATCTCTAAAACATATAATTTACCAGATTTTCATAATCATGGTGGAGTAGTTTTTTGGATACCAGTTTATGTTTATGCAAAAGTTGTATATCATTTTATTGAAAAATTTAATATATTAGATCTAACAACTTATGGCTATAAGCGTTTTGCTGAATGTTTTATGTCGTTTAGCACTATTGTATTTGGTTTTTTTGTTCTTTTTTTAACTTATATGTTTTGTAGAGCTTTTTTTTCAAATAAGATTTCTTTTTTTTCGATTTTGGTAATATGTTTTGGAACTCCATTTTTTTATTATTTATTATTTGAAACGGGAAATGCTAACATTATTGCTTCTTTTTTTTCTATTTTATCAATCTGGGCTGCAAGTTATATAATTGGTGAAAAAAAATTACATTGGTTTGCATATGGATTATTCTTTGGTATTTGTGTTGTAGTTAAAATTGATTTATGGTTTCAAATATTTTTTATAATACCATTTTTTATTATATTATTTATCAACAAGCGGATACGATTAATAAATGGTATTAATTTTGCCATTGGTCTTATCCCGGGAGTTCTTTCATTATCTGTAAATAATTATATTAAATATGGTGTTTTTGGTATAAGAGAGTTTGGTCTATTAAATGTTAAAGATTGTTATTTTTTAGATCAACTTTTTTCTTCGTATCATGGGTTTTTTTATACTTCCCCGATATTTTTTATTTGTATGCTGGGGTTGATATTATTAATTGTTGATTTTTTAAAAAAATTTAAGCCGATTACAAAGCTACAATATAAACCTGAAAACCTTTTTATATTGCTTTTAAGCTTGTATTTGGTCATAAAGATTATTCTTTTAGGATATAGATATGCCTGGGGAGGGGGTACTTGTGGAGCCAGACCGTTACTTACGGAATTTCCTATTCTAGTTATATTATACGCTTATGCCTTGAGGGTGCAAAAAAGGCTTTTTAAATATTGCTTTGCTTTTGTGTCTTTAATTTTTGTTTTCTGGAATTTGCTTATTGTTTCTGAATATGTGAGTAAAGTTGATTTAGGCTATATTTTCCAGATGCCTAAATTGAGCATAAGAATTGGAGTTTTAAAAAATGTTTTGATTCCTTTATTTCAGCATAAAGACCTAAGCTTAAAGTTGATTTTATGTTTTTTCCCAATGCTGCTTGTTTTGGGAGTAGTTTTTTATTTAATAATGTTTTCGAAAAAAATTTATTCTTTTTCGTGGTATCCTAAAAATAATACTAATATATTTAAGATATTTTTTGTATTTACTCTTTGTCTGAACGTTTCTTATGTAGGCATTACGTTTTCAAATATCTACAATAATAAGAAAAATGTTGAAAAAATGAAAAAAGATGGACTTTTTAATAATATTAAAATTTTAATACCTCAAGATTTTGAAAAAAATGAAAATTTGGGAGCAATGAACGAAATGATAGAATATTTTACATTGAAAGATGATCAAGAGAGAGTTTATAGAATTGAAAGGCAAAAACAAGAAATTTATGGTAAAAATTAATTACAAAGGTTGTTTATGGGTGAATTAATTCTTGATGGTCACAAACTTGAGTGGCATAGAGAAAAAGTAGAAGCTTGGTTAAGGGGTGAGAGAATTGCTCCGGTTACTATTGATTGTGCTTTAACACGAAGGTGTACCTATAAATGTGCTTATTGTTTTGGTCAGTTGCAAACAAATGATGAAAAAAAGATGACGCGCGATGTAATTTTTAGATTTCTTGATGATGCAGCTGAGATTGGGGTAAAAGCTGTAAGCTTTGTTAGCGATGGAGAGAGTACTTGTTCACCATATATATATGATGCTATATTAAGGGGCAGGGAAAATGGCTTAGACGTAGCATTAGGTACAAATGGTTTTTTATTGAAAGATGAGAGATTAGAAGAAATTTTACCTTGTTTGACTTATCTTAGGTTTAATATTTCTGCGGTAGAGCCTTTGGATTATGCTCGGATAATGGGTTGTGATAAAAAATGTTTTTACAAGGTGCTTGATACAATAAAGAAATGTGTAAAGATAAAAAAAGAAAAGAATCTTAAAATTACTTTGGGGATACAGATGGTTTTAATGCCTCAATTTTCCAAATGGATTATACCTTTTGCTAAATTTGGCAAAGAGTTAGGAGTGGATTATGCAATTATAAAACATTGTTGTGATGATGCTTTGGGAAGCTTAGGTATAGATTATTCACAGTATTTTGCATTAGTAGATATTTTAAAGGAAGCTGAAAAACAATCTAAGGAAGATTATCTTGTTAAAGTTAAGTGGTCTAAGATATTAAGTGAAGGGAAGAGAGAATATTCACGATGTTATGGACCACCTTTTATAATGCAATTATCTGGATCAGGGCTTGTTGCTCCTTGTGGTGGGCTTTTTCATAGTCGATATAAAAGCTTTCATATTGGAAATATAGTTGATAAATCTTTTAAGGAAATTTGGCAAAGCGAACGTTATTGGGAAGTAATGGATTTTATTGCTTCGGAAAATTTTGATGCTAGAAAAGTATGTGGAACTTTATGCCTTCAACATAAAGCAAATGAATTTCTTTGGAGTTTGAAGCATCAATTTGGAGTTCTTAAAGATCCGGTAGGCAATCCCCCAATGCATGTAAATTTTGTTTGAACTTGTTAATTTTGTATAGAAGGAGAATGGAATGGGTGAATTAAGATTAGATGGCCATAAGCTTATGTATCATGTACCTAGACTTTATCAATGGTATAAAGGCGAGAATATTTATCCTATCTATATTGAGATTGGATTGCATGGAGGTTGTAATCATCGCTGTATTTTTTGTGCTTTTGACTTTTTAAAATATAAGCCACAGGCTTTAGATGTAAAATGCCTTAACAAATTCATTATTGAAGCGGCAAGAAAAAAAGTAAAAGCAGTATTATTTTCAGGAGAAGGAGAACCTCTTTTGCATAATCATGTCGCCGAAATCATTTCTTTCACCAAAAATAAAGGTATTGATGTTGCCCTCTCCACAAATGGTATAATGCTGGGTAAAGAAAGATCAGACAAGATATTAGGTTATCTTACTTGGATAAGGGTTAGTGTAAATGCTGGTACAAAGAAAGGTTATGCGTTTATTCATGGAACAAAAAAAGAAGATTTTAATAAAGTTATAAATAATCTTAAAGTGGCAGTTAAGATCAAGAATAGACGCAAGTATAAGTGTACAATAGGTGTTCAGTTCTTGCTTATGCCACAGAATTATAAGGAGGTCTTGAAATTGGCTTCGATATTAAAGAGTATAGGAGTGGATTATTTGGTAGTAAAGCCATATTCTCAGCATCCTTCAAGTAAAAATAAGTTCAGTTTTAGACTTAAGTCTATAGAATTATATCGGCTACAAGAACAATTGATGAAGTATTCAAATAATAATTTTAAAATTATTTTTCGAAATAAAGCAATAAAAAAGATGGAAGAGGATAAACCTTATAAATATTGTTTAGGTTTGCCTTTTGCAACACATATCGCTTCTGATGGTAGCATTTATCCTTGTAATACTTTTGTTGGTAATAAGAAATTCAAATTTGGTAATATTTGTGATGAAAGTTTTAAAAATATTTGGGAAGGGAGAAAAAGGAAAGATATCATGAAGATGATATATAACAAATGGGATATAAAAGAATGTAGAAAATCGTGCCGAATTGATGAGATTAATCGTTATCTTTGGGAATTAAAGAATCCTGGCAAACATATTAATTTTATTTAAAAATATATATTAAATGAATAGAGAAGATATTAGCCTTTCTGTTTGTGTTCCGGCGTTTAATGAGGAAAATACGCTTAAAGAGGCGGTAGAAGATTTAATATTAACTTTATTACAAAAGATTAAGGAACTTGAGATTGTTATTGTGGATGACGCAAGCACTGACTCAACTCCACAATTAGCAAGGGAATTGGTAGCGAAGCATAATCAAGTAAAATTTATCTCTCATGCGAAGAACCTGGGGGTAGGGGTGTGTTATCGTGATGCTTTAGCAGTTGCTCAGGGAAAATATTTTACCTGGTTTCCTTCAGATCATGAGAATTCAGCAGGGGAGTTAGCTAAGTGTCTTCCCTTTTTAAACGATAATTATATTGTAACTTCTCATCACCGCGATTATGATTTCCGCTCAGATTTCCGTCGTCTAATTTCTTATATTTATACTTGGGTTTTAAATAAATACTTCAGAATGAATTTAAAATATTATAATGGTTTAACAATTATTCCCACAATGTGTTTGCGGACAACTTCTTTGAAGTCAGAGGGGTTCGCCTTTGGAGCAGAAAGTGTTATTCATGCAGTCCAATCCGGGTGTAAAGTAGTAGAGTTATCTGCTCCCTTAAGGCAACGCGTTTCAGGAAAATCAAAGGCGTTTACAATTAAATCCATTTATAAAGTATTAAAAGACCTTTTTTTTGTTTTAAAAAAGCGAAAAAAAATATACACAAGGGAAATATAGCATAGTGACTGTTTGTCGAGACAAATCAAAGATAGTTGACATAATTGCCTTAATGGTAATTATTCTGGCGGGTATTGCCATGCTTTATTTGTGGCATCTTAATCCGGAATTTCGGACAACGTATGTAGGTGATTCTTTCGTTGACGCTAACCAATATATCCCGGGTGCTAACTTTAACCAATCCGGGTTTTTAAAATTACATTTTGTAGCTGATCTTGCCGTAGGCCCTAAGGAGTATCACCCTTTTTATTATACGCATAACCCGCCGTTATCGGAGATAATTAACGGTTTTTATCATAAACTTGGGTTAGTACGCATAAATCAACAACGCCTTGTTTGTATTATCTGGACTTTGTTAGGTTTATTTTTTCTTTATGCCTTTTTACGCCTTCTTGTTGGCCGTTTGATAGCTGTATGTTCTTTAATTTTTATTGTAACTAATCCACATTTTCTGTATTGGGGAGATAATCTTTTTGGTAGTCATCAGCTTATGTTTATCTTTGCAAGCATTTATTTCTTATTAAGATATACTCGACAGCGATCTGTAATATTTTTTATTCTTGCTTGGTGTTCCTTTTTTTGTGCATCATTTTGCAATTATGCGTTAATATTGCTGATTGCACTCTTTGCGATAGGTTTAAGGTTATTTCAACTTGAGCGTTTATCTCGTCGGAATTTATTTATCTTCCTTTCTGCTGGGCTTATAGCTTTTTGTTTACGTAATTTGCAGGTTATAAGCGTTATTGGATATCATGCTTGGTATTGTGATTTAATCGAAATTTTACTTCATCGTACATTTGCGATAACAACACCTTTGGCAAAAGTCTATGAAAAACTTCCTATTTTGCTCTGGGTAAATAGGCCACAAATTTCGATAGGATATCCATGGTTATTATATCTGCGGCTTGAGGCCCTCTATGGTTATGGTTGGAGTTTACTTTTAGTAGCGCTTGCTTTTCCTTTTGCTCGTCGTCGTTTGTTGCCAAAGAAATTGGCATTAAAGCTGTATCATTTGATTGTACTTTTTTTTGTTATGGGTACACTTTGGTATATATTATTTCCGCAACATACATCTGATCATTTTCATAGTTTTGTAATGTTGCTTTTCTTACCTTTTGCCTCTTTAATTTGGGGTTCTGTCTTAGTCGGAGTATGGCAAAATACTAAATTAAAACTAGTAAGAATTCTTTTTGTTCTTATTATCTTAATAGCCATAGGCTCAGCTCGTATACAGAATTTTGTTTCGCCGAAGCCTTTTCCAGGTATCCAAGCTCTTAAAAAGTATGAAGGGAAAATTTTCGTTACTAATTGTATTCCGGCATTAGTTGAATATTATACAAAAGTTCCGGCCGCATTTTGCGATAATAAAGAACGGTTTGATAACCTTTTACAGAGTAAATACGAATTTCACTTGAATAAAGATTATGCTACTTTTATTCATCCGGATTTTTTCTTTAATGTATCTGGAAAAGGGTTATGGCAGGGAGATTATTTTATTTCAGAACATTATCCATTGGTTGAATACGGTATAGGTTATTCTATCTATGACCTTCAACCAAGGAATAAATAAGTGAATAGAGGTAAAAATTAATTTATGAGACGAATATCAATAAATAGAAGCATCTTTAAAACAGAATATTTTAAAGCTGCAATAATGTATTTTCTTTTAATTTGCGTGGTATATCTACCTATTGTGTTTTGCGGTAAAACTTTATCAATGGCAGCCCGTTATCCTTGGTCTAATAAGAATGCTCCTAATACGCAATGGGTATCGTCAGAAAAATATCCCGATATATTTAATGTAGACATTAGTTCCCCGGCAGTACATGAAGAGCCCATTGATGTCTTTGTCGGCAATCAAATAAAGCAGGGAAGATTTCCAATGTGGAATTCATTCATTGCCTGTGGCACAGTAGTACAAGAATGGTTTTCTACAAGGACATTATTTTTATACCAACTTTTACAGGATATATCTCCTTGGCAGTGGCGGGATTTTTTCTTATTAGGACGCTTATTTATTGCCGCAATGGGAGTCTTTCTTTTTTTAAGGTTATTCGGGATTAGCTTTTATCCTTCATTTTGCGGGGGCATACTTTTTTGTTTTTCCGGTGCCATGACAATATTTCTCACCTTTACTGAAATGAGTAATGTTGCAATGGTATTGCCATACACTCTTATCGGAGCAGAGTTATTAATTCGCAAACAGAATATTTTTTCGTTAGCATTCTGTAGTTTAGCAGCAGCTTCTTTGGTTTTAGCCGGCCAGCCAGAAGTAGCTTTTTACGGTATTCTTTTCATCGTGCTATATTTTTTCTTTAGAGTATTTTTTGATATAAAGCCTCGGAAGGATGTTATAAAAAAAGTCAGTTCTTTCTTACTTTCAATGGTTCTAAGCCTTTTAGTTTCTTTACCATTTTTTATTCCGTTTTTGATGAATAGTAATCAATATCACCATTTACATTATTATGGGGGAACACAGGGGGTAGAAACACCTACTCCATTGGTAAACTTCATTGCTATTTTTCTTCCCGGGTTGTTAAGATGGCGGTCAATGGTAAGCTCTTTTACAGTAAATGCCGGCTGGGATTATTTAGGAGGGTATACAGGAATTTCGGGAATTTTCCTCATTTTGGCGAGTTTCAAAAAACAATGGTGGGGGCGAAAGAGCTATTTGTTTTTTTTATGTTTTGGTGTTTTCATATTGCTAAAAAATATGGGCGTACCAATAGTTAGCTGGATAGGTAGGTTACCTGTTTTTAACCAGGTTTGGACACCTCGTTGGGCAGGTCCTATCTGGAATTTATCTTTTTCTTTATCTGCGGCTTTAGGATTTCAGGCTTTATTTTTGCAACAAGATGAAAAAAAAGATGATTCTATCTCAGATGGGAGGTTAATTGGAGCAAAAGTTTGGTTGTTGGTGGGTCTCTTTATTTTATTTTTAAGCTTAATTACTGGGCCGCTATTGTGGCGTATTGCTAATTGGTTTTTAAATTTAACCGAAAGCTCCATTGATCTAATGATGTTTTTAAGATTTTTCTTCTTGGGGGCAGCTGGGATAATATTGTATAAGTCGGTAAAACGACTTCGTATTTCGCCATTATTTTTTGTACTTCTTTTTGGTGTGATTTTATGTATTTTAAATTTTCCAAAACAGCTTTTGCATATACGCATACCGTTTAGAGATATTTTTGAAATTAAAGATAAATTGGTTATTTTTTCAATGTGGCAGTCAATAGTGGAATCAGCTGCTTTGGGATTAGTTATGATTTTGACGCTTTTTGTGGCATTAAAACAGAAATTACTTAATAAATCTATAATTGTACCGGTCATCTCAGCAGTAATTGTAGCAGAAATGACATTTCATGTAACTCTTGGTTATGAAGAAGTTACTCGTTTGTTTAGGCTCTTTTTGTATTCTACAGCCTTACTAAGTCTGACTTTATATATGCTATTTTCTAAAAAAAAGATAGAAAGTATTAAAATAAAAATAGGAACATCTCTGTTTTTCATAGGTATTATATCTGTAGGTTTAATAGGAGCAAAATCTATTCCAAAGAGAGGAGATGCTTTTAGAAACCTATCCCCGAATTTTAATTATACCCATAATGGTTATTCAAGGGTATTGGGTATTAAAGGATTGCTTTTTCCTAATATTTCGGCTGCCCTTGGAATAGAAGATATCAAATCGATTGCAAGTGTTTCTCTTAGCAGATATCAGCTTTTTCAGGATTATTGTCTTTCAATTAAACCTCAAGGGAAGTATAAAAGTTTATGGTTTACTGGGATAATGGACCCTGAAACAGGACAAGATATATCAGGACACATTCGAGAAAGATTCCGTTTTTATTCACTTGCTGGTGTAGCTAATTACTTTTCTCCTGATTATGAAGATATACCTTATACGAAGTTGGTACAAGATGGGGTAGTTAAGAATTACCAGAATTTGGCAGTTATGCCCAGGACTTTTATTGTACATGATTGGCATTTTTCGAAAAATTCCCAGCAATCTTTAGAGTGGTTGTTAAAGAATTCTTCTAATCTTAGTAGTTCAGCAGTAGTTGAAACAGGTGGATTGATTTATGAAAAATCACTTAGTAAAAATAATTTATCTAAATCTAAAATTTTATCTTATAATATACATTCAGTTTTAATAAGTGCCGAGTCAAATGCTCCTGGAATTCTTGTTTTAACAGATACTTATCACCCTTCTTGGCGGGTTTTGGTTGATGGGGTTAGAGCAGATTTTTTTCCTGCAGACTTATGCTTTAGAGGAGTGTTTTTAGAACCTGGGAAACATATAGTAAAGTTTTATTATTTTCCGAGAGAGTTTTATATTTCTATCGGAATTTCTTTGATTACGTTATTAGGTATGGCTATATTAATATTTAGGAAATTCAAAATTTAGCGTTTACTATACACAAAGGAGGATATTAATTTATGAAAAATATAATTTCTAAGAAAGATTTAAAAGGTTTTAAGGAAAAGGCTAATTGGTTAAGGAAAAAGGTTTTGGAGATGGCTGTAGGTGCAGGGGCAGGGCATATAGCACCGTCTTTTTCTTGTGTAGAAATTCTCATTTCTCTTTACTATGGGGGATTTTTGCATGTTGATGGAAAGAATCCTGATTGGTCAGAACGGGATAGGTTTATATTAAGTAAGGGGCATGCTGCACCTGCTTTGTATGCAATTTTGGCAGATAAAGGGTTTTTCCCTTTATCAGATTTAGATTATTTTGCCAAAGAGGGGAGCCATCTTGGTTGTCATCCTGAAAATTCTACGCCAGGAATAGAAATCTTTACTGGTTCCTTAGGGCATGGCTTACCAGTAGGAGCTGGTTTGGCATTAAGTGCAAAATTAGATAAAAAAAAGTATTTAGTTGCAGCTTTACTGGGTGATGGCGAGTGTCATGAGGGTCCAGTATGGGAAGCTGCTATGTTTGCTGCGCAATATCAATTGAATAATTTACTTGCTATTATTGATCATAATGGGCTTTCAGCAACTGGTGTTCTTAAAAACTATTTAGGAGTTGAACCACTGAAAAATAAATGGGAAGCTTTTGGTTGGGATGCTGTTTTAGTAGATGGTCATTCTTTTGAGGAACTTTTTTCTGTGCTAAAATTTGCCTCTTCAAGAAGCTCAAGTAAACCTTTGGCAGTAATAGCTTTGACAACTAAAGGTAAAGGGATCTCATTTATGGAAAATAATCCTATTTGGCATTATCGTGTTCCTAAAGGAGAAGAATTGGAAATTGCACGAAAGGAATTAAACTTAGTAAATAAGGAGGTATGATGAAACATTGGGTTGAGGGAATGAGAGATTCTTTTTTTCGATCTCTTTTAAACGAGGCGAAAAAAAATAGAGATATAGTTTTAATTGTATCTGATACAGGTGCGATATGTCATGATGAATTTAAAGAAAAGTTAAGTGAACAGTATATCAACATAGGAATTGCAGAACAAAATATGATAGGGGTAGCTGCAGGTTTGGCAATGAGTGGTAAGATTGTGTATGTCTATGCGATTGTTCCTTTTGTTACTATGAGGTGCTATGAACAAATAAGGGTTGATTTATGTTGTATGAAATTACCAGTAAATATTGTAGGTATAGGCGCTGGGTTTGACTATTCAACACTAGGAGCTACTCATCACGGAACCGAAGATATTTCTTTAATGCGTTCACTTCCAAATATGACAATTTATAGTCCTGCTGATAGTTTAACTGCTAGTCTTCTTGCTAAACCGAATCATCAACAGATTGGACCTAAATATATTAGGCTTGATAGAACAGGATTTCCTTTGATATACAATAATAAAGAAGATGTTGATTTTTCCAAAGGATTTTCTGTACTTGGAAAAGGAAAAGATTTGTATATTATTGCAACAGGAAGGATGGTTTATGCTGCTTTGCAAGTTGCTGAAAAATTAGTTGCTAAATCAATTGATGTGGGGGTAATTGATTTGTTTAGAATAAAGCCTTTTAATCAAGAAATGATTTGGAATGTGGTTAAGAAGACAGAACGCATTGTAACTTTAGAGGAGCATTTTATTACTGGAGGTATCGGAAGTACTATTTCCGAGATGTTGGCAGTTAAGAAAGATGCCCCAGTATTAAAATCCATCGGAATACCAAATCAGTTTTGTGGAATATACGGCGAAAGAAAATACCTGCAGCAGTGGTGCAAACTTGATGTAGATAGCATAACAAAGAACATAAAAGAATGGATAGAAAAGTAGTAATATTTATTATTCTTTTAATTTTTGCAGTAATAGCACTTTTTTTACCGGCAATGGCAAAATGGCAGGGTATGTTTTGTGATGATCAAGCTACGTCGGAGTTTGTGAAGAATAGTTTCTTTGCTGGTAATTTACAAAAAGGTATCATACCTTTGTGGGACCCGCATATTTGGGGTGGGGCTCTTGTGCACTGTGCTTTTATATATTCGGGGTTAAATTATTATTTACCTCTTTGGCCCTTTTTTTTTCTTGCCGATTTGGATAATTTAAATCATAGCTATTGGATGCTTACTATTCTACCCCTCTTAATGCATTATATTTTAGCCGCTATTGGGATGTTTGTGCTGTTGAAAAAAGTCGTAAAGTGCAATAGTTTTTCGGCATTTATCGGTGCTTTTGCCTATGTTTATACTCCGGTTTTTACCTATGGTTATGTAGCTCAGAATATTATAATAATGTCGGCATGGTTACCCTGGCTGATTTTTTTATCCACAAAAATATTCGAAAGATTCCGGTTATGGAAATTACTTTTAGCTAGTATTATTTTTGCGTTTATGTGGACTGCTGGAGCACCTCACTTTTTATTTTTTCTTATGATAATTTGGGGTAGTTTTGTTTTACTTTCGATAATTAATAATTTATGTTTAGGAAAAAAGAAGGATGCGGCTAGAGCATTTTTTTTTGCTGGTATGATTTTTATTATAGGTATCGCGTTAAGCGCAATATATCTATATCCAATTTTTGATGGTATTGAACATACCAATTTGCATATGGAATTAACTCCCGACGCTGCTTTATCTAATAAATCTGGGAGTTTATCTCTACCTTATTTAGCGACTCTTTTTCTTCCTAATTTATTCGGAAATATTACCGGTGATAATCTTATCTTTAGACCTTTGGTATTTTGGGAAGCGAATATGGCCGGAGGCATGGCAACTACATTAGCGGTAATTTTAGGAATTTTATTGCCGTTTACGGTATTGTCGAAAAAAATCTGGAGTGATAATAAACGAAAATATGCTATCATGGGGGTTTTTCTTTATTTGTTTGCTATTCTTTGTGCCTTAGGGGATACAACTCCTTTTTACCGGTTAGCTGTTGGGTGGATACCATTGATAGGAGGGTTTCCTTCGCCAGTCCGTTATCGAATGATTCAATGTTTTGCTTCAAGTTTACTCATTGCGATAGGGCTGAATTATTTAATTGTTTCTAGACCTGCAATTCCAAAATATAAATTACGAAAATTAGTCAGATATTTTATAATTTTTTCGTTTTTTGTAATTTGTGCGGTATTATTTTTACCTCAGAATAATATCAAAAGAGAATCTTGGCTGGGCAGACCTGATTTCAAAGAAGCGGAATTTTTTTATTCAAAAGAACCTGCGGGTGTATATACTCTGGCAACCAATAGAATTAAAAAGATTGGGGTGATGTTTAACGGAGATTCGGTTGGTGAGATAAGGTATTCTGATAATAATAAGGCTTTGCCGGATGAGGGAATTCTGGCTGGAAGTTATAGTGTTTTAAAGAAAGGGTGGGCGGAGTTTGATGTAGATGTTCCCCCGGGTAAGTTTTTATGGATTTATCCTAAATCGGGTTCTGGTGAAATTGGGCATTGGGAAGAAAAACGACCATCATGTATTTATCGGGACAAATGGATTTCTAATATAGGTGTTAATTCTATTGGTGTTTTTCAGGGAAAAAATAATGAAAGGACTTCTTTGTTTTATAAAGTCGCAAGGGGTTATATTGTCAAGGATTCCTTGGTTTTTTCTATTTGGTATTGGTTGTTGATTTCACTTTTATTAATTATAACAGTATATTTTTTACCCTTGAAGAAGTTTGGCTGGTTTTTAACGGTAATTATTTTAATTGAATTTTTTGTTTTCGGAATGATGGCGTTTTACAAATGTAAGTTTACCGATTCAATTTCTTTGCCTCAGAATCATCGGTATCTAAGGCCTTCGGATCATCCTGACCTTCAAAATATAGTAACTCGAGTTCCCGCGGCAGCTACTGATCCGACATTGCGTATTGTTACGAGTTGCCCTGCAAAGGCTAATTTTGTTTATTTAAATAAACGATTTTCTTTGATAGGTTGGCCAGCCTATCCTCTCGATAATAGATTTAGGAAAGCTATTGAAACTTTTTATGGAAGATCCATGAATTTAGCTATATTCAATGGAATTTTTCCTCCCGGCAAAGCAGAATTTTTTAATAACTTTTCAGTCGGATATTTTATAAATAATAATCCTAAAAAAGTTTTTTTCAAAGAAGAATGTAAAGTTCTTGCCGAGGATACCAGTAGTTTTCTGCATATTAACAATAATGCTTTACCGAGAGTTTATACTTTAGATAGGGTAATAGAAGTTTTAGAAAATGAACAATTAGAGAGGTTGGTAGGAGATGATTTACGAAAAGCAGTATATTCAAAATCAATAAAAAGCCGGAATGCCAACTTTGAGGAGGATGAGAATTATATTGTTCATTTTGATGATCTTCAAAAAACGAATTTAATCAGCCGCATGGATTTTAGCAATCCTAATCGGGTAGAGGTAGATATTAATGTAAAAGTACCTTCAATGTTGGTTTTGACGGAAGTATGGTATCCTGGCTGGGAAGTTACTGTTGACGGTAAAAAAGAAAATATTGATTGTGTAAATTATTGTCAACGAGGAATTTGGTTGGAGAAAGGAAGTCATCAGGTAAGGTTAGAATTTCGGCCATTGGCTTGGTATATAGGAATGATTATTTCTTTGGGGACAATAGGGTTAATGATTGGATTGTTAATATTGAATGGATTGAGGCGGAGGAGATCGTGAGAAAAATATTAGCGGTTTTTTTATTTATAAGCATGGTGAAGTTTATAGGTTATCCTAGTGAAATTAGAAACCATTTAATTCAAGGAGATGAGTATTTTTTTGAAGGTAATATAAAAAATTTAAGATAAGTAATGAATAAAAATTCTATTTCTGTTATTATTTCTGCCCTTAATGAGGAGAAAAATCTTAAAACTGTGGTAGCAACGGTTTCTGAAGCAGTAAAGAAGAGGTTTGGTGAATATGAGATTATTATTTTTAATGATGGTAGCTCTGATAAAACTGGTGAAATAGCTGAAACGTTGGCCAGACGAAATAAATATCTTAAAGTTATTCATCATAAAAACTCAAAATGTCTCGGAGGTGTATATAAAGAAGGAAGGGCATTGGCAAAAATGAATTATTTGATTTTTGTTAATGGGAAAGGTGATATTCCTAGTGAAAGCCTTGATGCGATACTTGCACAATGTGGAAAGGCTGATATAATTATTCCTTATACGCTTAATAGTAAGGATAGATCCATACATAGAAGAGTAATTTCTCAGATTTTTGTAAGGCTATTAAATACAATATTTAGGTTAAATCTGAGATACTATAACCATTCTGTTTTGCATAAGAAGGAAATAGTTGATTCTGTAGATATATTTACTAATAGTTATGCTTTTCAGGCTGAGATTCTGATTAAATTAATTAAATCTGGGTATAGCTATATTGAAGTAGGTATTAGTGATAAGTTTGAAAAGGGTATCAAAACTAAGATTTTTAAATTAAAAAATATTATCTCTACAGGGTTATTTTTAATTAATATAATTAGTGAAATTTATTTTAGCAAAAAATATAGAAATAAAAGAGAATCAATTCTTGATAAGGTTAGATAACGAAGTGAGAATATGAGACAAATACCACGTTTTGTACCTTCACTTACCATTAGAGAGCTGCTTTCTATTTTAAAATCTAAACAAAAAAAAATAAATGATCAAAACGCATTAACGATGTTTGCTGAGCAGTTTGCGAAATACATTGGCGTTTCTTACGCGATTCCCGCTCCCTCAGGGCGAATGGCTTTAGTTGCTTTGATTCAAGCTTTAGAACTTCCTAAAAAAGGGGAAGTGATTTTACCTTCTTTGATTTTTCACGCTATTCCCTTGATATTTAAAGAGTATGGATTAAAGCCTCATTTTGTAGATATTGATCCTGATACTTATTGTATAAATACAGATTGTCTTGAGAAAGCAGTCAACTCATCTACTGTAGCGGTTATGCCGGTACACCTTTACGGGCGTGCTTGTAATATGGAAGCAATCAAGCGAATAACTAAGCGCCATAATTTGACATTGATTGAGGACTGTGCTCAGTCTTGCGGCGGCCTTTATTTTAATCAGCGCTTAGGAAGTTTTGGAGAAGGAGCAATTTTTTCGTTTCACCCTCATAAGAACTTTTCTGTTTTGGAGTCAGGGATGGTGGTTACTAATTCTAAGAAGGTAGCTTATAGAGCCAGATCTTTCATGGAGCAGTTTCCTTCTGTGGGTAAGTTTCATTTGCTAAAGACGTTATTATACATAATCAATATGCGTTTAATAACCCGGCCTCTATTTTGGAATTTTATTATAGGACCATTCTTGCGGCTTTCTTCTTGTATGGGGTTTGATCCCATTGATTTATTAACTAGTGAAAAACCAAAGGCTAATAGCGGCATAGAACAAGAGAACTTTTCTATGCCGGGAGAATTACATGGTCGCATTGGGATTAATCAACTTAAGAAGTTAGACAGTTTGAATCAGCAGCGTATTAATAATGGCAATAGGCTTTGGGAAGGGCTGAAAAATGTGTCTGGGGTTAAAGTTCCTAAACTTGCGACTGATAGAGAAAATATATACATGAGCTTTGTCGTGCGAGTACGAGACCGGCGGATATTTCGCCGTCGAATGCTAAGCCTTGGCGTAGATACTCATAAAGGGAATATGTTCGCCGGGCCTCATTTACCGGGGCTTGAGAGTACTGGGGAATGTAAGATTGCTGCTGATGCAGTAAAATATATGGTACACCTTCCAATATATCCGGAGATGAGTGATTCAGATATTGTTAAGGTTGTAGAAAACGTAAATACTGCTGTCTCAGGTAAAAAATATTAATAATGAACTTTCTTGAAAAACTAAATACTTCACGAAAATTTTTACAGGCGGTAGTATTTAAGAAAAGATCTCCCTTGTCAATTAGTTGGAATATTACATACAGATGTAATTTGAAGTGCGGGTATTGCGGTGCTTGGGAGAAAAAGGTTAAGGAGTTGAGCACAAAAAAAGTATTTGCTATAATTGATGAATTTATTAACATGGGGACTAAATTTATTAAGTTTAGCGGAGGAGAACCACTTCTTCGCGAGGACCTAGGGCAGATTATTGATTTTTGCAAGCGGAAAAAGCTTTACGTTCTTTTGAATTCTAACGGAACCTTGGTAAAGAAAGAGCAAGAGAAGCTAAAAGGGGTTAAAGAAATTCAGCTTAGCCTTGACGGTCCTCCGCAAATTAACGATGCTATAAGAGGTAGAGGTGTTCACGATAAAGTAATAGAGGCGGTTAAGATTTGTAAAGATAGAAATATAAGTGTGATACTGTCAACGGTGATATCTAAATACAACATTTCTCACATACCATACATTCTTGATATAGCTAAAGAATATAAAATTGGTGTTCAATTTCAGCCCGCAGATCAGATATTCTCTTACCGTGATAATAAAAATATAAACTTTCTTTTCAGTCCTAAAGAGGAGGACTATAGAAAAGTTATCAGTTTTCTTTTAGAAGAAAAATCGAAAGGCAATAAATTCATATACAATAGCATTTCCGGGTTGAAACATATTTATCATTGGCCAAAACCCCAAAAAATAAATTGTTTACTCAGTTTGCTTCGTTGTCATATTGAACCTGATGGAAGGATATTCGTATGTAATGATTTTAGAAATTACCAAAAATATTTGGTTTCTGTAGACGTAAGTTACAAAGAATCATTTGATAAATTGTCTCTTCCCTATCCCTGTAAAGAATGCTGGTGTAGCGATATTGAATACAATATGTGTGAAAGCTTTAAATTAGATAGCCTATTAGATATGTGGAAGAGATTTAGCAGTAAATAATATTAAAGTCGGGCGGTCTTGTAAAAAATAAGGGTAATGAATTTTTTTGAAAAACTAAATACTTCACAAAAATTTTTGCAGGCGATGGTATTTAAAAAAAAATTCCCTTTAGTCGTGGGGTGGAATATTACTTATAAATGTAACTTACGATGTGGGTATTGTGGTGCTTGTTATAACGTAGGCAAAGAGTTAGACACAAAAAGCATCTTTAAGATAATCAAAGAATTAGCTACTCTGGGAACTAGAATCATAAAATTTACTGGCGGAGAACCTTTTCTTAGGGAAGATTTAAAAGATATAATTGACTTTTGCAGGGCTATGAAAATAAGTGTTTTAATTAATTCTAACGGAACCTTGGTAAAGAAAGAGCAGGAGAAACTAAAAGGGATTAAAGAAATTCAGCTTAGCCTCGACGGTCCTCCGCAAATTCACGATGCTATAAGAGGCAAAGGCGTTCACGATAAGGTAATAGAGGCGGTTAAGATTTGTAAAGATAGAAATATAAGTGTGATGCTGACAACGGTGATATCTAAATACAACATTTCTCACATACCATACATTCTTGATATAGCTAAAGAATACAAAATTGGTGTTTATTTTCAACCAGTAGATCAAAATCTTTCCAGCAATAGCCCCAAAGACATTAAATTGCTTTTTGCTCCCGAAAATAGCGATTACAAAAAAATTATCCGCTATCTTATAGAGGAAAAAAAGAAAAATAATAAATTTATAAGTAATAGCCTTGCTGGTTTAAAACATCTTTACCACTGGCCGGTACCCAGGCCGGTGAAATGTCTGATGAATTTAATTTGCTGTGTTATAGAACCGGATGGTAAAATGTTTGTCTGTGATATGTTTCCCAACTATCGGAAATATTTAGTTCCTATGGGCAAAACCTTTAAGGATTCTTTTGACAAATTATCTCTTCCTTTTCCTTGTCAGCAGTGCTGGAATTGTTTAGCGGCGGAATTTAATTTGTTAGCGAGTTTTAAATTGGAAGCTTTAGGAGGGTTATGGAGAAAGGCTAGGAATATTTTATGAAAAGAAAACATTTAATTCCTTGGTGGAAAACAAATCTCGGGAAAAGTGAAACTGCGAAGGTCAAAGAAGTCATACTTAATCGTTATATAACTCAAGGTGTTATTACCGAGAAATTAGAGAAGCGCCTAGCAAAGTTGCTTAATATTCCATATGTTGTATTAACCACAAATGGTAGTACAGCTCTTCTTATGGCTTTAGTTGCTTTAGGAATTAAGCCTGGCGATGAAGTCATTATTCCTGGTTTGACATTTGTAGCTACTGCCCAAGCTCCTTTACTTTTAGGAGCGAAGGTCAAGTTGGTCGATGTGGAATGTAAAAGGCCTCTTATTGATGTGAAGAGAATAGAAGAGGCTATTACCCCAAAAACTAAGGTAATTATTCCTGTTCATTTGAATGGTAGAGCTGCGGATGTTAAGAATATAAAAAAAATAGCAGCCAAATATCGCCTTAAAGTGGTTGAAGATGCTGTTCAGGCTTTATGTTCGCAAAATTCCTATGGTTATCTTGGTACCCAGTCTGACATAGGCGCCTTTTCTCTAGGGGTTACAAAACTTATTACAGCGGGGCAGGGAGGATTCGTAGTTACTAAAGATAAAAATATCTTTAAAATGCTTAAAAAGATTAGGAACCACGGTATATCATCTCATTCAAATCCTTTGCCTAAATGTGATACCTTCGGTTTCAATTTTAAATTTAATGATATTCTAGCCGGAATAGGCTTAAGCCAGATAGAAAAGGTAAAGGAGAAAATTCAAGCCCATAAAAATATCTATAATTTCTATAAAAAAGAGTTACAAAATTTAGATTATATAAAAATAATTAATGTTGATACAACAAAGGGAGAATTACCTTTATGGGTAGAAGCAGTATGTGCTAGGAGAGAAAAGGTAATTGCTTTGCTTAGAAGTAAAAGAATTCAGGCTAAGCCATTTTATCCTCCCCTTAACGAGTCAGCTTATTTAAATAATAGGAGAGTGTTTAAATACTCAAAGATTTATGCTAATTATGGTATAGTATTACCGTCTGGCCCGGGTCAATCTAGAGAAGATTTAAGGTACATAGTTAGAATATTAAAAAAAGTCAATTTTAATATTAGTCCAAAATTTAAATTAGATATTTCAGCTATAAAATAATAAATAACCGGTATTTTTACGGAAATTATAAGAAAATCATGAGAGGAATTGATATTATAAAGTTAGGGACAAGCATTTTGTTTGCAAAAATTATGAATCGAAGAGTTCCTTTTAATGTCCAAATCAGAGTTATCGAACAATGTAACCAGCGTTGTAGTTACTGTCTGGGGGATTACCAGCGTCGGAATATTAAACCACCTGCTACCGAGCAGCTGTTTGAGGTAGTAGACGGATTAGCTCGTTTAGGAAGCAGACGTATTACATTATCTGGTGGTGAGCCGTTTCTTCGGGATGATATTCACGATATTGTACGCCGGATAAAATCTCATAAAATTAATTGTTCACTTACAACTAACGGTAGGCTGATTGATAGACATAAGAAAATGTTGAAGGATTTAGATCTGCTCTCTATCAGTTTGGATGGAAATAAGAGTGCCCATGATACTTATCGTGGTGAAGGTTCATATGGCGCAGCTATTCATGCAATTGAAGTTGCACACAACATAGGAGTTCCTGTGCAGTTAATATGTACGGTTACGCGATTGGTTGATCCCAAGTTAGAGATTTTGTTCAAATTCGCAAACCGTTATAACTGTTTAGTTAATTTTGAACAATTGAACCCTTTATTTAATTCAGACGGCACTATAACTATACGGCCAGAAGATGTGGGAGAGAAGGGGTTTAGTGCACTGCTTGATTATCAACTCAAGAATAAAAATTCTCGGCTTGTGCATAGTCAACATGTGCTTAAATATGTTCGCAATTGGCCAGTATCATATAATGTCTTTCGATTATTTCAAAAACAGATTCCTGCTGGTTTCAAGCCGATAAAATGTTATGCCGGTCGTTTTTCCGCTTTTATCGAGACTAATGGAGACCTCTTGCCATGTTGTTTTATGAGACCGGATTATCGTTCTGTTAATGTATTTGAACTCGGTGTCGAGACGGCCTGGAAGTTGATGCCTAAGAATGATTGTGCAACCTGTCGTTCTATTGGGTCTAATATGTTTAATGCTCTTTTTGCTTTACAGCCTAATACTTTGTTACATTTTCTAAACATGGAGATAAAAAGCCGGTTAAATGGAAAATATCAGGGGGTTTGAAATAATGAGCGAAGTTATTTTTAATAAGGATAATATTATTAAGATTGATAATAAAAGAATTCAGGATTTAAAACGAAAGGCTTTTAGAAATCCTTCTAAAAAGATAAGATTGTGTTTGCATCAAACCATTGAAGAGCTTTTGCACGAAATGATTATTGTCCATTGTAAGAATGCTTACATAAGGCCCCATAAACATATAAAAAAGAGTGAGTCGTTTCATGTTATCGAGGGCAGTTTTTTCATCGTAATATTCGATGAAAATGGAAGGGTGATTGAGAAAACTTTGATTAGTAGAGAACAAGAAGGCTATAATTTTCTATGCAGATTTGAGAGAAACTTATGGCATATGCTTATACCTATGTCCGATTTTATTGTCTTTCATGAGACAACTAAAGGGCCCTATACAGGTATAGGTAATAGTATATTTGCACCGTGGGCTCCTAAGGTTGATGATAGCATTGGGGTTGAAAAATTTATTAAAAATATATTAGATAGTAAGTAGTTTAAAATGACAAAGTTATATACTGATTCAAAAATCCTTCATTTTCATTCTAAATTAAAAGACCTTTCAGATAAAGTTTTGTCGGCGCCAATTCATGTTAGGTTGAAACCAACAAATAAGTGTAACCATAAATGTTATTATTGTTGTTACCGAAATGAAAATTTATATTTAAGTCAATTAGTTAATGAGAACGATGAGATTCCTCACGATAAAATGAAAGAAATCGTTTCGGATTTAGTCCGAATGAAGGTAAAAGCTGTAACTTTCTCTGGTGGAGGGGAGCCGTTATGTTACCCCTATATCATTGAAACTATGGAAGATCTTCTTAATCAAGGGGTAAAAATTGCTGTTTTAACTAATGGAAGTTTATTGAAGGGAAGGGTTGCAAAAATTTTAAGTCAAAGGGCTACTTGGGTTCGTATTTCTATGGATGCGGCGGATTCTAAGATGTATGCTGAGATTAGAGGGGTAAACCTTAAAGAATTTGATAAGGTTTGCGAAAATATTTCTAATTTCGTAAAAACACAGAATAGGAATTCTAAACTAGGCATAAATTTTATTGTAACTAAGGAGAATTGTAAGGATGTTTACAAATTCCTAAAGTTAATGAAAGGGTTAGGCGTTGATCATGTGAAGATTTCTGAATCTGTCGTCAGTACAAAAAAAGAAAAGAATAAGGAGTATCATCTTCCTTTTTTGAATTTGGTGAAAAAACAAATTATTAAAGGATTTTCGGATTTAGCAGACAGTAATTTTAAAATCATTGATAAATTCGATGATTTCGCGGATAATAATAATTATTACGAAAAAAAATACACCTGGTGTCCTTTTATTCAGTGTTTAACGGTTATTGGGGCGGATATGAATATTTATAGTTGTCAGGATAAGGCGTATACCCAGAAGGGCAAAATTGGTTCTATCAGAAATAAGAGCCTTTGGGAATTATGGTTTAGTGATAAGGCTAAGAAGAAAATAGCAGGTTTAAATCCGGCTAAAGATTGTATTCATCACTGTACCCAGCATACTAAAAATCTTATGTTGCTGGATTATCTCGATATTAACCAGTCGCATTTAGAATTCGTATAGCTTTAAAAACTAATTATAGGGAGGTTTATTATGGCACTTGTTGACTTTATATCTCAATTGCATACTAAAACAAAAAGAGATTATTTACAACGAGTTCTAAAACATGATAAAGCAAGCTGTGCACGGGTAGCTAAAAAATTAGACAAGAATTATTGGGATGGTGACCGTAAATATGGGTATGGAGGCTATCAGTATGATAGTCGTTGGCGATCAGTGGCGCAAAACATGATTAAACACTATGGGTTAAAGAATGATAGTCGCGTATTAGATGTAGGATGTGGAAAAGGGTTTTTTCTCTATGATGTAAAGTCAGTGTTATCTCAGGTAGAGATTAGAGGAATAGATATATCAAGTTATGCTATAGAAAATTCAAAGGAAGAGGTAAGGCCATTTTTGGATTTGGGGCCAGCGCACAAGCTCCCCTATTCTGATAATTACTTTGATTTAGTTATCTCAATTAATACTTTGCATAATTTATATATTCATGATTTGGAAAAGGCTTTGCAAGAGATAGAAAGAGTGAGTAAAGGGAATAGTTACGTAGTAGTAGAGTCTTATCGGGACGAAAACGAGAAGGCGAATTTGCTGTATTGGCAGCTTACCTGTGAGTGTTTTTATAGGCCTGAGGAGTGGAAGTGGCTTTTTAATAAATTTGGCTATAACGGAGATTATTCTTTTATATTTTTTGAGTAGTAGTAAATCGGAAGAATGAAATTTAGTGATTTTGTATATTTTGGTTGGCAAATTGGACGTATGCATTTACAGCCTACTTATCGAGTACCGCTTAGCATATATATTGTGCTGACAAATCGTTGCAATAACCGATGTGTTTATTGTCGCACGCATGATCTACCCCAAGATGATATATGGACCACAGAGTCGTTAAAAAGAACTATAAGTGAAATGAAAGCTTGTGGGGCAAGGCGTATACAGTTAACTGGAGGAGAGCCAATGGTGCGATCGGACATTGGTGAGATTATTGCTTATGCTAAGAAACTAGGTTTTTTTGTTGGTATGTCAACCAATGGCTATCAAGTTGCTGAGCGGATAAAAGAACTAAAGGGGATAGATGTTGTATTCTTGTCTTATGATGGTCCGCCGAAAGTTCATGCTCGGTTACGTGGAGAGAATAATGTAGGAGAGATTAAGTCTGCGTTGTTGGCATTGAAGACAGCTGGTATTTGTGTATGGACTACTACTGTTTTGACAAAATGGAATGTGGATTTTATTGAAGAAATTGTGCAGTTTGCTAAGCAACAGCGTATCTTAGCTAATTTTAATAGGTTAGAGTTTTTTTTAAAACCACCTGCTTATCTTCATCCTCTTGCCGATGAAGTTCAAGATTTGATATTGGGAGAAGATAAACAAAAAAGAGCTTTTCAGAAGCTGATTCAATTGAAATCCTCTGGTGCGCCTATTGGTTCTTCATTTGAATATTTAAAAAGTGTAGTGGAGTGGCCTCATGCTGATAAAGTAACTGATTCAAAACTTTCGAAGAGATATCGATGTTGGGCTGGTCGTGCCTATGGGCATTTAGATGCAGACGGAATGCTATATTCTTGCGGCTGGGCAGCTTTATGGAAACTTCCAGGTCTAGACGTTTTGAAAGAAGGATTTCAATCATCATGGAAGAAGTTAAAACCTATAAGTAATTGTAAGTCTTGTTCGCATGCTTGCGGTGTGGAAAATAATTTGATTTTTTCATTAAATTTTTCTAGTATAGCAAATGCTTTTACTAATTTAAGATAATAAAATGTTAGAAATACTACATAAAAAGCGAAAAATAATTTTAATGCTCATTATTGTTTTGGGTTTTTTTCTAAGACTTCATGCTGCAGCCGGTGTGCCTGTTAATTGGGATGAGGAAGATGATCTTGTAACTACCAGAAAGATGTTTCCAGTTAATCAAGATATGAATTTGGCACAAGTAGAGGGTAACCTTGATACAGGCAATATTGGTATTAAGATTTTAATACGTTTCGGGTGGTATCTTTTCGGAGATTCCCTTTTTGGTGCACGCTTACCTTTTGTAATTTTGGGAACAATTATCATTTTCTTTGTATATCTTCTTACAAGTCTGACTTTAGGGACGCACACGGCACTTCTCGCATCATTTTTGTTGTCTATAAGTCAATATGATATTGGCATAACAAGGTACGTTGATTCTGCTACGCCTCTTGTCTTTTTCACAATCATTTCGCTACTATTTTTTTATAAAGCTCTTTTAAAAGACAGCAAATTGTTAATTTTGCTGAGTGGATTAAGTATCGGTATAGGATTCTGGTTTAAGGAAAATGCCTGTTTTTTGATACCAATATATGTCATTTTTTTGATAAGTTGCCGTGAATATCGACATTGGTTGAAAAATAAGTATTTATGGCTTTCCTTTGCTATGGCGATGAGCCTTATTTTATTTAACGCTTATTTTACATTAGTTCCCGGTGCGCCAAGACATGACTATTTTGGTTATTCTCTGCGTGCGGGTTTGAGCATAAATGCTATAGGGCTTTACTTAGGAGAATTGGTTTTGCTTCTACTAAAACCTTTTAAGGGGTTCTATAGCTATGTGATGGGAAGTTTAGACCCACAATTTCCAATAGTTAACTTTGTGTTAGGGATATTAATATTAATGGCAGTAGCAAGGTCTTTAAGGAGTAAAAGGCCTTTTGTTAAATTATTAGTGGTTTGTTTTCTATTTAATTTTATTCCATTTATGTTTTTAAGAGGCGGCGTAAAGGAAATTGATAGCTTTTGGTGTTTATCAAACTTAGATTGGAGTATTCTTAACTTTATTCCTGGTGTTATTCTTGCAGCAAGCATGTTAATGGATTTTAGCAGGCGATTTAATTGGAAAAAAGGACTACTTTTTGGGGGAGTAGTAGTTTTCATGTTGATAAGAACATTGCATTTTATTAGTTTTCCCTTAAGTTATTGTTTTCCGGCGATGGACCATAGTCTTAATATACAATTAGATGTACGCGGTCCCCATTTTTTAGAGTTAGGTGAAATTGAGGCAGCAAAAGACATTTTCCGGCGGATATACGAAGTTGCCGATGAAGGGTCACAACAAAAAAGGCAAGCGGCTTTAAAACTTGCGGAAATTCTAATTCGAGAAGGCAGGCATAAAGAAGGCAAGAAGCATTTATACTATATACTTTCGAATAATCCCGATGATAGAGATGCTTTGAGATTACTGAATTAGCAATGAAGATACTGTAGTCTGGGTGTAAAATTAACAGATTGTTTATTTAAAGAATAATTATGACAGCGAACGGATTTTGTTTTAGAGTTTTAAAATGATTAAAAAGATAATTAATACCAGCAAAGTTGTAATAAATTATATTATGGGAACTGACTTTAGAACAAAACCTATCTTGTTACAAATAGAACCGACAAATCATTGCAATTTAAAGTGCGTAATTTGCCCAAATGAAAAAATGGTTAGAGAAAGAGGTTATCTGGATTTAGCATTGTTTAAAAAAATTGTCGATCAAACTATTGATACTGCATGGGAGTACTCTTTTGCTATAGGTGGAGAGCCGACTATGCATCCGGATTTGATTGAAATGATTCAATATATAAAAAGGAAAGGAGGCAGGGCTGCGCTATATACAAATATGAATTATCGAGATAGTAATCTAAGCCATTCTTTTATAAAGGTAGGGCTTGACCGGATAGTCGTGAATATGTGTACTGTAGAGGCTAATACTTACAAAACAATAACTCAAACTGGTGATTACCATCTCTTTATTCGTAATTTAACAAAACTCAGAGAAGCCAAAAAAAAATTGAAAAAAGAAAAACCAATCATCGTAGGTTCTTTTTTAAAAACTACAGTGAATAATAGAGAATTAGATGAAGAAAAAAAGAATTTTAGAAAATATTTTGATTATTGTATGGTTTTGGAAATTCATGATTGGGCCGGTGATCAAAATATCGCGGCCTTAAACCCCGCTAAGGAAAAAAGCTGTATCAAAAAAAGATGCAGTAATTTAAGAACATCGGCGGTTGTCCTTTGGGATGGTAGAGTAGCTGCTTGCTGCTATGATTATGAAGGAAAAGTTATTTTTGGAAATTTGAACCAAACAACGATCTATGATATTTGGAATTCGCCGGAAATCCGAAATTTTAGAAAAAAACACCGCAACAGTAGTTTTTGCAAAGGTTGCCAAGAGAATATGCGGTCTCAATTTTCAATCAAAAATATATACGACTATTTTAGAATAAATTTGCAATAAATAATTAGTAAATCACGACAGATTAAAATAGAAAAAATATAGGTTTAATATGTTATATAAGTATAGGAAAAGAATATTATTGTTTATTATTCTTGCTGGGTTTGGCTTGCGTTTTTATTCGGCAATTGCTAAACCTATTAATGAAGATGAATGGAATGATCTTAAAGTAGCAAGGGCGATTTCATTTGATCCGAAGAATCTAAACTTACCGTTGATAGATGGAAGAAGCGACAGCAATTGCCCGATGCCCTTTTACTATGTAGTAAAATCGGGATTATACGTCTTTGGTGATTTTCTACTGGGAGCCCGTCTTTCTTTCATAATTCTGGGAACGATTACAATTTTGCTTGTTTATTTCCTTGTAAACTCTGCTTTGGGAGTTGAAGCTGCCCTTTTTTCTTCATTTTTGCTGTCTATAAGCCAGTTGGCTATAAGTATTACAAGATTTGCCGATTTGGGTGTTATCGTTATGTTAATTTCCGTTCTATCTATATTTCTATTTTACAGAGCTTTAGTTAACAATAACAGGAGTTTGCTTTTGTTGAATAGCTTAATTATAGGCATAGGGTTTTGGTTTAGGGAAAGTGTGTGTCTTTTAATACCTATATATATTATTTTTTTGTTAAGTTGTCGTGAATATAGGTCTTGGTTAAAGAATAAATATGTTTGGATTTCTTTCGGTATTGCTTTTTGTGTAATGTTACCGCGTATATATTTGATTTTAAGTCCCGGCGTTCCCAGGCTTGAATATCTTCGTGAAACAGTTCATGCAGGAATCAGTATGAGTCCCTTTGTTCTTTATTTGGGGGAGTTGATTTTCTTTATAATTAAGCCTTTTCCGGAATTCTTCAATCGTGTCGCGAGTACAGTAAATAATGAATATATGTTTGTTAATTTTGCCTTAGGCATATTGATATTTGCGGCAGTGTTAGTATCTCTAAGAAGTAAAAAGCCTTTTATAAGACTGCTTTCTGTTTGTTTTTTATCTGAGTTTGTTCTATTTAGTTTTATAAGATCCAGTAAGCACCATTGGGGTATCTGGGATTTCGAATCTTTTTATTACAGCATCATGGGCTTTATCCCAGCAGTTATACTTGTCGCGAATATGCTAATAAATTTTATCAGGCGAAACAAATTCCGTGGGGTTTTGTTTTCTGGTCTCTTAGTGATTTTTATGTTAATAAGGGCATGGGATTGTGTGACATTTCCTTTAAATTATTGTTTTCCGGCAAAGGATTCCTGTATTGAGGAATTACTAAGTTATAAAAATGGTGGTTTTTTTGGACATGACAATGACATGCCGATTGATATGACAAAAGACATTTTCGAGAGGATTTATAAGGTTACTGATAATAAACCGGCATATAAAAGGAAGGCGGCTTTGAGGCTTGCTGATATTTTAATTCGAGAAGACAGGCATAGTGAGAGCAGAAAATATATATATTATATTCTTTCTCAAAATCCTGACGACAGAGAAACTTTGAGATTGTTGAGAGAAATAGAGGGTAAAAAGTAAGAAATGCAAGTTTAATATGCTACATAAGTATAGGAAAAGGATATTGTTGTTTATCATTCTTGCCGGGTTTGGCTTGCGTTTTTATTCCGCTATTCTTGCGCCTATTAATTATGACGAATGGAATGACCTTAAAGTTGCAAGAAAAATTTCGTTCGATTTGAAGAATCCTAATTTACCTCTAATAGACGTAAGGGAGAATAACAACTGCCCGATGTCTTTTTACTATATTGTAAAATTAGGATTGTATGCTTTTGGGGATTTTCTTTTCGGGGCGCGTTTACCGTTTGTGATTTTAGGTACAATTATGATTTTGCTTGTTTATTTCTTTGTAAAGCCTGTCCTGGGCGTTAGAACCGCCCTTTTGTCGTCATTACTGCTGTCTATAAGTCAGTTTGCGATAAGCATTTCAAGATTTTTCGATTTGGGTGTTATTGTTATGTTGATTTCTGCCCTATCTATATTTCTATTTCACAGAGCTTTAGTTAACAATAACCGGAGTTTGCTTTTGTTGAATGGCTTAATTGTAGGCATAGGGTTCTGGTTTAGGGAAAGTATGTGTCTTTTAATACCTATATATATTATTTTTTTGTTAAGTTGTCGTGAATATAGGTCTTGGTTAAAGAATAAATATGTTTGGATTTCTTTCGGTATTGCTTTTTGTGTAATGTTACCGCGTATATATTTGATTTTAAGCCCTGGTGCTACCAGGATTAGATATATTTGTAACACGGTACACACAGGCATTAGCATGGGTCCCTTTGCTTTGTATTTAGGGGAATTAGTTTTGTTTATATTTAAGCCTTTCCCAGGGCTTTTTAATCATCTCGCCGATACTGTAAACGTCGATTATATGTTTACCAATTTTGTTGTAGGTATACTAGTGTTTATGGCTGTAATTTTTTCATTTAAAAGCAGAAATAATTTTATAAAATTGCTTTTAGTTTGTTTTATTTCCGAGTTTATTTTTTATAGTTTTATAAGGTCTGGAAATCCTGATTGGGGAATTTTTAATTTTGAATCTTTTTACTACAGCATTATGGGTTTTATTCCGGCAATTATACTTGTTGCAAGCATGGTGGTAAACTTTTTCAAGAATTATAAATTCCAGGGATCTTTGTTTTTACTCGTTTTGGTGATTTTTATGGTAATAAGAGCATGTATTTTCGTGACTTTTCCTCTTAATTATTTTTCACCCGCAAAGGATTTTTGCATTGAAGAGCTACTGAATTGTAAAGGTAGGTCTTTTAGATTTGAGGATAATATGCCTTCTGACATAGAGGAAGATATTCTTAAGAGGGTTTATAAAGTTACCGGCAGCAGGCTGGTATATAAAGAGAGGTCTGCATTACAGCTGGCTGAGCTTTTAATTCAAGAAGACAGGATCAAGGAGAGCAGAAAATATTTGTATTATGTGCTTTCGCAAAATCCTGCCAATAGAGATGCTTTGAGATTGCTGGGTGGACAGTAAAAGAAGATTATCTTCCCATAAATTAAATGGCAAATAGTTGGAAAATATTAATAATTGTGTGTTTATTTTTTATTTGGTTTTATGAGGGTGAATGTTCGGAAAATAATTTGATACAAATTATAGAAGAGCAGTTTTTTTTAGATTGGAAGTTAGATGAAGATATAATTAATAAATTTGCGTTTAGTTTAGCTAAAGAAGAATACTCCTTAGTAGGCGAGAATCAAAAATATATATTAATGAATGATAATGATCCAAAACAATTGTGGTTGTTTAAGGTAGGAAAGCCTTTAGCTCTTATCGTAGAAGAAGTAACTTCTAGATGGGGTAAGCTTTGTGGTCTAAATTTACCTTATGTACATAAAATTTCATTGCCAATTAATAATGTTATGGTTAGAGGGACGATTCAACAAATGCTTTGTAATCCTGAAGCGATAAATGATATTAAAAATCTTAATTTTTCTCAGAAGGATGGATTACAAAGGTATTTTATTTTTGATTATTTTGTAATGAATAATGATTCTTTAAAAAATCATTTTTTAATTGTAAAAGATTATGGTAAGCTTTATGGGATTGATGAAGATGATGGTTTTTATCAGGATGTCAATTTGATAAAAAAAAATGAATTAAGCGAATTCTTTTTTGAAGATGTTGAAAGTTTTGTTTGTGATGAATATGCAGATTTTTGGAATTTATATATAAATAAAGAAATAAAAATTGATTTTAAGAAAGGGTTAACCTTAGCTAGTTTTATGAAAAACTTGAATGACTGTATGGTCTATAAAATATTTAATCCAATGTTTGAGACAGAAGAAATACCTTCTTCGGATTCTATAGATAAGCTTATTTACAAGAAAAATATTTTGTATGAAAAGATTACAAATTTCTATAGAGTGCTCTCTAAACAACAAGGGGAATATTTTTCTGGAGCTGTCAGTAATAAAGAGATTTCTGACTATGAGATTGAATTATTAGGAAAAATAGAACAAGGAATAAATGAAAAGACTGTTTTATTAGGGAAACTTAAGGAAAAATCAATTTTAAACAGAAAAATATAGATGTTATAGCTTCGTGAGAAGCTTGGATGTTCATAATAGACAAAATATTTATTCCTGTTTTGGAAGAGAATGTTTCTTTACAACAGATTGATTTGGAAAGTATTTTTAGATATTTAAAGACAGTGCGTAATAATTCAATAAATATCTTTGAAAAACTAGCTATAAGCATTTATATTTTAAGAATTAATGAGTTGTCATTAGAAAAGATTGCTTATCCAAACGAGGAAGATTTGTATAGACAAATACCTACGATGATTAATCCTGAGCTCTTAGATGTTAACTCTCTTAAGGGGGAATCTCTATCGATTGTAGAAGAAGATATCCCCTTAATTGACATGAACGAAGAGTATCTTTATACAATGAATCTGTTGTTTGTTATTAAGGGAGAAAAACATTTAGTTGATAGATAGAGCAGCTTGGTTTAAAGTAGATGGTATTGTAAAAAAGATGAATTAGCTTGATTAAGCATGAAAAAGAAATACATAAAACTTATTATTTCTTTGGCAGTAACTTGTAGTGTATTTATACTTTTGTTTCAAAAGATACATTTTGCTAAAGTTTTTAATTTAATAGGGAAAATAGATTTTAGAGTTATTTTGTTCGTATCGGTCATCTCAATTTTTAACGGATTTTTTGTTTCTTCACTTAGGTGGAAATTAATATTGAATAAAATGGGTTGCGATATATCATGGAGGGAGTCAATGTTTATTAAGGTTGGCAGCGATCCCATAATTGGCAGTATGCCTTTTAGAGCGGGAGAAATCTCTCGAGTCGCATACTTAAAGAGTAGAAAAAATATGCTGGCTAGTACGGCTATTTTTTCAATCTTTATCGAGTATGTTCTAACTATTTTTATGCTTTTATGTTTCGTTGTTTTAGGAAGCATAGTTTGGGTATTTTATGGCAATAGCGCGCCATTAACTGTGCGGGTATCTCCATTCTTTGGTTTTGTAAAGGGAAAGGGATTTTTTTCTGGCAACAAATGGGTTAGTAATTTAAAAGAGTGCTTCAAAAATCATTTTATAAGGCAAAGAATTTTTTTAAATAAAGAAATATTATTTTGTACTTTTTTAATAGGATTTCTTGATCTGGTGTGTGTTTATCTTATTGCCAAAGGCATAAATGCTAGTATACCTTTATTTTCGCTGTTAATCTATATGCCGTTAGTAATTCTTGCTAGCAGTATTCCAATAACATTCTTAGGTTTAGGAATACGGGAGAGTCTTATGGTATTTTTATTTATGAAATATGCATCCTGTGAAAAAATTTTGGCTTTGGGAATTATATATTCTTTTGTAGATCGTATTTTACTAATGCTTATTGGCTTGAGTTTGGTTTCTTTATTTGTTAGTAAAATTATTAACATTCGGAGATGAATATTTTATGAGAGTCGCTTTAATCCTTCCCCCATGTACGGAGGAAGAAATATTTGGAAAATTAACTGGTAGTCATCCCGTTTTGCCGCCCCTTGATCTTGCATCGATTGCTTCTTCTTTAAAGGTGCAAGGACATAATGTTACTATTTACGACTGTTTTGCAGGGCATATATCTAAGGAACAATTGAAGATATTATTGGAAGAGAATAAGCCACAGGTTGTCGGTATCACGGTTGACTTACCGTCGTTATCGTCACCTTTGTTGCCTCAAGCTTACGATGTAGCTAAGCTGTGCAAAAATATAAATCCGAGTGTGAAAACTATTCTTTATGGATATTCTCTAACGAGGTTTCCCGATTGGATTTTATCAAAAGACCAAGTTGATTTTGTTATTCTAGGGGAAGGGGAGATAACAGTAGGAGAACTTTTAAAAACTATAGAAAGAAGAGATGATTTAGGATGCGTTGATGGTTTAGGATTTAAATTAGACGGAAAAATTATCATCAACCAAAGAAGGGAACAGATGAAAAATCTGGATATATTACCTTTGCCTGCATATCAACTTTTGCCTATTGAAAAATATAAGGTTTGTCCGACCTCAATCAAAAAACAACGCCAAATGACTATTATGAGCAGTCGCGGCTGTCCGTTTAACTGTTATCTTTGTACATCACCTTTATTTTGGCGTCGGGAGTGGAGGGGACACAGTCCAGAATATTTAATTAAAAACATGGATTATCTTTATAAGGAGTATGGGATAGAAGATTTCCAGTTTAGAGATGATATTTTTACTTTTGATCGAAACCGCGTCAAAGAATTTTGCACATTACTTATAAAAGGAAAGCGGACATATGTTTGGAATTGTTATGCAACTTTCAGTACGATTGATGAAGACTTGGTGAGATTGATGAAAAAAGCTGGATGCTATCAATTAGATTTGGGAGTAGAAACTGGTTCGGAACAGATACTCAAGGAATATAAAAAAGTAACAAAAGGCCGGGTAAAGAAAATGATGGTAATTATGAAAGATGTTGGAATGGAAACAAGACTTTTCTTTATTATTGGGCCTCCTTCAAAAACTATTCAGGATGTTGAAAAAACAATTGATTTTGCAATTGAGTTAGATCCGGATTATGTCATCTTTTCACCTTCAGCTCCTTATCCGGGAAGTCAGTTTTATGACCAACTAATAGAAAAAGGGTATCCGCTTCCAGATTTCGAAAAAGAATTATTTATTGAAAATGAAGCAATTTGTGATTTACCGAATTTCAGTCGGAAATATATCAATATAATGGTTAAAAAGGCGTTTCGAAAATTTTATTTGAGGCCACGATACGTTTTAAAGAAAATACTATCAATAAAATCTGTTCATAAGCTAAAATATTTCTTTCGTAGCTTTATTTCTTTAATTTCTTTTATAGGAGGTTCCAAGAAATGAAGGCGAACTCAAGAATATCTCAAAAACATTATAAGAAGATATTTTTATTGAAACTTAGTTCATCTGTGGTGGAGAGGAACCGTCCTTTGGTGCATTCTTCTCCTTCTCTTACATTAAAATGCATAGAAGCTTTATTACAGAAGAGGGGAGATGTAGATGTGCAATTGGTTGATTGCTATATCAGAAAGTATTCTATTGATCGTTTAATCCAAGTCTTGCAAGAGAGTGCACCGGATATTATTGTTGTAGATATAAATTCTTATGAATATCTAACTTGTACTAATTTTTTAAAAAAATTCAAAGAGCATTTTTCAACGCTTGTCATTGCTATTGGAAGTGATCCTACCATTCGATTTAGCAATTATTTTGAAGATAGTGATCTGTTTCAGATTGTTCTTCCCGGAGAAGTTGAAAAAGAGTTGATTTGTGTGTTAGATTTCTTAGATAAAGGAGAAACAATAGATTCTATTAGAGAACGATACCGTGAAAGGTTTGGACAGTATGGTCCTGTTATAGATAATGATTTTGATTCTTTACCTTTTCCTACTTACAATCAATATGAAAGAAAAAAATATTGTTTTGTTTATCCTTTGCGAATTAGAAGGCGAGTAAAATGGGGATATATTTTATCAAGTAGAGGGTGTCCTTATAAATGTCGATTTTGTTCTCCAGCAATTAGAAAAACATATGGAAAAGATTTTCGAATAAGAAAGGCATCTAACGTTGTCGATGAAATAGAACACTTAATTAGAAATTACAAGATTAATGTTATAAGTTTCGAAGATGATAATTTTACTACTGACCGCCTACATGTTGAAGGAATTTGCAATGAAATTTTACGCAGGAAGATTGAAATAAAATGGATTGTTCATGCCCGGGTTGATAATGTAGACTTTTCTCTATTAGCCCTTATGAAGAAAGCTGGTTGTGAATTATTACGTTTTGGTATTGAGTCTGGTTCTTCCAAAATTATTAAGTTTATTCAAAAAACAGATCGTAAGGATTGGAATAGTAAAGCTATTCAAGTTTTTCAGGATGCTAGGTCTCTTAAAATAGGGACACTGGCATTATTTATGTTAGGAATTCCTACTGAGACGGAAGAAGATATTAAGGATTCCTTTAACTTACTAAACTTTTTAGATCCGGATTTCATACAGATACATTTTTTTACTCCCTATCGTGGATCCGATTTTTATGAAGAGCTTAAGCCTTTATTGAAAATTTTGGATGAAAATAATTTTTATCATTATGCTACACCGTTGATGTCATTTAGTAATGTAGGGGTTGAAGAATTGAAGAAATGGCGAAAGTATTTTTATAAAAAATTTTTATTTCGACCAAAGAATATAATTAGGCATGTTTATAATTATGGATGTTTTTATTTGTTTAATCTAGATGTGTTTTTTGAACTTCTGAAAATGAGGATATATCTAAAAGATGAATAAGGTTTTTCCAAGAAATCGAGTAATTTTTTCGCGAGATAATTTGTTAAAGATTAGAGAATGTTACAGGAAAGATCAAATTATTGAAGGACCTGATGTTGGCGTTTTTGAAAAAATGTTTGCATCTTATATTAGGGCAAAATATGCTGTATCTTTTTCATCCGCAAGATCAGGGCTCATAACAATTTTAGGTGCTTTAAATTTTCATCCTGGGGATGAGATCATTCTTCCTGCATACACTTTTCATGTTATTCCTGCGATTATTAAATCTCAAGGATTAAAACCTGTTTTTGTTGATATTAGAAATGATACCTATACTATAAATACTTCATTGATTGAAAAGAGTATTACAAAAAAGACAAAAGCTATTTTTGCAACGCATATATTAGGACATCCTTGTGATATGGATGATATTATGGCTCTTTCACAGAAATATAATCTTAAGATTCTTGAAGATTGTGCTCATGCTTGTGGCGCTGAGTATAAAGGGCAAAAAGTCGGCTCTTTTGGTATTGCCAGTATATTTAGTTTTGGCATGGGTAAATTAATGAATTGTTTTGGAGGCGGGATGGTCACATGTCAGGATGAAGACTTAAGAGATCGAATACTAGAGAAGCGAAGATTTTATGAAAACTTTTCAAAAATTCAATTATTTAAGCATATGGTAAAGTTTTTTGTTTTCTGTTTTTTGACAAACCCTAAAGTTTTTGCTGTTACAGGATATGTTGTGATGAGGATAGCTCAAGTTTTTCACAATGATATTTTTGACCGAATTCCTAATGAACCGGTAAAATTGTGGCATCAATTTCCCAAAACATTTTTTAGAAAATTTACCAATGTCCAAGCAGCCATTGGTATTCAGCAATTAGAATCTCTTGATGAGAATATTAATAAAATTATAGGGAATACGGCGATTTATTTCCGAAAATTAGCAGGTAGTGGGTTAGATTTACCTTTTGTAAATCCCGAAGTAAAACATGTATATCTTTATTTTCGTATTCGGTTACAGCGAAGAGAAAAGCTAAAACAAAAATTGTTAGAGTATGGTGTAGATATTAAAAAAGATGATATTGCAGTTTGTCCGGAACTTGATATTTTTTCGGAATCTGATAAAAATTATCCGGTAGCAAAGGAAGTTTCAAGGACATCTTTAGAACTTCCTTGCTATTATAGTTTGTCGGAAGGGGATATCCATCAAATAACAGAAGAAATAACGAAAAGTTTAGGGCATTTTGTGTAATAACATTTTAGGAGGAGAATAAAAAATAGACATTCTTTTAATTAAACCATATTGGCCATATCCTTATAGCAGGGGCGAGGATACTTATAATCGTATTTGGCCTCCATTGTCTTTAGCCAACTGCGCAGCTCTTTTAGAAAAAGAGGGACATAAGGTAAAAATACTCGATGCTCATGCCCAGCGTATGTGCCCAATACAAGTAAGCCGCTTTGCTTGTAATTTTGATAAAGTATTTGTTACTTCTTCTTCCCTAGATAAGTGGCAATGCCCTAATATTGATATCAATCCTTTTATAGAAACAGTTCAACATTTAAGAGAAACCAATAACGAGATATATGTTATGGGTTATCACGGGACGGTAAAATCGGAAAGTATTCTAAATTTGACAAGAGCAAAAGCAGTAATTAGAGGAGAGCCGGAAGCTACAGTATTAGAGATTTGTTGCGGGAATGATTTAGCTGATATTAAGGGTATTTCTTTTAAAAAGAATGGCGAGATAATTTCCACTTTCCAAAGAGATTTAATAAATTTGGAAGATTTGCCTGTTCCAGCCTTTCATTTATTGGATTTTAAAAAATATTCTTATGAAATATTAGGAGGTAATTTTGCTTTATTCGAGATAAGCAGAGGTTGTAAGTTCAAATGTAAATTTTGTAACAAAATTATGTATGGAAAATCCCTAAGGGTTAAATCTAAAGAGCAGGTGCTTAAAGAGATTACGGTAGCAATAGAGGAGCATAATATAAAAACAGGGTATTTTATAGATTTAGATTTTTATTCTAATGAAAGTGTTGTAGATGAAGTTTGTAATTATCTTATAGAAAAAAACTATAGATTTAAATGGGCATGTCAGACAAGGCCTGATTTTTTAAATATCGGAATTCTAAAAAAATTAAAAAAAGCTGGCTGTCAATTAATCCATCTGGGTATAGAGAGTAGTTCAAGTAGGCTGTTAGGTGAATTGAACAAGAAAATAGATTTTGAGAAAGCCAAGGAAGCTGTTAAGTTTTGCCGTAAAGCAGGTATAAAAACCCTAGGGTTTTTTATTTTTGGTTTGCCCGGAGAGATTTCGCAAGATAGAGAGAATACCTTTAATTTTGCCAAAGAGCTAAATGTAGATTTTGTCTCATTCCATAGAATGTTTCCTTATTTGGGGAGCGATATTGATCAGGATAATTTTAAGTTTGATAAAGAGGTAGATAAATTTACACGCAGTGCATTCATCAGGTATTATTTAAGATTTTCTTACTTATGGAAGATAAATCTAGGTATAATTTTAAAAGGATTAAGGTTATTTCTTGGACGTCTTAGGACTTTATAAAATTAAAAATAATTCTATTTGAGTTAGTGAATATTAAAAATAGTGGTTTAGGTTGAATTTAAACTGAGTAGGTGTAGATGAAATCTGTATCGGTAATTATTCCTGCGTATAATTCAGAGAGATGCATTTCAAAATGTATACAATCTGTAATGCAGCAAGATCGCCAGGCGGACGAAATAATTGTTGTTGATGATGGTTCTGTGGACGCAACATCTTTGATTGTAAAACAATTCGGGGTAAGAATAATTAATAAAGAAAAGAATACTGGTGCTGGAGATGCGCGAGATGTTGGTGTAAGGGCCGCAAAGAGCGATATCATTGCTTTTATTGATTCCGATTGCTTAGCCCCTAGAGACTGGTTAAGGGTTGCTTTGCAAGAATTTGAAAGGGATTCTGAACTTGGCGGAATAGGGGGTTTTTATTTTTGTCCTCTTGATAGTGGTTCTCTTGCGGCCAAAATTTCAAAATTAGAGAACGATTACGATTATTATATTAATGATATAACTGAGATTTTTCCCCAAGGAGGAAATTCTTTTTTTTTAAAGAAAGTATGGGAAAAATACCGTTCCGGAGAAGAAAAGTTTTTCTTTTCCGGAATGGCCAGCGGAGAAGATACATTTGTGTGGGCCGAGTTGAAAAACCAGGTTAAGTTGAAGACTATAACATCTCCACGAGTGATACATTTACCTCCCAGCATGCTACAATACTTTAAGAGGCATATTAATCGCGGGAAATCCGGAACAATTTCTCGATTATATAAGTTACCACAGAATGAAATATATGACTTAGGTTTTATTGATTGCGGCGGAAAATCTTTATGGTTTTCAGCGCTATTGTTATTATTTACGCTTATAGTTATTCCGTTTACCTTAATCTTTCCGCTAATTGGGACAGGGCTAATATTATTTTTGTTGATTGGCCATATAGTTTTAGCGAAGGATTTTTTTGATTTCAGTAAGGATAGCATTAGCTCTTTGAAAGAGAATATAATGTTACGTTTTGTTATAATGATTCGCCACTGTTGTTGGGCTATTGGATTGCTTGATGCTGCTGTTGATTTTATATTTAGAAAAATTACCTTTAGTTGGAAGTTGATTAATTCAGCTATTTATATGTGGAATCCCGGAAAAATTTTGCGTTTATTTTTCTTTGTAACTTCGAAATGTAATGCGGATTGTGATTTTTGTTTCAATAAATATCGAATAAAGGAGAAAAGCGCTACCGATCAAAAACATTTATCAGTGGATGAAATAAGATTGCTGACTAAAAAGATAAAGCGGTTGCCATACCTTACGATAACGGGAGGAGAGCCGTTTTTGCGAGGTGATTTATTCGAAATAGTTAATCTTTTTTACCTCAATTGTAATTTACAGTGGCTTACTATTACTACTAATGGAAGTTTAACGGAAAGTATTGTTGAGCAAACCAAAAAAATTGTTAGGAATTGCCCTAATTTGTTAGTAACTATACAAGTGAGTTTAGATTTGATTGGTCAAGAACATAATAAATTAAGGAATCTTGTGAATGGTTTTGAAAATTTATCAGTAACACTACGAAAGTTGGGGCGGTTTAGTGATTATCATGATAATTGTCGAATTCAAATTGCAACAGCATATAGCGAATTCAATCAGCACAGAATTGACGAGATCTTGGATTTTTGTATAAAAAACTTCACATATGACGCGCATTTATTTTACTTATTGAGGGAAAGAGATAAGAGAATTACAAATTCAACAAAGGAATTACTTAATTCTTTCTTAAAATTACAATATAGAATGGGAAAGAAGCGTGCAAGAGTAGCGGGATGGAATAGAATTCTTAATGTTATAGAAAGAATGGTTTGCGAAGATATTGTTAGGTTAAAACGAAATCCCAAGCTTTTGCATCCTTGCAAGGCCACTAAAAAATTCGTAACTTTATACGATAATGGTGAAATTACGCCATGCGAAATTTTGGAAAGAGAAGTTCTTGGAAATATAAAGAAAAACAATTTTGATCTTTATGGAATCCTTAGATCTAAAGGCGTTCGAGATTATTATAAAAACAAGATTGAGAAAAAATGTTATTGTGATTTGGATTGTGCTATGGAATTAAATATCCTTTTTAATGCCAAGTCAGCAATGAGGTTAGTAAGAAGATTTCTTGTGGCAACTTAGCGGTGGCATGGATTAGGTTTAATATTTATGAAAGATTTTATAATGCCTAAATACTCTGTATCTTTAATTTTACCAGTTTATAACGAAGATAAAAATATTGGAAAGATGATAGAAAAATCTTATCGTTTTTTCCAGGTAGAGGAGAGAATTTCAAATTATGAAGTTATAGTAGTCAATGATGGCAGCAGGGATGCTACAGCAGATGTTCTTAGTAAATGTAGGAATTTATATCCTAACCTAAAAATTGTAAAGCATAAAGAGAATAGAGGCTATGGGGCAGCTCTGAATTCTGGATTTAAAAATTCTTCATATCCTAATGTATTTTTTATGGATGCTGACGGACAGTTTGATATCCAAGATTTTGGTAAATTAATCTGTTATCTTGGTCGATATGATATAGTTACTGGTTACAGAAGAAAAAGGCAGGATTCTCTATACCGGATTATTTTAGGAAAAACGCATACTTTTCTAATTTTTTTATTATTTGGGCTTAAACTGAAGGATGTAAATTGTGGTTTTAAATTGATAAAGAGGGAAGTCCTCGATGCATTGAATTTTGTGTATTCGGGGCCGTTGGCCTATTCCTATATTTTAGTAAATGCGAATAACAAAGGTTTAAAAATCAAAGAAGTGCTTGTCTCTCATTACCCCTGCAGAAAAGGTAAGCAGACTGGGGGCAGCTTGAAGGTTATCTTTATTGCGATCAAAGAACTGCTAGAGTTATGGTATCGGGTTAAGGTAAAAGGGAGAAAAACCAAGAAGTCTGTGTGGAGCAAATGAAGATACTTAATTGGAAGAGATTGATATCAATATGTTTAATTTTGGCAGTCATAACAGGTGTTTTATGGATTCACTTCGGTGATTTCAATGATAGGCCGCTGCATGAGGCTTCGTTTGTCGATTTTGTGAGCTGGATGAAAAACCATAATTATTCCCAGTCAATAATAGATATATATGAATGCAATTATCAAGATCCGGTTCTTAAATTAATAATTGAAGAATATTTTAAGATTAAAAGAGGAGATTTAAAATGGCCACAATATTCTTTAATTGGATATATGAAGTTTAAGAGTGCAGATAGCCTCTATCTAAATTTTATAGAAGTTATTCCTACAGATAAAAATGCTCAATTCCAGGTAGTTGATCCAGTAGCTGTGGATGATTTTAATAAATATCTTCAAGCACGATTTGGCAAAGATATTGTAATGAATCATAAAAAAGTTGCCGTAAACTATAACGAAGTTTTTGGAGATATTTTTTATTCTTATGAATCTTTATTCAAACCGAAAACAAATTTCAAATTAGCTGATTTTATAGCGCAGTTTGAGTCGCCCTGTATAATTAAATTTGATGCAGAGTTCATAAACGATAAGGTTGTAGTCGGAATATGGAATATACGACGCTGCGCTATTATTATGGGTAAGGATTATAGGTTAGTAAACGATATAAGCATTTTTGATAAATATGCTCATGAATTTGGGCATAATATTGGTTTGGTTCATCAATTTATTGATCCTGATAACCCTCTTAGAGGTAATGTTGATATGGAAGCAATACGGAATAACCGAGGAAGATATGTCGGTGTTGACGACATTATGATTAAGAGCAAAATGGCAGAAAATAAAGCTGTTGGCCATTACCTTTCTCCGTTGTCAAGGTATGCTCTTGAGCCCGTAAATGGTTACGAAGACAAAGATGAATTTGGAGCGGTTTATAACAGCCTTTATTCTCAAGAGGTTCTTGAGAGAATCAAAGCGTGTGCTTGTGGAGAATAACATTAAAAAGCATTTATCGGCCAAGTAAAACTTCCTTTACAGTCTTAAAAAATCAGATATAATAGGACATTAATAAAAGCTGTCTTTTTCGGGGCGTAGCGTAGCTCGGCTTAACGCGTCTGCTTTGGGAGCAGAAGATCGGTGGTTCAAATCCACTCGCCCCGACGTATTCATAAAATTTTGGTTGATGCGCCTGTAGCTTTCCGACAGTAGTCGGGATTGGGTCGGCTACATTTGCTTTTGGCGAATAAGTCTCATTGAACAATCGGATTTCTAATGAAAATGAAAATTAAAAGCGCCTGTAGCTCAATTGGATAGAGCAACGGCCTTCTAAGCCGTAGGCTGTGTGTTCGAATCACACCAGGCGCATATATTAGTGCTTGTAAACGTCTTGTAAAAGGTATATCCTATCGCTGGTTTAGGCCAGGGTTTAAACCGATAGGCTAAATGAAAAAGAGGAGAAATGTATGAAGAGGGTAGTAAAAAGGATTTTGATTACAATAAGTGCAATAATAATTATTGTAATCATACTTCATATTGCGCTTTTTACTTTTATTAATATGAAAGGACGAGATTTGATTATCGGGAGCTTAAAAGATAATTTTGGTCTGGAAGCAACTATAGACTCTTTATCTCTTAAATTTCCTTTTAATCTAGAAGTTAACAATTTTAAATGTGAAGCTTTGTCTTTTAAGAAAGGAAATGTTTCTCTTGGATTCCTTAATCCTTTTACTCGCAACATAGGCTTGAGTAAGATTTATTTAGATGGCCTTGGTCTAAAGGTGGTTAAAGACAATGATCAAATCTCTGTAAGCCAATTTTCTAAAGATGGACTTAAAGATAAAGAGAAAGTGGTTTTATATCAAAATAATCCAGACCTTAATGAGTCTAATCCTGAAACTAAATCTGGAGTGAAAGAAGAGAAGACTAAGTCTAAAGATAAAAATTTTTTTATTACTATTGGGAACCTTTATCTTAAAAATTCTAGAATAGAAGTAAGCTATCTTATAAAGAATAGACCTTTTAATATTATTTTTAGTGATCTTTCTTTGAGGGTAAAAGGCTTTACTTATCCTAATTTAAGTAGATTTTATGTAAACTTAGATACTGCCTTGAGTTCATTTTCTCAGGAAAGTGAAAAGATATGTAAGTTAGGTGTTATGGGCTGGGTTGATTATAATAATAAGAATATGGATGTAGATATAGATATAAATGATTTTGATTATTTTACTTTTAGTAAATTTTATCCTCCTTTTTGGAGACCAAATAATTTAAGATTAAAAGAGGCAATTCTTTCTTTTAAGTCAAATCTTAAATCTGAGGAGAATGAGTTAGCTATTGATAATTTATTGACTATAGAAGGAGTAAAATTTATTGAAGAAGAGAGTGAGGTGGAATCCTTTCAAGCTAAGACCTTAAAAACAGTTATTTCTTTTCTTAAAGGAAACAAAGACAAGCCTACTCTTCATTTTAAATTAATAACAAGCATGGATTCGCCTAAATTAGATTTTTCTTTACTTAAAAATAAACTTATGGAGGCCACAGGTATCAGACCTTTAGTTGCAATAGAAGAGGCCGCTGATAAGATAAAAGAGAAGATTAAGGATTTAGAAAACATAACTGGAGATAATTTTGGTGAAGTTTTAAAAGGTGTAACTAAAAATTTAGAAAACATTTTTAAAACCGATAGCTCTGAACAATCTAAAGAAAACAAAGAAGACGCTTTTTAGGCGAGAAAGCTCCTCAAGAATAGAATGTATTCATTTTTAGTATACTAAAAAATTAAAAAGTTGTTTCTATGGTGGCTATAGTGTAGCGGCAGCACAAGAGATTGTGGTTCTCTTAGTACGGGTTCAACTCCCGTTAGCCACCCCACTTCTTCGCTCTTCTTCGTCCTTTGCACTTCGAAGAGTTTCGAAGTGCAAGCATTGATGATTGGCGGGAATTGAAGAGGCTTGACAGAGGGGACGGTTCTCTGTCTTCAAAGTCATTGCATACCAAGTAGTTATGAATAGACAATTATTTTGTTATCTTTATAAATAAAGAAAAATGCCAATTGTTAATAGAATTGTAATTTATAATGGAGTGTTTATAACTCATTGTGCTAGTTAGCGATAGAAGCAGGAGAACCGTCCCCTTTTTACATATTAAGCCATTCTGAGATTTTTTTGAGATTTTCTTGCTAATACCCCATAATCCTATTATAATAAATGCTGGTATAGGGGAGAGGTTTCTCCTCGGTCCAGATGAGAGGGGCTCCATTATTTTTTGATTGTAATTTTTTAAAGTTATGAATATCTTTAAGTATATTAATTTAATATTAGGATAAAGGATTGGTGTAGTATGATTTGGTTTTTATTGATCTTAATTAGTTTAGCTGTGGTTTTAGTGATAATTGCTTTTTTACCGCCAAAAGCTAAAGCCGTAGATGATCTTGAAGTTAATTTTCAGAATAAGACTGAATTTGCTATTAGTCAATTAAAGGAAAAAGTTTTTTCCTTAGAGAGTGAGTCTAGTAGTGTAAACAAATTATGTTTATCGATAAAGGAAGATTTATTCAATTTAAAATCTAATGATTTAGCTTCCATTATTAAGTTTTTAAAGGAAAAAGAAGTTTCTGAACAAAAAGTTATTTTACCAGTACAGCAAAGTGAGAAATTTCAAGGACAGGGAAAGACAGTAGATTTTTTTAAAAAAGAGATAGAGGAATTATCCCATAAATTGATAGATTTGACCTTAGAGATTAAGAGATTAGAAGAAGAAGGAGAGAAGAAAGATTTGTGTATTGATGGGCTAAAAAGAAAAGAGATACAGCTTAAAAAATTGCTGGAAGAAGTAAAATTACGATTAAAAAAGAGTATTAAGGAACTTAGTGAT
>Ga0222667_1000071_pt1 | contig 64246 bp, 89 predicted proteins | sample AntAcemetagen657_FD_179854 | JGI IMG/M metagenome (GOLD analysis project Ga0222667, IMG submission 179854) | Saline water microbial communities from Ace Lake, Antarctica - #657 | ecosystem: Environmental > Aquatic > Non-marine Saline and Alkaline > Saline | place: Antarctica: Ace Lake... | reverse complement strand
ATGGTTAATTCGATTTAATCTATGAGAAGGGTCTTCAATAGCAAGCCTCCTTGCAATCCCATGTACTTCATACCCTTTATCTAAAAGAAGTTCTGCAAGATAACTCCCATCTTGTCCTGTAATACCAGTAATCAAAGCTTTTTTTCCCATAAAGAAATAGATTAATGATGTTTTTTAAAGATTATTGTGATGGGAAGTTATTTAATTATTTTATGAGATAGTAATTTTATAAAGATAGTTTAATATTCATTTAAATGGAAATAGAACAACAAAATTTTTCAAAAATAGCTATAAAAAATTCAAGTTATTTTTTAGCAAGAAATTTAATTCTCAAATTTGGAGGATTAATATTTACAATCTTAATCGCAAGGCTTTTGCTTCCAGAATTATTTGGAATTTATGCTCTTATATTATCTTTAGTAACAATTTTTATTACTTTCACAAATTTAGGAGTAGATGAAACTTTTTTAAGATATGTTTCAGATGCTTTAGGAAAAAAGAACTATAAGAAGGTAAGAAGCTATTTTAGATATTTATTAAAAATAAAAGCCGTTCTTGTTATTATTGTAATTTTAATTATTTTGCTTTTCTCAAGGTTTTTATCTTATGATATTTATAATAAACCCCTTTTGTTTTATCCATTAATTTTTTCTTGTTTATTTATTATTGCAGAGTCTTTTAAGGGTTTTATTTCACAACTATTTTTAGCAACAAAAAATTTAAAACCAATACCTTTCTTAGAATTATTACACCAAACAGCGAAAGTTTCTTTTTCAATTTTAGCTATATTAATTTTATCTTCAGAATTTAAAGTTGCAGGATTGTTCTTTGCACTAGCGTTAGCAGGGTTTATTCATTTGTTTTTATTTGTTTTAATTTTATATAAAAAAGATAAGACATTATTTATTGGGAAAAAAGAATCTGTTGATAAAAAAAGAATTAATAATTATCTTGGATTTATGAGTGTCGCTAGCATTTCTCTGGTCTTTTTTGGTTCAATAGATATTTTAATGTTAGGAAAATTTGTTGAATCAAATTATCTTGGATATTATAGGGCGGCATTGAGTCTAATTATAACTCTTGCTTCTTTGCTTTCTTTATCGGGAATCCTTTTGCCGATGTTTACCCAGATACATAAAAAAAGATTTGAAAGAGGTTTTCAAAAAACATTTAGATATTTAATGATTATAATTATTCCTTCAATAGTTGGAATTTTATTTATTGGAAAATATTTAATCTTCGCGGTTTATGGAAAGGAATATCTTTTGGCAGTTTCGAGTTTGTATTTTTTATCTGTTTTAATTATAACAATGCCCTTAATAACATTGTACACTACAATTTTTCAGTCAAAAGAAAAAGCAAAAATTTTAGCAAAGAGTGTTTTAATTTCTTTAATAATAAATGTTGTTTTAAATTTGATTTTAATAAAATATCTTTTACAATTTAGTCAGGAATATGTAATGATCGGAGTGGGAATTTCCACCGTTGTAAGCAGAGTATTTCTTCTAGGAATTTTAATTGTAAGTGCAAAACACCAATTAAATTTAAATATAAAAGGAATTGGTTTTAGAAAGCCAATTTTCGCAACACTTATCATGGCATTGTTTCTTTTAATATTTAATAATGTTGTTGATATGAATTTATTTTTTGGAATTTTAGAAATAATCATTGGAGCAGGAATTTATTTTGGAGTTTTAATCTTAACTAAAGGAGTAGGAAAAGAGGATTGGGAGTTAGTTAAGAGTTCAATAAAAAGGTAATTTTATAAATAGAAAAATTATTTTTAAATAATGAAAAAGAAAACAATAAAAATAGGCTTCAAATATTTTGGACCAGGATTTGATTCTCAGGATAATTTTTTTATTAATTTATTAAGAAAAAAATATAAGGTGATTATTTCAGATAATCCAGATTACATGTTTTATTCTGTTTATCCTGAGGTAAAAAAAGCCAAAGATCTTTCAAGAAAAGGAGATTTGTTTAAGAAAATCTCTCCGAAATTATATATTTTTGCAAGGAAACTTTATGTTAAACTTGCAAAAGTTGGAAAGTCAAATAAACCTTTAATCCCTCAAGGAAATTTTGTAAAGATTTTTCATGGATCTGAACACATAAAACCAAATATGGACGAATGTGACTGGGCATTTTCTTCAAAATTTGAAGAAGATTTTTCCCATCCACGACATATGTGGTTACCAACGTATGTGGCAAATGATTTTCAATTAGGGAAAAAAGCAATACCTCCTATTAAAAAGAAGATTAATTTTGGCAGAATAAAAAAGGAAAAAACGAAATTCTGTAATTTTATTTATTCCCAAGAAGTTCCTTTTAGAAATGATTTTTTTAAAAAATTAAGTAAATACAAAAAAATAGATGCACCTGGAAGGTGCATGACAAACTCCCCACCTATCAAAAGTGATAGTCCTAAAAAATCAAGAATCTCTTTAAACTGGGTTCAAGAAAAAATAGATTATTTAAAACCTTACAAATTTACAATGGCGTTTGAAAATGTTTCTCTCTCAGGGTGGACAACTGAAAAATTAACCCACCCCATGCTAGTTAACAGCATCCCAATTTATTTTGGAGATAAAAATGTAAAAAAGGAATTTAATACAAAAAGTTTTATTAATTTTCATGATTTTGAGAATATGGATAAATTTATAGAATACATAATAAAAGTTGATAATGATGATAAACTTTATGAAAGAATTCTCAAAAAATCTTGGTATAATAGCAAGGAGCTTCCTGAATGGTTTAAAGAAGAAAGTTATTTAAAGAGATTTAAAGAGATATTTGGGTAATATAATTAGATTTTATACTCCTTGATAACCTAAATATTTAAAAATATTTTTTTTGATTGATAATTACTTAAATGAGTTAAAATGAAAGTTAATTTAATAATTCCTCCCGACCCTTTTTTAGGAGACGATAAAAGAAATGCTCCTCTGGGAATTTTGTATATTGCTTCAGTTGCAAGGGAAGCAGGTTATAATGTTAGTGTAACAGATTTAAGAGGAAAAAAAGAAGATGATTTGACCAAACATCTTAAATTAGATTGCTCTGTTTATGGATTTACTTCTTCAACTCCAAGTTACTATAACGCGTTAAATCTAGCGAGAGAAATTAAATTGCAAAATAGTAAAGCATTAACTGTTTTAGGCGGGATACATGCAACATCTCTCCCTGAAAAAATAAATCCCGAATTTGATAAGGTTGTTATAGGTGAAGGAGAGAATTCTTTTTTACAGTTATTAAACGATATAAAGGAAAATAAAAATAAACGGTTTTATCAATCAGAAAATATTAAAGATTTAGATTCAATTCCTTTTCCTACAAGAGATTTGATACCTTATGATTCTGCATTCAGTAAAAATGCTTTTTCAGTAGGGGGAGAATATTCTGGAACAATAATAACTACAAGAGGGTGTCCAAGCAATTGTAGTTTTTGTGGAAGCCAAAAGATGTGGGGGAGAAAAGTGAGATTCAGGAGCCCAGAGAATGTAATTAAGGAAATTAAACAGATGGTTGAAAATTATGGGATAAAACATTTTAGATTTCAAGATGATACAATGGTTCTTAGGAGAGAACGTTTAAAGGACTTGTGTGAAAGGTTAGAACCTATTGGAATTAAATGGAGGGCTACAACCAGAGTAGATCGTGCGGATTTAGATTTATTAAATTTTATGAAAAAAGCCGGATGTGATGAAGTAGGTTATGGAATAGAATCTTTAGACCAAGAAGTTCTTGATAAAAATCAAAAAGGGATAAAAATAGGGCAAATTTATCAAGCCTTAGAAAATACTAAAAGGGCCGGATTAAAATCAAGATTATTTTTTATTGTTGGGCTTCCTGGGGAAAAGCCAGGATTTTCAAATAGATTAGAGGAATTTTTAGATAAAACAAATCCAGATGGAGTAGACATATCAACATTAGTTCCTTATCCTGGAGCACCAATATTTCATAATCCAGAACAATGGGGAATAAAAATAAAAATAACAGAATTTGAAAAATATCACATGACTTTAGGATTTATGAACGGAGAACTAGAAAGACCCTTGATTTTTGAGCATGATATTTTATCTGAAGAACAGATTAAAAAAGAAAGAGAAGAATCTCTAAAAATAATTTTGGCAAGAAAAAACGTAAAAAATTTCTGATATTTTTATTAATAAATTTACACTCTTTTTACTTGTTCTTTAACCCAATCATAAGTTTCTTTCATTCCCTTTTCTAAAGAATATTTTGGTGCCCACCCTGTAGAAAGAATTTTTTCATTGCTAAAATTTCTTGATTGAACTCCAACTGTCCCTTTAATATGGTTTGTTTTAATTTCCTTCCCTGAAATTTTTGAAATTATTTTAACTAAACCATTTACCGAAATATCATCAGAAGGACCAATATTTACTGATGAATCAAAATCAGAATGCATTAATTTGTAGATTGCACCAACAATATCATTAACATAAATAAATTGTCTTCTGGCTTTTCCATCTCCCCATACTTCTATCTCTCCCGGATTACCTGTTTCGGCAATCTTTCTTGAGAGTGCTGCAGGAGCTTTTTCTCTTCCCCCTTTCCATGTTCCTTCTGGGCCATAACAATTTTGAAATCTTGCAATTCTTACTTTTGCATTATATTTTCTACCAAAAGCCTGATAAAGCCGTTCAGAATAAAGTTTCTCCCACCCATATTCATTATCTGGATTGGCAGGGATAGCTTCTTCTTCACTCAATGCTTTTTCTCCATGAACCATGTCTCTATAAATACAAACTGAAGATGAAAAAAAGAATTTTGGAACCCCTAGTTCTTTTATGGCAGTTTCAGCCATATTAAGATTAATCAATGCACTATTATGCATTATGTCGCATTCTGCGCTATGAATAAACCCCATCCCTCCCATATCTGCAGCTAATTGATAAACTTCTTCAAATTTTGAATCATTTAATGTAATCGCTTCAAGGCAATTTTCTTTTTTCCTTAAATCTAAAATCTTAAAATCATCTGCTTGGCTTTTAGAAAACTCCGGATACTTTATATCAACACCTCTTACAAAATAATTTTTATTTTTCAAATATTTTACTAAATGGCTTCCAATAAATCCCCCTGCTCCACAAACAAGTGCTTTTTTCATAATTTTTTGATGAGGAGTTCTTTTTTAAATTTTTATGTGATTAAAAAACAACTATTTTAAAGATTATAATTTGGAAAGATTTTTAAGGACTATTTTTTATAAGATTATAATGGAGAAAAAATTAATTCCTTTTGATAAGATAATTTTTATGGATCCGGAGGATAAACAATATAATATTCCGAAGGTTTCTAATAAGGAAAAGAAATCTTTTTATTTTGATTTAAAGAGTAAAGGGTTTTATAATGGGTGTCTAAAATCTATAATAAATTATGATTTAGATAAGAATGTTTTAAAAATGTTCCTTGCAAGAACAAATTTCTTTGACTTGATGTTATCTAGAAAAATAAATCAAAATCTTATGCCTGTTTTAGCTGTTAATGCAATTATAGAAACAGAAGGGCAGATAGTTTTTATTAAAAGAGGAGAAGAAGTTTATGAGTATTGTAATTGTACAGATTTTCCAGCAGGACTTGTTTCATGCAATGAATTTATTCAAGAAAGATTATTCAATAGGATAAATGCAGATACAAAATTAAATGAAAGTGATTTGACTATTGGAGAACTTATTCCTTGCGCAATAATTCTCGATAAAGCTAGCTTTAATCTTTTTTATAAAGTTAAATACAAAGGAAGTAAAAAGGAGTTAGAAAACTTTTTTTCTAAAAATTTTGAATCTCAGAAACCTTTTTTAGTAAAAAAAGATGAAATTTTAACTTTCTTTAAAGAGGACAATAAACCACTTTTCTTTGAAATTTTGAATTTTATTTAATTATAAGAATCTAGAAATTTTTCCAAAGTTTGATAATAATCTTGTTTTTGATCTTCAGGCATACCCCAAGCAGGAATAAAAAAACCTCTTTCTTCAATGCTATCTCCAATAGGAAATTTTTCATCATCTAATGTAATCTTTTTTGCCTTTGCAAAAGGTGTTTGTTTTATCAAATTTCCACACATAATTGGCCTAATTTCTATATAATTTTTAGTAAGATAATTTACAAATTCTTTTCTTGTGAAAGGAGAATCTTCTCTGATAACAAGGGGATATGAAAACCAACTTGGTTGCGCTTTAGGATCTGATTCCGGAAGCACGAAATATTTTTCTCCTTTTTCATGGAAGATTGTATCTAATTCTTTAAATTGTTTTTCTCTTGCTTTAATAAATTTTGGAAGCTTTTCTATTTGAGCCAAACCAAATCCTGCTTGAATTCCACACATCTGATAATCATTTCCCAAAGTTTGAGTGGCATATCTATTTAAAAAATCTGTATCGGTTTCTTTGTTGTTGTGTGTTTTATAATTATGTCCCCAGAAAATAATGCTCTTAGCTAAATTGTTTAAAGATTCATCGTTTGTCCCAATAGCCCCCCCAACACCTGCCGTTGTAATGTGATGTGACCCATAAAAACTGAAAGCAACAAAATCTCCAAAACTTCCAACAGGTTTTCCGTCAAAATGACCGCCCATTGTATCGCAGCTGTCTTCAATCATCCATCTGCCGTCTAAAGAATTTTTAATATGCTCCATATTTGGCACATTTCCTAACAGATGCGGAAGAATTATTCCCACTATCTCAGGATGTTTTTTAATGGCTCTTTCAACTTGATCATCATCAACAACATAAGTTCCTGCTTTTGTTTCAACAAAAACAGGTATCCCCCCGTAGTCAATAGCAGAAGAAATACTCGTCGGGAAAGTTGTTATCGGATGCAAAATCAAATCACCTGACTTAAATCTATCTTGCTCTTTAAGTGCCTTTAATCCTGTAGTTATTGCGGTTGAACCACTATTAGTAAGATTAAAATAATCTATGCCCGTAAAAGCTGCCAATTTTTTCTCAAGTGTCTGTTGCGCATCACCATATCCATGCCAATCTTGTTGGAAAGGAATCATCATTTTGTCTAATTCATTGTTATCCCATTGAACTCTATTCATCAAATGTGAGTCTCCATGCTTTTCCCATTTTTTCCAATTTTTTTTATTTTCCATATTGTTTTTATTTGAATTCAATTTAAAAGGATTATTATAATTGGAAAGCACCTTTAATTTTATTTTCTGAGGGATTTTATAATCATATTTTCTTCAAATTCTTCATCACTTAATTGTGGACAAGGATCTTCAATTGGTTTGCCAAATTCCAATTTTGGTTTCATTTTTTCTCCACTATTGATTTCCACACTACATACCACTGGACCATTATGCATTTTGACTTCTAAAATTTTATCTTTCATTTCTGAATGATTTTTTATTTGAATAGTTTTTACCCCATAAGCTTTAGATACTTTCAATAAATCCACCTCTCCTAAGCCCCCTTGAGAATCACTAGCAGCATGTCTAGAATTGAACCATACATCTTGAAATTGTTTAATCATACCATATTCATGATTGTTCATAACAAAAACTTTAATTGGTAAATTATGTTTCACAACAGTTTCTAATTCTTTAAGATTCATTTTAAATCCACCATCCCCTGTAATACAATTTACATCTCCTTTATTTGAAGCAAATGATGCTCCAATACTTGCAGGAAATGAATATCCCATTGGAGAATTTCCAAAAGCGGAAAATAATTTTTGTTTTTCTTTAATTTTAAGGCCTTGCATCCCCCATGTTAAAGCTGAACCTGTATCCAAAATAAAAGTTTCTCCTTCTTTAGATTCATCTGAAAGGGCTGCCATAAAAACATAAGGATTAACTTTATCCTTTTGTTTAAAATATTCTGGTAAACAAATAGGGTATTTCTTCTTCCAGTCATTTATTTTCTTCTTCCATTGAGAAACATCTTTAGGAAAAATTGAATTTTTATCTTCTAAAACAACATTGAGAAAATCTTTTAAATCATAATTGATTCCAACATCAATCTTCATTCCTCTATCTTTATATAATTCTTTTGTATCTATATCTATTACAACTTTTTTTGCTTCTCTTGCAAAGGTTTCTGCTTTTATTCCAGTTTGTCTAGTATCTAACCTTGAACCAAGTGAAATTAATAAATCAGAATTTTGAACAGTAAAATTTCCTGCCCTATTATGGGATACCCCATATCCTTCCACAAAAAGAGAATGATCATGAGGTAAGATATCTATTGCTCCCCAGCTTGGAACTACTGGAATCCCTAGCTTTTCAATAAGAGTTCTAGTTTTAGATTCTACCCCTGCAAGTTTAATTCCTGCTCCAAGAATCATTACTGGTCTTTCAGATTCTTCAATTAGATATTTCATTTCTTCTACCTTTTTCCTTAAATCTAAATAATTAATTTCTTTTTCTTTTGGAGAATATGATATTAAATTATCAGTATTAATTTCTTCTAATTGAATATTCATGGGCATATCTAACAATACAGGTCCAGGTCTATCAGATTTAGCAATATGTATTGCTTTATCCAAATAATATTTTATATCTTTTGAATTTGTAATTTGATGTGAGAATTTTGTAATTGGTTTTACAATAGTAACAATATCTGTTTCTTGGAATCCAATTTGCCTTGGTCCTTCTTCATTAGTAATGTCTAGCGTAGAAACCTGTCCAGTAATATATAAAGAAGGAATTGAATCAAAATATGCACACCCTATACCTGTTATCAAATTTGTTGCTCCAGGACCGCTAGTAGCCATAGCAACACCTAAGTTCCCTGTTACTCTTGAATAGGCTTCAGCAGCAATGGCCGCTCCTTGTTCTTGAACAGTACAAATAAATTCTAAATTTTTATTTCTATAGTAAGCGTCTACAATTGGTACAATTACTCCTCCTGTTACTCCAAAAGCATGATTAATTCCTTTCTCTTCCAAATAATCAACTACATAATCTGCTACTTTCATTCTTAAATTTCCTCTATAAGTTGTATTTTAGTTATCATAATTTTTCTCCAAGATATCCTTCAAACCATTCATAAGTTCTTTTTAAGCCTTCTTCAAAAGACATTTTAGGCTCCCACTCTAACGCTTTTTTAGCTTTAGTGATATCTGCCACCCAGATTTTTGGCTCTATTCGCACGGGATTAAAATCCCAATTTATTTCTAATTTTCTAGGATTAATCTTATTTAATTTATTCAAAATATTTTCTATTGAATATTGTTGGCCAGAACCAATATTGAGGATTTCTCCTTTTATTTTATCATATTGTTCTGTAGCCTTCAAAACAGCTTCTAAAATATCTTCAACATAAATATAATCTCTAACGATTTTTCTTAAATGCAATTCTTCACCATTTAATTTGGCTTTTATTAAATGGGGAATTAATCTTACAGGTTCATCCCAAGGGCCATAAGCACTAAAGATTCTTAGTGTGGGAATCCCCTTTTCTTCACAATGAAGTGTCTGTAAAAGTTTTGTTTTTCCATATCCCTTCCCAGGTTGACATATATCCGATTCAATCATTGCCTTGTTTTTTATTCCATATTCGCTGCTACTTCCTATATTTATTATGGGGATTTTCTTAGCAGCATCAATAAGATTTGAAGTTCCCTCCACATTAACAGAGGACATTGTATCTGTATTTTGTTGGGATGCGGGAAATGTACCATAAGTTCCAAAATGATATATGAAATCTGGATTATACTCTTGAACTAATTTTTTTAAATCTCTTTGATTAGTTAAATCTCCTCTTAAAAAATCAATTTTTTTGTATAAATCACTCACACGCCAAGTTTTACTTTTCTCTCTTACTAATAAACCCACCTGATTGCCTTGGGAAATCAGTTTTCTAACTAAATTGTTTCCAATAAATCCTGTTCCTCCAGTAATAAAGGCTTTCATATAATTTACTTTATTTTCTCCTTTTTAAAATTAATTGTCATGAAGCAGTAGATGAAGAGCATAAAAATATTTAAAAGGGAAAAATTATTAACTTAGACTATAAAATGAAACCAGTAAATGCATTAGTTAAACCATTCACAGATTTAATTCAAAAAATTTTAGGACATTATAATGTAAAAGTCCTGAGGTTAATTCATGGTTCTATTCTATTCATAGAAGAAGGGGAACACTTTGAGATTAAATGTCCTTTAAAAAATAAAAATTTGAAAATTGCAGAAATTGGGGTTTTCACAGGGGTTAATTCAAAAGAAATGATGAAGTATCTTAATGTGGCAGAATTATATTTGATTGATCCTTATGAAAATTATGAAAATACCCACATGGGAAAGATTAATTTTAGTGAAGCGGAAACTATTGCAAAAAGAAGAATGAAAAAATTTGGGAAAAAGGTAAAATTCATAAAAGAATCTTCTTCTGATGCAGTTAACAGAATCCCAAACGATATGGACTACATATACATAGATGGAAATCATAATTATGAATATGTTAAAGATGATATAATGAATTATTGGGACAAGGTAAGACCAGGAGGAATTCTTGCAGGCCATGATATAGGAATCTATGATGTTTTAAAGGCAGTATTAGAATTTTCAAAAGAAAAAAAAGTGGATTTCTTCATTTCAAAAGATGATTGGATCATAATAAAAAACAAGTAATTTTTCTTAGAAATCCTTTTAAATCCATGGAGATTTAAATTTTTATGAATAAACCTTACTTCAATCCTCCAAAAATTTCTGTAATCTTGCCTATTTATAATGGAGAAAAATTTTTAGAAGAATCTCTCAAATCAATATTAAATCAAACTTTTAAAGATTTTGAATTGATAATCATTGATGATAAATCAAAAGATAAATCTCTAGACATAGTAAAAATACACAAAGATAAAAGAATAACATTGATAAAAAATAAAGAAAACAAAGGGAGTATTGAGTCCTATAATGAAGGGTTAAAGAATGCAAAAGGAAAATACATTGCTATTTGTACTCAAGATGATCTTTTTCATCCAAAACGACTTGAAATTGAATTCGATTATCTTGAAAAAAATCCCCATATATTCTTAGTAGGTACTTCTGCTACTTATATTAATGAGGGAGGAAAGGAAACTAGAAGATTTCAAAAATATGATGATTATAAAATGCTTGCTTGGCGACTCAGAAAAAGTAATGGGATAATCTTTTCTTCAATAATGTTTCGTAAAACTAGTTTATTATTTGATGGTCATTATGAGTATAATTTTTATTATAAATTATTGAAACAAGGGAAAAATCTAACAAATCTTCCTTTTTTTCTTGTAAAATACAGGGTCCATGAAGGAGCAGAATCTATTTATGATCAAAAAAATCAAGAAAAGTTGGTAATGGAAGTGATAGAAAAATTCAAAGATTTAAAAGATTCAACAAATATTTTAGAGAAGGTATTCTATTCAGCAAAATTATTTTTTCATTATATTAGAACTATGAAAGAAAAAAAAATTATTTAAAATAATCTTTTATTATAAATTTATCTTAACAACTCATTCAAATATTTCTTCCCCCCAATTTTTCAAGAGAAATTTCTTTTATAGTTTCCATAGAATTTTTAATAATCTTTTCTTTTTTCTTTTAAATCTTGTTTAACACATAATAAATTAGTCCACTGCTTTCCACATTTCTCTAAGATTTCTTTATCTGAAAGTAGAACTAGAGATTTAGTTTTATCATCAACATCATATAATTTAAAACCTTTTTCTCTTAAAAATTCTAAATAATCTTCTGCAATAAAATTAATCTCTTTTCCAATACCATCTAAAGGTTTGGGATAAAATTCTGTAATAATTTTTATATTTTCATTCATATCCAATAAATTAGATGTCCCTTTTCTTACTCTTCCTTCAGAACCTTCTATATTCATTTTAATAAAGCAAAAGAGTTTTATTTACAAAGGAAAAAATTTGGAAAAGATAATTATGAGAATCTTCGTCCACCTTTAAAAGAACAAAAACAACAAAGTTTTGACAAACTAAATTTAAGAACAAAAATATTAGTACAATTTCAAGATAACCAATCAAAAAAAGTAAGAGAACATATAAGAACTTATTGTAAAAAATATGGGATAAACAAGACAATGGTCCTTTTTTATGTTTTAAGTTTTATTCCATATAAAGTTACATATTTTTTTCAGCAAATAATTTAATTTTCTTTGGAATTTGCTTCCTTTTTGTTTCCATACTAAAGAAAATTCTCAATAAATTCCTTTTATAATTTTTATCCTAACAAAAATTCTAAATATTTCTTTCCCCATTTTTCAAGAGAAATTTCTTTTATAGTTTTAATAGAATTTTTAATAATTTTTTCAGCAGATTCTTTACCAATGAAAATTATCAAGATTTTATTTTATTTTTTAACACACCAAACTTCAATTTGGTCTCCTATCTTTAAAGCATTTACTATCCAAGTTAGAGGGAGAAATAATGCCTCTAAAACTCTATTCCAAAAACCCTCCCGTTTTTTTATACCGAATAAAAAATATAATGAAACTACAAACTGGCTTGGTCTTGAATTGTATCTTATTTTTTTAATTTTGAATCCTTCTTTTTTTAAGAAAGTTGAAAGATTTTTTTCAGAGTAGTTAATAAGATGCCTAGGGACTTCATATGATAACCAATTTTTTCCAAAAATTTTATTAGAAAGAGATTTTGTATTTGGAACGCCAATTATAAGTAATCCCTCTTTTTTTAATAAATTTTTTGTTTCATTAATTATTTCTGAAGGGTTATTTACATGTTCTAAAACATGGTTTATAGTTATAATGTCAAAAAAATCTTTTTTGAAAATTCCTTTTTTTAAATATCCTTTTTTAATTTTTAGACCATTTTCAAAAGCATCTTTCTCATCAAATTCTCCAGGTTCTATACCATATCCATCAATCCCCATTTGTTTCATTTTATAAAGAAATTGTCCTGTTCCGCTACCTATATCTAATAATCTATTCCCTTTTTTTATTTCTGTCCCTCTAATTATAAATTTAAAAGGCTGAAAAATAATTTTTTCAAATTTATGCTTGTTTTTTTTGTTAAAATATAAGTCATAAAGATAAATTTTAAACTTAAGTTTTCTTGAGTTTTTATCTATTTTTTTAAGAGTATAATATCTTTTATCAGCATAGTATTTTTTCAATTCTTTGTTTGAAGGTTGTGGATTTAAGAAAATTACCTTGCAATTTTTACATGTGAATAGATTAAACTTGCCTGGAATCCCTAAAAGTTTGTCATTTCCTTCAAACATAAATTTAAAGTCTTGTGACCCACAAACTTCACATTTCTTTATTCTCTTCATTTTAATAAAACTTCCATTGTTTTCTTCCCCCATTTCTCAAGAGAAAGTTCTTTTATTGTTTCCATAGCATTTTTAATAATATTTTCTTTTTTCTTTTTATCTTCCAAGATTTTTAAAACTTTTTCAGCAGCCTCTTTACCAAAGTTTTCAACAATTAAACCATTTTTTTCATCCTCAATTATTTCTTGTTCAGAATCTTTTGAACAAACTATCAAGCAACCAGAAGCCATAGCCTCTGATGTAACAAGTGTTGGCGCTCCACCTTCATATCTTGACATACAAAAGAAAACACCTGAGGCATTATAATAATAAGGAATTTTTTCTCTTGGAATATTTTTTAAAAAAATCACAAATTTTTTGTTTATCAAATGTTTAACTTTTTTTTCATCTGGTCCTATTATAATTAATTTAAATTTTTTATTTACTTTGTTTATCTCTCCTGCCAATTTTATTGCCCTATCTAAACCTTTTGTCCAATAACTTCCCCCCCCAACATAAAGTCCGTAAGTTTTATCTAAATCAAGATTTAATTTTTCTTTTATTTTATTTTTATTTCGTAATTTGAAATTTTTCAAATCTACCCCTGTTCTTATTACTTTGATATCCTTTTTTTTTCTATATAATTTTTGAACTTGTCTTTTCACTTTTTCAGAAACACAAATAATTTTATCTGCTTTTTTATGAGGTTTTTCTCCAAGCCAACTTATTAAGAGAAGAGGAGAAAATAGAATCTTCTGCAGAAGATTAAATCTCTTAAAATGATTTTTATTAAAATAATATGCTGTTCCATGAAATGTATGAATAATTTTTTGGTGTTTCTTTTTTTTATAAAAAAAAGTCCATAGCCCTCCTATCGTGTTAATTATGTGGAAATGATTTTTAGTAAAAAATTTAGTAAGTTTCAAATGGCGTCCTAAGGACATAAATGATTGTAATTTATTAGATTTTAATTCAAAATATTTTACCCCCCCTTTTGTATAAGAGTTATCTTTATTTCCAAAATAAACCCATGAAATTTCTAAATTTTTATGATGGGTTGTAATATATTTAATTAAATTTTTATGGTATAAAGCATATCCTCCTAAATAATTCGGGGGGCAATTAATAGTCATAAAGCAAATTTTTATTTTTTTCATGATTAAAGACATAAAAATCAATTTAAATAAATTGTTACAATGAAGTTATCATATATAATTTATAAATTCTGCTTTTCCTTATTTTACTTATTGCATATAAATTTTTTATTATCATTTTATTTTGAATAAGTTGTAAACTAAAGCTCTAATCCATAAACTAATATTTATTAAAAAGCCTTTTCTTAATTTAAAATTCTTAAATTTTAGTTTATCCTCGTCGGTACTCTTTCTAAATACTGCAACCATTGGAAGATAAATAAAAATTCTAAAGAACCTATTCCAACCTTTAAGGTGCCTACTTGAGAAAAAAATATCATTCTTAAACCTTGCCGCCATCCTTTCAGGACTAGGTTTAATATCAATGGTTTTTCCTTTTTTATGGATTATTTTTATAGAAGGAACACTTACAATCTTAAATCCTTTCTCTTTTGCTCTTAAACAATAATCTGTGTCTTCCAGAAGATAAGGATTGTAAATTTCATCAAGAAGACCAATTTTATCAATGACCTGTTTTTTAATTAACATAAATGCACCCATAACATGATCTACTTCAAAAACATCTTTTTTATTTTCATCCATTTCTTTTGTTATTTCCCATTTTCTAATGTAGCCACCAATATTTTGTATGCTATTATCTGGATAAATTAATTTAACTCCAAGAATCCCAATTTTCTCGTCGCCTTCTCCAACTTTCACCATTTCATTTAACCAATCTTTATTTATAATTTTTGTATCATCGTTTAGTAAAAGAACATAATCTGGTTTATAATTCTCTAATGCCTTCTTTGCCCCGATATTGTACACCTTACTAAATCCAGACCAACCTTTTGTAGTGGTTATATCAATTTCTTTGAAATCTTTTTTTATTTTCTGCCCAATTTTTTTGCTCCCACTATCATCCACCAGAAATATTTTGTAATCTTTGTAATCTGTTTTTCGCAAAGAAATTAAGCATTCTCGCAATAATCCTTCTTGATTATATGCAGAAATTACAATCGCTACTTTTTTCATTTTCCAAACCAAAATCCTAATTTATATGGGATGCCTCTTAAAATCCTCAACACAAAACTTTTAACACTCAACATTGGTTCATCAAATCTAAATTTTCTAAACTTATCTTTTTTTGTAATTAACTCTCTGTAAACTTTTCTTTCATAAAAATCTCTTGTTGTTTTCCCCCAGCGATACTGCTTTTTGAATAATTTTATTAAACTATCCGGTTCTATATGCCAGACAGCATTTTCAACTTCTCCCATTTTTTTAGAAATTTTTTCAACTTCATAACTTGTAACAATATGGTCTTGTGCGCCACAAATACTAATATGCTCTTTTGGAATATTACTAAAAGCTTTTAATAATAAATTTCTTTTAAAAAATCTCGGAAGAACAACTCCTTCTTCCAAATATTTCTGAACTAAAATTCTATCTGCATCATACAACGAAGGAAGAAATTTTTCTTTATTATAACTTCTCTCATAAAACCATAAATAATCATAATTTTTCATTTTTTTTACAGCCCTTTCAATTACAGTTTTTTCAAGAATTTGGTCTGAATCAAGCAACAAAACATATTCTCCTTTGCTTTTTTCTGCTCCGATAATCCTCGCTTCTAATAATTTTCCCTTGCACATTATAACTTTCGCATTAAATTTCTTAGCAATTTCCAGAGTTTTATCCTCACTATAACTATCAATAATTATTATTTCTACATTATCATAAGTTTGAGCCTTAACTTTCTCAAGAGTTTTCTCAAGAGTTTTCTCAGAATTAAATGTAGGTATTGTAACTGAAACTAATTTTTCCATTTTGATTTGCTTGCAATTATCATCAAATGTGGTCTAAAGAAATAAAACATATTATAAAATAATCTTAAATTTGAATTTATTAAAGGATGGTTTCTAAATTTATAATGTCCATAATATACAAAATCTATTTTTTCCATAGTAAATCCAATATTTTTTAAGAATATTTTTAATTCTCTAACAGAGTATTCTCTTATATGTCCATAATGACCTATTAATTTATAAGTTTCAAATCCTTCAAAAGGGTCTTCTCCAAGTCCTCTACCAGATAAGAAGTAGATTATTCTTTTTAAGGAATATCCATTTGGAGTTGCTAAAATAAGTTTGCCTTCTTTTTTTAAAACCCGTTTAATTTCATTTAAAGCAAAAATAGGATTTGTGTATAAATGTTCAAAAACTTCAACAAAGAGAATTTTATCGAAGGTTTCATTTTTAAAAGGCAATACATTTTTTTCTATATTACACTTTTTAATTTCTAAATGTTTATCTAAGGTAAATTTTAAATTTCTCTTTGGATTTTTATCTACTCCAATAATATTATATCCAATTTTTTTTAGACATAATGTAAAATGGCTTGGATAACATCCAACATCTAATATTTTATCATTTTTATTTAGTATACTTTTAAAAATATCATATAATTTTGTATATCTATGTTTTTGTTGTAAAAAATAATTTTTTTCATGGGAATTTTCATATCCCGTATAATACTCCTTTTCAATTTCTTGTAACGCATTTAAAAATTCTTTATCTATATTTTTATTTTTAAATATATTTTTCATTATAAAACTTCATCAAATTTATTTATAAAATTATGTGTGTCGAGTTCATTAAATATTATTTTTTTAGGTACAACTTTTGACTTCAGAAATTTTTCTAAACTTTTATTTATTTCTTGAATAAGGCTTTTTTCTGAAGGGACTTCTTTAATCTTATAAAATTGAGGATTTTTTTCTAAAAGTTCCATATAGCCCCCCTTATCCATAGCAATAACTGGTTTTCCAGAGGCCAATGCTTCAAAAGGAGTCATTCCAAAATCTTCCATAAAATGAACTGAAATTACTGCTTTACAATTAGAAAATAATTTTAAATTTTCTTCTTCATTTAAGTTGGTTTTAAATACAATATTCTTAACCCCTTTTACAAGATCATTTAATTTCTTAAAATATTTTTGATTTTCAACATGCCCAGCTAAAATCAATTTTTCATATGGATGATTCTTAGAAAAAATCTTCCACGCTTTAATCAATAAGTCTTGTCTCTTAGGTGCATTAAAACGAGACATATATAAAAAATAATCTCCTTTCTTTGGTTTAATATCATCAAATCTTTTTAGATTTATCGAGGGGTAAATAACTTTTGTGGGCTTTCCATTTATTAAATCATTTCTTCTAGCCCTATCTAAACCCAATTCAGAAATAAAAATAGCTTTGTTTATTTTCTTCCACGCAATTTTTTCCAACACCTTATAAAATTTTACTGCCATAAGATATGTTGATTTTGAAAGAGGGTTTTTATAAGTATTCTCAAGATTCCAATCAATTATTTCCTTACAAGCATGCCTAAGCGGAGTATTCACATAAGCATAGGTTTTTCCTGGTTTGAAATTTCTAAAAGTTATAAATTCCCCAACACCAGAGGTATAAATTAAGAAAAGATCATATTTTTCAAGAGGAATTTTTGAGAATAAACTAATTGGAAAAAACAGCCCCCTTAGAACATTCAATTTAGAAAGCTTTCTCACGATTTTTGGAGCAACAATATGTATCTTAAATTTCTTAAATTCTTCAAAAGAATTTTCCTTATCATAAATCCAAGTATAAACATCTATCTTATGTTTGCTATTATCTAAAATTTCCAACAAAGCTCTTTCTGCTCCACCTTTACTTTTAATCCAAGGGAAAAAAAGCGCTACCTTTTTTTGTTTAACGAGTTTAATTTTCTCCATAATTCTTGATTGAAATAGCCTATTTTAAGTTTATGGTGTTAATTCATAAAAACAAATAATCAAATTCAGCATACTCTCCAGAAACTCTTGTAAACTCCTCGTGAGCAACAATATTTGCTGGATAATTAACTTCCCATATTTTTATTGGCCCTCTAAAACCATTAAAATAAACAAATTCCCCAAAATTCATTCCTTGTGATTGAAGAGATTTAATAACTGGTTCTGATTCAACATTTGCTAATTTTATTGTAGGATAATTTTCAAACACATCATCAAGAAGATACAACTGCGCAAATAAACTTTTTGAAACTTTAGGAGAAAGATAAATTACTGCTCCAAGCGGGTCCACATTAACCATCCCTTGGCTGTCCTGATTTATTTTCGGTAATAAGTAGGCAATAGAATCTAATCCTTTTTCAAATTCAAAAATTTTCCCTTGCGAATATAAATATTTCAAAGGAATTATTATTTGTTGGTTATTATATATAAAAATTCCATGGGGCTGTTTGAATGATTCTCCAATAGGGTTTGTTGAACTTTCTATTACAATTCCTCCTACATATGCTTTAAAACTTGATTGTCCAATTTCATCAAACACCGGCCCAGGAATAAAAACCTTCTGTCCATTTTCTTCATAAACAAAATCTTCATCAACAACACCCCCAATATTATACACTCTTCTAATTGTATCAGCAGTCTCCATAGTTTGTTTATCATCAATAACACCTGTGGTTATAACCGAGAAAGTATCAAAATTTTCGTCTCCTCCTATCTTACTATAAGCAGGATATTTTCCTAAATCTGTTTGGTCAATTAATAAATAATCAACTTCGTGCGATTTCATAAAACTCAATGCTGTTTCAGGTTTTTGTGTTGTTAAAACATATCTCCCAATTAAATGGTCCCAAAAAGTATTTCCATGCCCGCCGTCAGTAATCGTTGGTCTTTCACCCAAATACTGCACCCAATAACCATAATCCCACCAATGAATAAAATTCTTTCCTTCATCTGTATTATTTCTAACCCATGCCATTGAGTTTTGCCATTGAGCATTTGCCGAAGGCCCAGTATGTTTAGCTTGTATTTTAGTTGTATTAAATGAAGTGTACAAAATCTGCGCTGAGCCAATTATAGCTAATATTAATAATAAAATTAAAAACCATCTTAAGAGTTCATCTTTGCTTCCTTTAATATAATGCCCTATTCTAATAACAAAGAAACTTGCAGAAAGGCAAGCAAAAGGGGCTATAAAGAAAAAAACCCTTGATGCACTCCGAACAGCAATAACTGAAATTAACATAAATGAAGCAAACAAAATTATCTGCGAGTCTAATTTTATCTCGCTGTTAAGATAAATTTTTATACTATAAATTAAAAAAAGAATTATTCCTAAAAGATAAAATCCCTTACTTACAAAACTCTCGCCATTTAGAACTGATGTAGGAGAGTATCTACTGAATAATATTCCTGAAATAAAAAGAACCCATATAAATGAAAATAATATTTTATATTTTTTCTTAGAAATTTTTCTCCCTAATTCTATACCTATTAAAACTATTCCAAGAGAAGATAACCAAAACAAAAATTTTCCTATTTGAAAAATCCAGCTTGTTAAATAGGGTTGAGCATTTTCAGCAACAGTCAAGGAAATTCTATCTGTTCCAAATGGTTGTAATAATATAGACCAGATACGTGATAAAATTTCAATAATGTTTTTGCCCATTAAAGGGAGCATAATTATCCCTAGGATTATTGTTCCAAGACAACTAAAGAATATTCTATATCTGTGTAATCTTTCATCTTTCAAATAACCTTTTGAAATAGTGTAATATAATAAATAATCAACAAAAACAAATCCAAAAACAAATGATCCAATTATTCCTGAAGAACTTGTTATATTGCCAATCATTTCTGAAAACCCATAATTAAATATTAATCCAAAAATAATTGTGGCAATGACCCAAAGAAGATAAAATAAAAGAGATTGTTTCATATAATCAAGATTAATGTCTTTTCTAAATTTTATCACCCAAACCAAAAAGAAACTTAAAGGAATTATCATAAAGACAAATCTTACTGCACCACCCCAACTTGCAACTGTAAAGAAAGTTAAAAAAGCAACACTAATTGAAAATAATGTTGTTTTAATGTAGTTTAATTTTTCCTTTTCTAAATATTTTAATGATAAGGAATAAACTAACATCACAGAAAAAAATGCAAACATCCCTATTGATTCGTGGTCGGCAAATCCTGCAGTTGTCCTGTAAAGGTATGCTGGAGTAAAAGCAAGAAATGCACTACCGAGTAATGCAATCCATTTGGAGTTTGTTAAAGAATAAAGTAAAAAAAAGAAAACAATTAGTCCAAGAATAAAAAATATTACTGGAGAAAGGACATCAATATATTGTATGCTGTAGTCCCCGAAAATATTTGAAACCTTGTATAAAAAAACAACAGCCATCGGGGTTAGTTCATTTGTAAATTCCAAACCTAATGAAGGATATCTCATAACATCTGTTTCTGGCAATCCGCCTTTAATCATTGTTTCAGCGACCCTTAGAAAATGAAAAGGGTCCAAAGCCAAAGGAATATATTCTCCTGATGTTTGGTCAATTAAAAGAGGAAGATTTTGTAACCGAATCCAAGAACCAGAAATTACAATTGCTAACAATAATAATCCAATAAAAATTAACTGCCATTTTTTAGCCTTAAAAAAATTAAAAACTTTTATAGATTCCTCTTTTATATTAATTTTCTCTTCGCTGTCACTAATTTCAATTTTGTTCTTGTCACCTTCTACTTCTATCTCTCCAACATTTCCGTTAATCTTAATTAAATTTTTATCTCCTTCAATCTCAACTTCTTTGTGGCCACCTTTAACCTCAATTATATTCTCTTTTCCTTCTATTTCAATTTTATCTTTATCTTCCATTTTAAATTCAAATAACTTTCCTTTAAAAGTTTATTTAATAAATAATAAAAATCCCAGAATTATAATAACTATCTGAAATCCATGAATTAACCATACTACTTCTTTTTCTTGAACTTTTTTGTTAGGATTTATTTTCTTAAAAACATAAATTGCTAAATGTTCCAATCCATAAATCTTTTTGTAAGGTAATTCAATTCCCCCATTATTATTCAATTTTCCAAAACTTTGTTTTTCTAATTTTCCTCTAACTTTCAAACCAACTTCAATAAAATAAGGAATAAAAAAGAAAATAGCAATTTTTTCAATGTTGCCTAAAATAGCCATAATTGCAATTAACGCCCCGACAGAATAAGTTAAAACATCTCCTGGGAAAACTTTAGCAGGATAATGGTTAAAAATATAAAATGCTAATAAAGATGCAACCATACACATACCAATCACACTTAACCAAGCGTTCCCAGTTAAATATGTCACAATTGATAAGGCAGATAAAATTATTATGCCCTGTCCTGCTTCAAGCCCGTTGTAGCCCGCTAAAAAATTAAATGTTGTTGTTGCGCCTAAAATTCCTATAGGGATTAATAATAGTGGATAGAGTATTCCAAATTCAATCCCCATCATTGTAGACTCTCCTGCGTTAATAACCATTAAGGGAATTGCAGCAAAAACAACTAATATTAATCTAGATCTTTTTGATAACCCCCCATGTTGCCAACCAAACAAATCATCAATTAATGCAATTCCTGAAACCAAAAAAAGACTAGATAGTAAAGCAAATATTTCAATTAGGTTTTCAGTAGAATTAAAATAAAAAGTATTTATCGCAATGTACAATAAAACTCCTAATGTAAAACCGAGAACAAGGACCACCCCTCCTGAACCAGCGATGTTTTTTGATTGCGATTTTTTATGCATATCTTCCCACACTAATCCAATCTGTTTTGCTTTTCTTATCCAAAAAGGCATTGCCAAAAAAGTACAGAAAAAACTAGTCAGGATTGCTATAAGTAATAGAGGGTTCATAAAATTTTATGTGATTGCATATTTTTAAATTTATCCAAATAAAATAGGGGTGAAATAAACTTCAACTGCTGCTGCAAAAACGAGAATCATTATTGAGATAAAAAGCAGTACAACAACATTTTCTACTACTCTTAGAAATTTCTGGCTTCTTATGCCGTTCCTAATTGCTCCAACACCAAACATCCCTCCTGCTAATGCTGTGATAAAATAGGCTGCTATCTCAGGAAAACCATGAATCATATATCTTGCAAGCCCTATAGGAATTTCAAGCAGGCTTTGTTTTGTGAATATTCCAATTGCTCCTGCAATCACGCTTGCGTTCCAAGCAAGGATAAAAATTGCTCCTGCCCCAAAAACCAGAGAGAAAAGCAAAGTAAAAAGCATGACAAATGCATTGTTTTCAATGATTGCAATAAATCGTCCGAACCCTTGTATTGCTGCCCCCGTTACTTGTGGTTGGTTAAAAGAATAATAATTATTAACACAATCTTCAAGATTCCCAGGACTATTTATCACGCAGTAAGTTTCTATTTGAGCATTGAATAAATTCGCGTCTCCTAAGGCAATATTCCAAAAAGAAAATGCAACAATAAATCCTAAAAATAACCACATGAACGCATACATCGCGTCGCTGTGCATTTTCCAGACACTAAAAAAACCTTCGACTTGTTCATCTTCTTCTGCTTCTTGTTTTATCAGAAAATACATAAACGGAAGAGAAAACATCACGCAAAATGTAACTACCAGCATTCCGGCATATTCATATAGAACAGGGTCCCCTGAGAAAAGAAACTTGACCCCGAGAATAGAAAGAGACGCATACAACAAACCAACTAAAAACATTTTTCCTGCACCTCTTTCAACTCTTTTTGGATTAATAATTGATTCTAACATATAATCTATAAAAAAAGAGAATTTTTAAATGTTGTTAAGTTAAATATATTAATAGAAGAGAAAATTTCAAATGAATAAAAAAAAGCGGTTTAATCAAATAATCAATGACATAAAAGAAGTTAAGATTCAAGGCGCGAGGGAAATTGCGAAAAAAGCGGTTTATGCTTATTCTTTGGTTCCAACTGCAAGGGCTAAGAAAAAACTTTTGAGTTTGAGGCCAACAGAACCTTTATTGAAGAATGTTTTAGATAAAAAGTATTCAGAGGTTTTGGCACACTTTGATTTTGTTCAGAATAAGATTAATGAAAAAGTTTTGAAGTTGATTAAGAACAGGGAGGTGGTTTTTACGCATTGTCATTCATCGACTGTTGTTAATGCTTTGATTTATGCAAAGAAGAATGGCAGAAAGTTTGAAGTCTATAACACAGAGACAAGGCCTTTGTTTCAGGGACGGAAAACTTTTAGAGAATTGAAAAAAGCAGGGGTGAAGGTAACAATGTTTGTTGATTCTGCTACTCGGATTGCTATGTTAGGAAAGCAAGGAGGTAAAAAAGTAGACAAGGTTTTTTTTGGAGCAGACGCTTTGCAGAAAGATGGCGTTGTGAATAAAGTCGGGAGCGGAATGTTTGCCAGGATTGCGTTTGAAAATAAGATTCCTGTTTATATTTTGGCTGATTCTTGGAAGTTTTCAGAAAAAAAGATTGAATTAGAAAAAAGAAGTTTTAGAGAAATTTGGAAATTTGGAAAAGGAAAAAATTTTGCATTTGAATTTATTCCAAAGAAATTTATTAGGAAAATTGTTACAGAGAAGAATTAAGAAAAATTATTTCTTGTTATTCAAAAACACCTTCACATTTATTTTCCACCTATTCAAAAACCAAACAGCCCCTGCACCAACACAAAAAATCCCAGCGCGAATATACCAAAAATAATCTTCTGTTTTCCAACCAACAACAATTAGTATCAAAGCTATCACTAAAAAAATTAAATAAGTAATAGGATTTATTTTTCTCATTATTTCAAATAAAATCTATAAAACGGTCTTGCAGCAAGAATCACAAACACTATAAAAAAATACCAAGGATTTACAGAATGCACCCAAGTCATTGCAGCTGGCCAGATTGTTATTACCCACAAAACAAAAGCTATACTACTCCACTTAATCAAACCAACATCCCAAATATCCGTCTTTTTTAATTTTCTATTTAACCAAGCTATCATCATTACACCTCCTTATTTAACTAAAGAATAATTAGTTTTTAATTTTTACCTTCTTCATAAATCTTCATCATCTCTTCACCAATTTGCTCTAAATTATTTTCCAATTCTTTTTTAACATCTTTTAATTTTTCAATTTGTTTTTTAATTAACTCTTGTGCTTCAGGAATCTTTTTCTTCACAAATGTTTTATTCCCAATATCAATTGTTAAATCCTCAGAAAGAAGTTTTGCCTTCACAAAAACTCCTCTTCCAATCGACGCAAGAATTTCCTTACCAACAGAACCAATTAATTCATTAAGTCCATTATTCAAACCATCCATCTCATTAATTCCTTGCTCAACTGCTTGCAACTGTTGTTGTAATTGTTGAATTTGCTGTTCAAACATACTCAATTTAAAAATAAGTTCTTGTTGTTTTTCTTCTGGCTGATCATGCTTGGGCAGTTGTAGTTCTTCTTCCATCCCAAGACAAGAAAAAAACTCTTTTTAAGGGTTGCGTTCCAAACTTTTATAAACTTCTCTTCTTTTTAAATAATAAGATGGTGAACTTTGAAGCAATAATTTTTTATCTTTTCCTTTTGGAAAGTGTAAGTATAAATATCGCTGCTTGGTTCTGCGCAAAATGGTTCAAAAAGAAATTCCCTGTTTTTTCAAAACACCTTCCTGTAACAAAAGCCTGGGCAGCATTATATTTAATTCTTGTACTTTGGATTGGATATTCTTTATTTAGATTAGGAATTTTCTAATCAATTACCAAAGAATTCTCACACCCTTTCCAACATAATAAGTAACAACAACAACAAAAATAGCAATCGCTAAATGTTCAACAATCACTTTTGTAGGAGAATTTTCATTTCCTTTAGAAATATAAAAACTAAGAGAAGTCATTAACAAAATTCCCCACATTATATTAATAATGATCGCTGTGCTAAGATTAAACAATAAAACCGGAACAACAAAACTTAGTGCAAAAATGAACTTTGAGAGAAGAGTTGAAATTGTCGCCTCCCAAATTTCCTTTTCAGAATTTTTTTTATCTGATTCTTCTGAAACATGAATTCCCATAGCATCTGAAAAAGCATCAGCAATTGCAATCACTAAAATTCCTCCTATCACGGCAATTTTTGATTCTGTAATTGAATACAAACCAACAATTAAACCAAGAGTAGTTATTATTCCTGAAGTCAGCCCAAAACTAAAACCTTTTTTTATTGATTTCTTCATTTTAAACAACATCAAACCATTTTCTAAAAATAGAACTAAATACAATTGTAAAGATTAAGTAAAACCAGAACCAACTAAAAAATCCAAGGAACTTAACTGGTGCTCCGGTGGCTACTTCCATTGCAGTAAAAAAATCCATAAACCATCTAAAGAATAAAATAAACGGCACACCTGTATAAATCATCGCCCTCATGCTCAGCTTCATTGTCTTCGGCAAAAACTCAAATTGCTTTTTCTGTAACTCCATCAACTTCTCAGGATGCTCCTTGTATTTCTTCATCTCTTCTTGAAGAACTTTTTGCTCGGCTTTCAACTCTTTCAATGTTTTTTGGTCAGTCGCATACTTTTGAACAATTGTAGTAACAAGTCCAATAACAAAAACAATTATCAACATTCCAAAAGTCAGATCCCAATTTAATAATGCTCCTGCACTAGGATTCAAAACAGAATGAACAGAATTTTTAATAAAATCAATTTTATCCCAATAAAAAGCAATTATCAACGACACAACCATCACAAAAAAAATCGGCTTAAAACTTCCTTCTTTTTCCATTTTAAAATTAATCAAACTTTGTTTATAAAACTAACCACCAATAAACTTTCTCTATGCAAAATTTATTTTATATAGTGGTAATTCACCCCCCGATGAATTTTCTCATTGCAGGATTCATATCAACAGAATGTTGTTGCGCAATGTTTTGATAAAATTGGAACATAATCATAATTACCAATAAGATAGCAGTTCCTGAAACAAGAGCCCCCAATAAATCTGTTGATGCCGCAAGCAATCCAATCGCAGCACCACCCATCACAGTTAAGGGCATAATATATCTATCTAAAATGCTTTCCAAAATTCTATCGTCTTGTCTAAATCCTGCAACTTGCAAACCAGATGAAGAAATCTTATGTGCCTGAGCCTTTGCATCCATTCCAGAAGTCTTTACCCAGAAGATAGAAAAGATTGTACAAAAAATAGAAAAAAACAAAACATGTGTAATTCCTTGAATCAAATGTCTTGTTAAAAGCCCACCCCTTATCAATAATTCCAAAATATTAGTTGAGCCAACCCAGAACGCAAGCCCTGAAATAGCTTGCCCGTCAATAAAGTGTCCTAAGAATCCAAAATAAGAAGCAAACCGCGCCATCCCAGAACAACTTTCTTCTAAACATTTAGACGCAGCATTTTCAAGAAGCCCCCCAAATAATTGCAAGTTTGCAATCAACGCCGCAGTTAAAATAACTGGAATAACAGAAGCATAAAAAAACGACAATGGCCATTTTACCCCATAACCTCTAATCCTTCCATACGACAAAGGAATCTCAACTTTCAAGGACTGAACCCAAACAACAAGCAAGAAAATAACAACAGTGGCCAAAATTGCAGCAAGTGCAGAAGTGAATTCTAGGGGATATTTATTTATTATAGATTGAATCATAACAAGAACTTTCCCAGAACATGCAGTGTTGCTAAAATCAAGCAAACAATTTCTTCCTTCTTGATTTATGAATTGAAACGCGCTTGTAAAAAGCCTCCATGAAACACCTGCTCCAATAAACAAACTAACACCAGAGCCAAAGCCCCATTTAGTTGTAAGATCATCCATATAAAAAATCGCTAAGCCACCCAAGATTAACTGAAATATCACCAACCCTGTGAATCCTTCAGCTGCTTGAAGCCCTTGCATAAGAACATAAATCATTGATTCAAAAACTATAAAAAAGAAAACCAAAAGTTTTTGAATTCCCTGAAAAAATTTCTTCCCTTCTGTAGTTGTTGTATCAATGTTCAAAATTCCAGAACCACTTAACAACTGCAAAATAATAGAAGCCATTACAATTGGTCCAATACCTAAAGAGATAATACTCCCAAAATCTGTTCCAAGTATTATTGCCAAATATTCAAATCTTTCGAGAGCATTATTAGAAAGTCCAAAAAGCGAAATATTAGCAAGCACAAAAAATGTCCCTAACACAACCAAAGTCCATTTCAGTTTCACATTAAAATCAAGTTTTTTCTCTGAAGGTTTTGTAACTTCTGGGATATATTGAAATATATTTCTAATGTCCATTTGATTTCACGTCTTTTTCTATTTGACTTTTAAGAATAATTTTCCCACCAGCCTTCTTCACTTTTTCAATTGCAGACTTTGAAGCTGACTGAGCATTAATGATTAATTTATTTTTCACGTCTCCAGTTCCAAGAATTTTATACTTTTTTAAATTAATCTCCCAAGTCTCTCCACTTTTCTTGCCATATTTTTCAAGATTAATTTCAATTTGTTGAAGATTAATTTTATCTGTCTTGTCTTTTTTTGTTCCCCTACTTGTTATACCTTGTTTACCAAAATATTTGTTCCCATAAAGTTTTGTAATTAAAGTCTTTTTATGATCTGCCCGCTTTCCACTTCCAGACATTCCTTTCCCCCCTCTATCTCCTGATTTTCTCGCAGATTTTCTCGCGCCTCTACCATGTGTACCCATATTCCTTCCAGACATTCTCGATGATTTTGTTCTTTTTTTAGTTTTCATAACATCCTCCTTATTAACTCATTCATTTTTTTATTATTTCCTAAAACTCCTTTGCCAACTCCAAAATGTTTTTTGCTTTCAATTCCTCCTCGAGGCGGATGTAATCTAAAAAAAGGTTTTAATTCTCCTTCCTTATTTTTCTGTCCTCTTTTTTCAACAAGTTCTTTGTAAGTTTCTTCCTGAATTTCTCCAAACGCAACAAAGTCCTTCATCTTCTTTATCATCCCTAAAATTTCTTTTGACGGCTCTTCAAAAACAACACAAACATATTTTCGTCTAAGTCTGAGCCTGTTTAAAGTTTCCTTAACAGGTTTTTTTATTCCAACTTGTCCCTTTATTCTTATTACAGCTGTTTTCATTTTCTATTTGTCTCCTTTAATGCTTCAATGCACGCTTTAACTAAATTAAATGTTGTTCTTTTTTTCCCTGATGTTCTGCTATACACATCTTTAATTCCTGCAAGTTTTAATATCTTTTTTAATTCATCTGCAACGACTAAACCTGTTCCTTGAGGAGCAGGAATCAGAGTAACAACAACACTCCCTTGTTTCCCAGTAACCTTAAATGGAATAGAATGTAATTCTGAGCAATCACAATCAAATGCTGCACACGCCCGAGTAATTCTCATAACATTTAACTTGGCTTTCTTTGTTGCTTTATCTCTTGCAGGTAAAGTTTCTTTTGATTTCCCTTCTCCAATACCAATATGTCCGTTACCATCTCCAATAACAGCAAGAGTGGAAAAAGTAGGAACATTACCTTCCTTAGTTTTCCTTTGGGTCTGTCTCCATATTCTTCTTTTACCCCCACCAAACTTTCCTTTTGATTGCCCAATAAAAAGCAAATCAGATTTAACTTTAATCAACCGGTCAACAATCTCTGGCTCAAGAATTTTCCTATTGTCGTCTAAAATTTCATCAATGTTTTTTATTTTCCCGTCATCAACTTCTTTCCCAAGTTTTGTTTTAGGCGCCCAATTAGCCAATGCTTCTCTTTCTGCTTCTTCTATTGTCTGCCTTTTATTAAATGAATTTCCATTAACCCTCTTTTCTGTTTCTTTTTTTACTTCTTCCAGCTCTTTCAAGTCTGCTTCATCCAAAACTTCTTCTGGCTTTTCTGCAAATTCATCAACTTCAATCTTTTCTTTGATTTCTTCTACCATTATAATTTATCTATACTCAATTTAATTTTTTCAATATCAACATTTCCTTTTATCTTTTCCTCGTCTGGAAAACCTTTTTCACATTTTATTTTAACTCCAGAATCAATTAACCCTTTTAGAAAAGCATAAGTGTTTGTCTTATGCAAAACCCTAATCATTCCAAAATCAACAATTGGTGTTTCCAAACCTTTTTTGATAATCTGTTTACCGATTAAATATCCTGTCAAATACGATGCCGGAATTGACTTTAAACTTCCAGATTCATTTTTCCACCCATAATTCATCAAATCCTTTGAAGTAAATCCTAGGACAATTTTGTCCTGTGCTTGTTTGCTTGTAATGTATTGTACAATAATATATTTATTAGTTCTTCTAAAAACCACTCTTGGCTTACCACTTTTCAACAATTTCAATCTTCCCAAATAATCTGTCTTATTTTGCTTTCTTCTTTTTTTAATAGTTCTCATTTTTGAATTCCTCCTGTATGTTCTTTTAAATTTCGTAAACTACTGAATTTTCTATTTCTTATTTTCTTTCTAATATCTTTGAATTCTTCTCTTGACAATTCCCCTGATTTCTTTTTTATTGCAACATGTTTTCTTAATTTTCTTGTCATTTTAACATATTCTTGTTTTCTCTTGCTCACTTTTTTCTTAATTTTTCCAACCCCTCTTACTTTCTTTTTCTTTTTAATTTTCTTCCTTCCTTTAATTTCTTTAACAACTATCGCGCCATCTTCTTTTAAATCACGAATATCTTGTTTTGTAATTGCTTCTTTAATTTCACCAATTCTCGAAGCTAAAAAAACAATTCTTTCTCTTCCTAACTTCAACGCTTTCATCGCCAATGATTTTTTATTTTTTAGATTCATTTTTGCCTCCATTAGAAATCTTCGTAGAAGATTTTTCGGGACCTGCTTGCAGGTTCTCGTGCCCTTTGGTATACGCCGGCGATGTATTTGCTTCTAATTTCTTTTTACTTTTTGTATTTATAGTAGGTACACTCTTTGGTTTTAAGTCAGTGTTTTTATTTTCCATAACCGAGGGTGCGCTTTTCGATGATGATTTTTCTTCTTCAACTTTTTTTGCTTTGGAAATTTTGGTGTGTTCTTGGTGGTGCAAAAATTTTTCTACATTTAAATTATAAATCACAATCTTTTTTGCCTTTGCAATCTTCGCAATTTCTATTTTCTTTTTCTGACCAATTTTTCCAATAATTACAACTTCATTTTTCTTAATTTTTTTTAAATCATTTAAATTCATAATTATCACAGGTGTTTTTTCATTAATGGCTCCACTTAATTTTTTATCTTGTTTATAACCAATCTTCACAACCGCAGGATATCCTTTTCTTTTCTCTCTCATTTTATTATCTCTTCCTGTTGGCCTTCTCCATTTTTGCTTTTTCTTTCTACCCTTTCCTAATTTTGAAAACCTACTTCCAACCCGCCTTAAAAATTCTACCATTATGCAAAAAACCTCCTAAATTTTGTATCTTGGAAATCTTTGATTTTCATCTACATTTCCTTCCCAGCTTTATTTATAATATAAATTCCGTCTTGGAAAACTCTCTTGTCCCGTCCTCTAATCTTTGTTACAACTTCAAAATTTGCCGCAGCCTGCCCAGCTAATTCTTTATCTACGGATTTCACAATTATCTCTGTTTTGTCAAAATTAACTTCAACTCCTTCTGGCAAAATCATTTCTCTTGGAACTTTCTCCCCTAGAAAATTTTGGACAATTATTTTTTTATCTTCTTGCTTCACAGTAATAGGAAAATGACTAAAACAAACTTTCAGTTTATACTCAAACTTTTCTTGAACACCCTTTATCATATTTCTAATGTGTTGCGAAATCGTGTTCATCATTTTCTTTTCCCTCTTTGTTGATTTTTTATTTCCAATAAATATTTTATTATCTTTTTTCTCAAAATCTAATTTCCCTAAATCAAAAATTCTCTTAATCTCCCCTTCTTTACCTTTAATAGTTACACTACTTCCATCCAAATTAACTTCAACTCCATCGGGAATTTCAATTGTTTGTTGTAATTCTTTTTTCATTTATTCAGTATCTTCTCTGCATAATTTATAATAAGGATTATTATGTAATATTAAATCTAATTCTGAAGCAAGCCTATCTATATTTAAAAAAATACTTTCTAAACCCTTTTCACTAATTCCTTCCATTTGATATAACCCATGTAAATATTGTATTGCCATTCTATACCTTGCATAAGCCCCATTTTCTGTAGGGCCGGGTATTTTCTGTTCTATGACATCTTGTCCTCTCGCACAAACATCCCCAATTAAAAATTTAATGTCTTCTAAATTTCCTTTTTTTAAAGTTGGTTTTATATGTTCTTCATATTTTTTCATAAAATCAGTCATTATCCGGTAAGCTACGGGTATTTCTATTGTTTGTTGTAATTCTTTTTTCATTTTAAATTTGGTAATAAATATCTTTTCTCCCAAAGAATACATATTTTTTTTTAATTTTTGTAATAACTTTTCCTGATTGCACCATTTCTTGCAAAACCCCGTCTGCTAATATTGAATGTCCTGAAACATCTGAAAGTTCTTTTTTAATTTTTGCCAACGTTGTTCCTCTAATATGTTGTGAACATAGAGAACTTATTCTTCCATAAGTATCATCTTCTAAGAGAACATAATGAGGATTTTTCATTTTAATAAAAATATGCAATTAAGCAACCCCCTATTTTTTCTTTTTGAGCTTCTTCGTGCGTCATTAAACCCTTGTTAGTTGATACAATAACAATTCCTAAATTTCTTGCTGGCAAATATCTTCTTCGGTATTTCTCAATTTGAGTTTTATCAACAGTAAACCTCGGCTTAATTGCCCTGCAATCTGTCAAATCCCCTATTGTAATTTCAAGAGTTTTGTCCTTGCTGTTAATCTTATATTTCTTTACAACACCTTCTTGTTTCATTATTTTTAAAACTTCAATTAACAAATTTGAAATTCTCTTTATTTTAACTTCTGTTTTTCTTGCCTTCTTGGCATTCCTTATCATATTCAAAGCATCAGCGACTATATCTTGTGACATTTTTTTATTCCTCCATTGAAAAAATGGGGCCATGAAAATCTTCCTCTGGACCTACTTGGTTGATTTACTTGTGACATTTTAACTATATTTTTGAAAACCGATTTCTACTGCGATTTCTCTAAAGCAGTGTCGGCATAAATTTAATCCATATGATTTGATATGAGCGCCATATCTTCCGCATCGCTCGCATTTTTTAACAGCAATTCCAATTTTCCTTGCCTTTGGTTGATTATTTTTTATGAATCTGGCTTTTATTACAGGTTTTGATTCCAATTGCTTCAAAATTTTTCTCCAATCACTTGCTGTCATTCAAAAAAACCCCCTTTTCTATCTTGATAAACAAGTAAGATGGTTAATCTTTCTCTCTTGGCTTCTCTATATCTGCTTGTAAATTCACTAATTGGATTTAAATCAAATTCAAAATCAGTGTACATCTTAAAAAGTGAATCATAATCTCTCCCTATTGTTGCATGAAGATTTTTATCAATTTCAGGGAGGGCCTTTTCATCCTCGTCAAATATTCTAATTAATTCCTTATTTGAATTTTCAAGATGTGAAATTTTTAATTCGACTAAAGCTAACAAACCTTTTTCTGCATATTTTATTAATTTTTCTTTTTTCATTTTATTCAAATCTCGTCTGGAAATTATCTTCCATAAATTTAATTATTTCTTCCTTTGAGATTATCTGTTTTTTTGGAATTTTGCCTTTTTTAATTTTCCTTAACTTTACTCTTCTTCCTGTTCTCTTAAACACAACCGTAACATCAAGCCCCATGATTCCAATATCTCTTTGATATTCAACACCAGGAATTTCAAGATATTCTTTTATCCCAAATGAAAAATTATTTTCACTAATTTGTTTTTTCTTCAAAACATTTTCAACAGCACCAAGCATTTTTTTCAAAACCTCTTCTGCATTTTTTCTAATTGTAATTACTGCTCCAACTTCTAAATTAGGCCTTACACTCCACGACGGAATCCTTTTTGTTGATTTCATCCTCGCTGGTTTTCTTTGGGTAAGTATCTCAAGAAGTTTAATTCCTTTCTCCAAATAATCTCCTGTCCCGCCTATACTTAAAACAACTTTCTCAATTTTTACCTCACGCATTATATTTTCTTTCATTTTATTCTACCACCATTAACTGTTTAATTAAAATATTAACTTCTTCCTTGCTCTCATCGTTAGAGGTTCTCGTACCTTCTTTTGGCATACCATTTATAGTATCACTAACAACACTTGCCATCTTTCTTTCAGGTTTCATCTTTATTACTATTCCTTGTGTCCCTGCGTGCTTCCCTGCAACAACAAGAACCTTAGTCTTTTCTTTCATCTCTAAACATTTTTCTATTTTATTTTCTTTAAAATTAATTAGAACAGAATCTCCAACATTGCATTTAACATCTGACAAAACATTTCTCCCATCACTTAAATTCAATTGTGTTTTCTTTCCCTTCAAAGTTTTTTTGTTCATAATCTTTGCTATTTTTTTACCTGCTTCTGAAACTTTCTCAACTTTGAATTTGCCTTTATCTGACAATTCAATTCTATAATTTTCTTTAGCAGGAACATTTGTAATCACATCAAATAACAAAGCACTATTTTTCTCGTCTTTCATTATTTTCCCATTAAGCAAAATATTTTTGGCATAAAGTGCTTTCTTCACTTCTTTTCTGTTCTTGGCTAATTTTAAAATATCTCTTAATATAATTAAAATCGGCAACCCCTTAAAGTTAGGCGTTACTACATATTTTGTGCCCTTTCGATTTATTGGCCAATTCTTTGGAATTTTTTGTCGTTTTAAATGCGTCATTTTTTAGAACCCTCTTCTTTATTTTTAATATCTTTATTCTCCTCTTTTTCTAATTTCTTAAATCTTTTCTTATCATCTAAATTTAATTCAATAATCTGCAAATTTGAAGCCTTTAATGGAACATTTGTCTTCGAACCATCTGTTTTTTTAATTTGAATCTCTTCAATATAAACTTTCAAAAGTTTTGTTTTAATTTCTATAATCTTTCCTTGTTTTTTCTTGAACTTTCCCCGCATAATAATAACTTTGTCTCCTTTTCTAACTTCAATATTTCTAATCTTGTGTTTCTCTCTCAAGGGTTTTGATAAATTCGCACTTAACATTTTTCTTTTAATATGTAATGGGGCATTCGCTGAATATTTCCTCTGCTTTCGAGGCTGTTTACTTGCTTTCCATGTTGTGCTAAATTTTTGTTTCATTTTATATCTCCTCTGAACTTATTACTTTAATACCATTTGATTCTAATAATTCTGTTGTAACCCCTTTTCCTTCAACTAATGTATCTGAAAAAGTTCCATCATAGGTTCTATTCACTCCACAAGAAGGACTTTTTTCCTTTAAAATAACTTCACTAACCCCATATAAATTACATATTCTAAGTGTTTCTTGAGCACCTCTAATAAAGTAACTTGTCATATCTTTTCCTTCTCTGTTAATTACTATATTTCCCTTTCTTTCAGAAGGCACCCTTGGAGTTTGCAATCCTCCTAACTGCTCAGGGCAAACAGGAATCAGAACTTCTCCTGCCCCTAACAAATTTAAAATTTCTTTATTTTCTTTGCTTTCTCCATTCCATGCACATTTAACTCCCAATAAACAAGCACTTACCAATCTCATTTTAATAAACCACCGAAGCAATTTTCGCAACTTGCGGCCATCGCTCCATTACCTCCCTTGCAATTGGTCCTTTGATTTGAGTAGCCTTTGGATTTCCTTTATCATCTTTTAAAATTGCAACTGCATTATCCTCAAATGCAATTCTCTCTCCATTTAATCTTCTGTAAGGTTTTTTTTGTCTGATTATTACTGCATCAAAAACTTTCCCTTTCATATCTGGAATTCCCTTTTTAACAGCAACCTTGACCCAGTCACCAATCTTCGCATAACCTTGTCGTGCCTTTTTACTTTTTCCATGTTTAACTCCTGTTATCTTTATAATTTTCGCACCACTATTATCAGATGAAATCATTCTAGAGCCAATATTAAATGCTCTTGTTGGTCTAGCACTCACTGGTTTCATTTTTCTTCTGCCCCCTTAATTTTTTTAATAACAACAAAATGTATAATCTTGCTCAATGGTCTGCACTCCTGAACTTTTATCAAATCACCAAGATTAATTTCTTTTTCCATGCAAGCAGGGAGTCGCGCGTGAATTTTTGTTTTGGACTTTTTGTATCTTTCATATTTTTTCACATAAATCATTCTTTCAAATTCAATAGCAATTCTTTTACTGAATTTTTTGATAACTTTGCCTTCAAAAGTTCTGCCTCTGGCTTTCAAGTTCCCGTGAGTAGGACAATCTTTATTGCACACAGCTTCAGCTAGTTCTACTGTTTTTCCTTTGCTTTTTGTTTTTCCTTCTTTCATTTTATTTTTCACCCCTGATAATCTTGTGTTCTATTCACTAATTGAACCTTCCTCAAACCCAGACTTAACCAACAGTTCTTTTATCTTTTTTCTGTGGTCTCCTTGGAGTTCAATTATGTTGTCTTTGTAAGTCCCACCGCAAGCCAACTCATTTTTTAGAGTCTTTGCGATTTTCTTTACATCGATTCCACTTTCAAATCCTGTAACGATAGTCACGATTTTTCCGTATCGTTTTTTGTCTGTCGATATCTTTATCTTCTGCGAACTTTTTACAATCTGCTCGCACACACAAGCTTGCTCAGGCAAGCCACACTTTGGACATATTTCCATGTTTATTTTACTTCAACTCCTCAGATTTATTTTCTAAGTTGTTGAATGTGAGTATCCTTGCGATTATTTTTTTAATTCCTTTCACTTTTGCACTTCCTGTTTTTGAAACATTTACTTTTGATTTAACTAACTCTAATTTTAATTCTTTCAATTTCTTATTTCGTTCTGTTCCGCTTAATTTTTCAATTTCTTTGTATTTCATTTTTTCTTTTTAGTTTTTTTAACTTTAATTTCCTCAACAGGTTCTACTGAATTTTCTTTTAGGGTTTTAATAAGTTCGTCATCAATTATAATTTGGTCTTTTAATATTACATCAGGTGAAAGTATGCTAACTTTAACTCCAACAGTTCCTGGTTTTGTTTCTGCTCTTGCCTGCGCTTTGTCAACCATTTTTGCAGGATCCCCTGTTTTCTTCAAATAACCCTGTGCAAACCTCCAAGATTTTGCTCTTGAACTAGGAAGCTTTCCATTTAATCTTATCTCTACTCCTTTTGCACCAGCCTTAATTATTCTCTGTAATGTTCTATATGCAGTAACTTTAAACTTTAAAGGACCAAACCTTTCCAAACTCAACGCAATATCGTCTGCCATAATTTGCGCATCAAACTCAGGACGAGTAACTTCTTCAACTTCTATATAAGGATTTTCAAGTTTGAATTCCTTTTTCAAAAGATTTGATATCTCTTCAATTTTTTCTCCCTTTCTTCCAATAACTAATCCAGGTTTATGCGTCGCAATAATTATCTTCTCTCCAACAGGCGTATACTCTATCCTAATCTTACTTATTTTTCCTTTTCCAAGTAATTTTTTAATACCTTCTCTGATTGCAAATTCTTCTTTCTTAAGTTGAACATTACTTCTTTCTTTCATTTTTTCTCCTCCTTAATTTTCTTTTTCTTGATTATTTTCTTCTCCATGCATTTAATTGTAATATGGGTCCTTTTCTTTTTTGTTTTACCAAATCTTCCATAAGGTCTTTGAGCAAGATTAGAAATCGCTTCAACAATCACTGGCTCATTAAGTTCATTAATATTGGCATTTGCTTCAAGACTATTCAACAATTTTATAAAATGTCCAACAGCTTTTTGAGGGAATCTACCCGACATCATCTTTCCTTTCCTATGAGGAATTTCGCCCCTCATTGGAATTGCTTTTTTCTTAAGGAGAACTTCTCCCAAACTTTTTATTACCTTTTCAATATTTTTATTTTTAATAAATTTACAAATCGCAATTGAATGCTTTGCAGATATTGGAACGCTTTTAGCATTAACAACCGCATAATTTCTTTTCACTTTTGGTTTACTTTGAATAGGTTTTTTTTGTTCAGGTTTTTTCTCTTCTTTGACTTTCTCAGCAGAAGAGATATCTTTTTCTGATTTTTCAATAGGTGCTTTTTGAACTAGTTGATTCTTTGTTTTAGTATCAACTATTCTAGATTTTTTCTGTTGTGCAATTGTTGTTGGTTTTTCTGTATTAGGCATTTATTTTTTACTCTTATGTTTACTTCCCTTGGTTGCACCGACTCCGGATTTGCTGTGTTTAATTTTCGCTCTTGTTGGTGCAAATTCTCCAAAAGCATGTCCAAGCATTTCATCAATAATTTCTACAGGAACAAATTTATTTCCGTTGTAAATGAAAACCTTCCAGCCAATCATTTCAGGAACAACAATCAAACTTCTTTGATGCGTTTTTATCGACTTTGATTTGTCCAACTTTACTTTTGAACGATTTATGAAATCTTCAATTTCCTGAAAATTTCTAAGGATTGTTCTCTTTTGTCTAGACCCAACTAATTTTGCAAATTCTCTAACATCAAGAGTTTTCAACTCATCAATTGTCTTTCCTTTGTATGTAAATTGTTTTTTTTGTATTTCCATTATTTTTTCTTTCCTGTTCTTCGCGGTCTAATCAATCCAACTTTTCTTCCAGGAGGAGCATTTCTCTTTGCAACCTTACTTTTTGGATTCTTTCCACGACCAGAACCAAACGGATGGTCAATTGCATTCATCTTCACAGCAGATGTTCGAGGCCATAATTTACTTTTTGATTTTTTAATATGATGTTGCTTTCCTGCTTTCAAAATCGGCTTGTCCAATCTCCCTGCCCCTGCAATAACACCAATTGTCGCCCTACAATTCTGGTGAAACTTTTTTTCCTTTTTAGACGGCATCAAAACAAAAATATGCCCTCCAATAACTTTATTCACTATTGCTGAACTCCCCGCACTCTTTATAAAAACTCCTCCGTCCCCTGGTTTTGATTCAATATTATAAATATGTGTTTTTACTGGAATTTCTTTCAAGGCAACAATAGCCCCGTTTTCAATTTTCTTATCAAAACTTATTTTCTGCCCCTCAACCATCTTATTAAACGCCGGCATATAAAAGCTTCCAGAATCTGAACTTATCTTTGCTAATGGAGCACTATGAGCAGCAGAGTCAAACAACTTTGTAACTTTTCCTTCTCCAGAAAGTTTATTCGGGTATTTTAATTTAAATCTAAAAGCCCTTTTTCTAACTTTGTAAGTATTAGTTCCTCGTCCTCGTCTTTGTGAAATTATTCTTTTTCCCATTACATTAATCCCAACTTCGTAGCCAAATCAATAGCTGGAAATTTTTTATTTAATTTAACATAAACACATTTTTTATTATCTCTTATTAATGTTCTCAATACATCGACTTTAACTTCAAATATTTCTTCAATTTCTTTTTTTATTTTATCTTTTGTCTGGTTCTTTTCAGTTTCAAAAGTCAAAACATTCTGTGCTTCAATCATCATGATTGCTTTTTCAGTTACTATTGGTTTTAAGTTCATTTTTTTAACTCCTGTGGTATTTCAAATTTATTAAATTCAGAAAAAAGATTTTTCCCAAACATTAATCTTGAAAAACACTCTGCTGTAAGTTTAGCATCTTCAAGAGCGTTGTGTGACTCTCTATTGTCTTCCATTCCACATAATTTTAATGCATTAGTCAAGCCCATATCACTATGATCTTTATCAATCAAAAATTTTCCATGTAAATTATAGTATTTTGTTTGAGCGACATTATGCAAATCAAAACTTCTATAATGAAAAGGTATGTTCAACCCATATTTTTTTGATTTTATTTCTAAAAAAGAAACATCAAATTGAGGGTTTTGACATAAAAAGGTTTTAATATTTCTTTCTCCAATCCATGTGAAAAATTTTTTAATTAATTCTTTTTGAGATTGTTTATTTTTATCTCTTAATTCTTCTTCTGTTTTTCCAATAATTCTTAATGCCTCTTCTGAAACTTTATCTTCATTATCAATCCGCGACTCATCTAAAAATTCTTCCATTGTGTTTAAATCAATTGCTCCAATTTGCCAGATTCCGTGTTCAAGGGGACTTCCCCCACTTGTTTCAATATCCACAACTATTGGTAATAATTGTTCGCTCATTTTAATTTCTCCTGCAATTCATTTATTGCTCCTTCAGTATAAATAGTCAATCTTCCAACACCGCCTTTTGCTAAATCAGTAACTCCTAAAGATTTAACATCAACAACATCAAATGCATTTGTCTTCAATAACTCATCTTTTCCAACAACTAAAAGCAAACCAGCATTTGACTTGTATTTTCTTCCTCTTAATTTTCCTTTTCCCGCTCTAACTGATTTTTTCTGCAAAGTCAATTCAAACAAATCTTTTCCTAAAATTTTCTTCAAACTTGAAATTAAATCTTTGGTTTTCAAGGAAATTAATTTTTCCTCAACAACAAACGGAACATTCTCAACTTTTTTATTTTTCAAAGTAGCATATCTTTTTACAATTTCAATTCCGTTTGCAGTAGCACTAATGGCAGACATTAATGCAATCTTCAATTCTTTTTTGTTTATTTTTTTTGTATTAATCATAGAAAGGATTTTCGGAGGATGTGCTCTTCTACCTCCACGAGTAGAAGAAATTTCCGCGCCAATCCAGTTGAACCTGTCCCCTCTTCGCGAAACAGATTTTCTCGGAATTCTTGAAATCCCTTGTCCATAATGGCTTTTCCAAACATGTCTTCGATGTCTTATTTTTCCGCTTGCAGAATGTTGTTTTCCTGCGACAGGCGACGGAGCATAAGGTTGTTGGCTCTTTTTTGCTTCCAAAACTTTTGCAACAATATCCTTTCTAATTTCAGAAGAAAAACATTTAGGCAAATCCAAACTTGCTTTTTCTTTTCCGTTTATGTCTAATATTTTTGTTTTCATCGCAATGCCACCAATTCATAATTTTTTTTACTTTGTTTTTTACTCATTCTAAGAGGAGCAGCCATAATTAATTGTCTTTTTGCAGAACCTTGAACAGAACCTTGAACAACAACATAATCTGTTTTCACATCTCCGTAATTTTTTATATTTTTGAATTTGTTTTCACTTTTTCCAATGTCAATTATTTTGTTATTGTAAATTGCTCGCGTAAACATTCCAAGTTGCCCAGCCATTGGAACTCTAAAAATAACTCTTGCAGGATGCCAAGGACCAAGACTGCCTGGTCTTCTTCGACCTTTTTCAGATTTATGAAACTTTAATTTAATTCCAAATCTTTTCACAGGACCTTGAAAACCTTTCCCTTTTGTCAAGCCCCTAAAATCAACAAGTTGTCCATTCTCAAAAAAATCTAAAACAGAAATTTCCTTGCTCAAATTTTCCTTGATAAAATTAAGTTTCCCTTCTAAATTTCCTGTAAGCCCTATCTCAACCAAATCTGGTTTTTTCTTTAAACCTGTTTTTTTCACAACAGAATAAAAAATCGCCCGCAAATCATCATACTCTTTTTTTACTTCATCTATTTTCCGAACTTTTTTAGGAAGCCTAATTTTCCGTTTCAATTCTTTATCTAAGTTTTCTGCTAAAACATCATCAACAACCTTGCCATCTTTGTAAAATCTCACAGAAAAAATCTTCATCACAGGACATTCAAGAATTGTCACAGGAATTGTTTTTTCTTTTCCTTTAGTCATAGAATCAGCAGTGTTGTCTTTAACAAAAGCAGAAGCCATGCCTGCCTTGTAACATATAAAACCTTTAATATTCTTACCAGAATTAATTGCTCCCCAGTTTACACTAGGTAAAAATTTAGCAGCTCGCTTTCGAGGCCAAAATTGTAAACTTCCTTTTCTCGGTGATTTTCTTGTCGGCATTTGTCAATAATTTTTGCGGAATTATCATTTTATTACCCTGGATAAAATATCAAGAAAATTTAGGTATATAAGGGTTTCGGATAGATTTTTTCGGACTAAAACAAAACATTAATAAACAATATTAAACTTTATTAAACATGGAAAAATTAAGTGTTAATATTTTGGTTAGAGAAGAACAAATGGAAGATAAAAAAGTTTTCATAATTAATAATGAAGATACAGGAGTTGCTGATTTTGGAGATACATTGGATGAAGCACTTGATAATTTTAAAAAATCTTTAAATTTATTTTTGGAAACTTATCCTGAAAAAAGACAACTTTTCATTGACGGAGCAAAAGAACCAATTCTAATCTCTAGAATTTTAATCTAAATAATTTTCTTCAAATTCTTTTTTATCAATTACTAATCTTCTAAGAATATTTCCATAAATCCAAACAGCCAATTCTTCTCTATGCAAAGGAATATTAATTGAATGATTATTTTTAGGATTTTCAATTATCACCCCATGTGAAGTCTTTCTCACAACTTTGCATCCATATTTTTCCAAAGCTTTCAAAACTTTTCTAGCTTTAAGATTTCTGCGTTTCATTTTCCTCTTTTGAATTAACAAGATAATTTTTTATTTAAGGGTTTCGGATAGGAAATTAAAGTGTATTTCAAATAATATAAATCTTTTAATAGTCTAATATAAGAAAAATAAAATGGAAAGTTTACCTATTGAATTAGAGAAAGGATTAAGTAGAATAACTTCATCATTAAATGAAGAAAGAAGTTTGTACGATAAATATATTGCAGGACAAGAATTTTATTTGGAAACTAAAGGAGAAGATGAATTTAAAATTCTTATAACATATAGAAATAAAACGACAGGCATTTGCGCTGATATTAAACTATCTGAAGGAAAATTAGAAGGGATTATTGTTCCAATGAAATCAGCAAAATCAGTGGCAAATTTTTTACATGCTTTTTCATATCAATATAATCTTCCAATGGGTACTCTTGGAGCTTCATTAGAATATTCTCTTTAATCAAACCTCAAACCCCTTTTCCTTCTCAATCTCTTTTCCATCAATCAAAGTTTTCCTAAAAATCCTGCCTTTTCTCTTAGCCATTTCACGAATCTTTGCAAAATCTTTTTCCCCCTTAGGCATTATAATCTCGTCAACAAAAAAAGTGTGATTAATTTTTGCTTCTTTAAAATCTAAAACTTCAAAAACAAAATCCTCAACAATATTTTTATCAGAAGTTTTCAAATTACAAAAATCTGCTTTTGGCCCGCCATCTTTTTCCTTCCCAGGCTTCCCAGACTTTGGTGCCTTTGGTTTTATCTTCAACTTCATATCCCCAACTTCAAAAGTCAAAGCAAAAAAATTCTTAGGAAACTTATCAAGCAAACCAATAATTTCTGTCCCAGACATTTCTTTATCAATTAAGTATCTCTTCACACCTTGGAATTGCTTTTTATCTTTGAATTCTAACTCGCCTGTCAAATCCTGCGTAGACACAATCGCACCTGTAACCCTAGCATTCTCTTCTCCCAACTTCTCAGCAACAACTCTAACCAACCCATTTGCAAACTCAGCCGAAGTTTTAATAGAATAACCTTTCCCAGTTTTCCTTGCCTCAATCAAACCCCGATTCCTAAACTCTCCTTTAGAAAACTTTTGAAATTGCAAATGAACACTTTCATCAACCGCGTCATCAAAAATCTTTTTTATAAAATTCATAATCTACAAAATTAAATTGAGGTTATAAAGTTTTTCAATCACAAGACTTATAAATTTAAACTTCTTTTAATTATAATGATTAAATTAAAAGTGGTTTACGCACGATTTCCGTCGGAGGCTCTTAAAGAAATCGCATCACGGAACAGGAAGGGAAATTCCAAAGAACCGCTTAGGTTCTTTTGATGGAAGAAGTTTATTTAAGAAAGATTATGACTACTGTGATTTTAGTAGTACTAGGAGTTTTATCTTTCTTTTTAGTAAAACCAATTTTATTATCTATAATTTTCGGTATCCTTTTGGCGTTTCTTTTCTTACCGGTATATAATTGGTTTCACAAAATAACAAACTCAAAAAATATTTCTGCTTTTTTAATTTGTTTTTTATTAATTTTATTAATAGTTCTTCCTCTTTGGTTTTTAACCCCAGTAATCATAGACCAATCAATTAAAATTTACATGGCTTCTCAACAAATGGATTTTGCAAAACCGCTCAAAAATATTTTTCCTGCGATTTTTTCTTCAGAAGAATTCTCAACAGAAATTGGTTCTATTATTCATTCATTTGTAACAAAGTTAACTAATAAATTAATGAATTCTCTTTCCACACTCATACTTAATTTTCCAACGATTTTCTTACAATCAATTGTTGTATTTTTCACATTATTTTTTGTGCTTCGTGATAAAAAAGAAATGCTTTTTTACATAAAAAGTTTATTACCTTTTACAAAAGATGTTGAAAACAAATTATTCAAATTATCAAAAGACATAACCTCTTCTGTTATTTACGGGCAGATAGTTATTGGTATTATACAAGGTCTTCTTCTCGGATTAGGACTATTTCTTTTTAATGTGCCAAATGCCCTAATCCTAACTTTATTAGCTTGTTTAGCAGGTGTCTTTCCTATAATTGGTGTTGCAATTATTTGGATACCTGTTGTAATATATCTCCTTATTGCAGGGAACACTTTTCCAGCTTTTGGAGTAATAATCTTTGGATTAATCTCCTCTTCAATAGACAATTTTATTAGACCAATAATTGTTTCAAAGAGAACACACATGCCATCCTCGTTAATTTTAATCGGAATGATTGGGGGATTATTTTTGTTTGGTATTTTAGGATTAATTCTTGGCCCTTTAATCTTGGCTTATCTTTTGATAATCCTTGAGATATACAGGAATAAAAGAACTCCGAGTATTCTTACTGAGTAACCATAAATATAAAAATAGTTTTGTTTATTTAATTAAAAGAGATGGAATTAAAAATTAGATTATTGAAGTGGTCTGCAGGATTGCCTGTCGCTATGTTAAACAAGAGAACTGCAGAAAAAATGGGAATCCACCCAAAAGACAGGGTTTCTATTCAAACAACTTCCAGACCAATAAAAGAAATTTCTACTATTGTTGATACGATTGAAGGCTTGGTCAAAAATAATGAGATAGCTGTTTCGTCAGAACTTAAAAAGAATTTTAATTTAAAGGTTGGGCAAAAAGTTGATGTTAATTTGTCATCTCCACCAAAAAGCATAGAATTAGTAAAAAAGAAATTAAATAAAAAAGTTCTTTCTAAAAAAGAGATAGATGAAATCATCGAGGACATTGTTGATAATTCTTTGCCAGAATTAGAAATCGCTCTTTTTGTTTCTGCTATGTATAAGCAAGGAATGAATTTTAAGGAAACAATTTATTTAACTGAATCAATTCTAAAATCTGGCAACTCTTTGAAATTACCAGGAAAATTTATAGTAGATAAACATTGTATTGGAGGTGTTTCTGGAAATAGGACAACCCCTCTCGTCGTTTCAATATGTGCTGCCGCAGGATTAACTTTTCCAAAAACTTCTTCAAGAGCAATCACAAGTGCAGCAGGAACCGCAGATGTTATAGAAACAATTGCCAAGGTGGGATTTTCCATAAAAGAATTAGAAAAAATAGTAAAAAAAACAAATGCTTGTATGGTTTGGGGAGGAAGTTTAGGAATGGTGCCAGCTGATTCAAGAATAATACAAGTTGAAAAACTATTGAAAATAGATCCACAGGCACAACTGTTAGCCTCTATAATGTCCAAAAAACTTGCCGTCGGAAGTAAATATATTCTTATAGATATTCCTTATGGTAAAGGCGCGAAAGTTAATAAATCTCAAGCAATAAAATTGAAAAAAAAATTTGAGCAAATTGGAAAATATTTCCATAAAAAAATTTCTGTTGTTTTAACAGATGGAAAACAACCAATTGGGAACGGGATTGGTCCTGGATTAGAATTAATAGATATTTTAAAGATTTTAAAACGCGAGGAAGATGCTCCAAAAGATTTAGAAAAAAAATCTTTATTTTTAGCAGGACAAATTTTAGAAATGGCTAAAAAAGCAAAAAAAGGAAAAGGAGTTGAACTAGCTAATGAGATTTTGCAATCTGGAAAGGCTTTTGAAAAATTTGAACAGATAATAATTGCTCAAGGAGGGAAATTAAAAAAGATTAAACTTGCAAAATTCAAAAAAAATATTCTTTCAAAAAAGTCAGGAAAAATAAGGGAAATAAATAATAAAAAAATAAATTCTTTAGCAAAAATTGCTGGGTGCCCAATAGATAAATTTGCAGGAGTTTATTTGTATTTTCATGTAAGAGATAAAATTAAGAAAGGAGAAAAAATCTTAACAATTTATTCAGAATCAAAATCAAGACTTAATGAAGCCATAAGATTTTATAACGAAACAAAACCTATAAATTTCTGATTAGTTTTTTATCTTCATAAAATTAATTACAACTAATTTTTTAAACTTCTTTTTTCTTTCTTTTTTATGGCTAAAAATTCAAAAACAAGACTTAAGGAGTATATTAAGAAAAATTTGAAAAAAGGTTATACTATTGAATCTTTAAGATGGGCACTTACAAGACAAGGATATTCTCGAACAACAATTGAACAAGCGATAATCCAGACTAATAAAGAATTTGCTGAGGCTGCTCCTATATTAAAAGAAAAGCCGGTTATTAATTATCAAATTATTGATGAGAATAACAATTCAATAGAGATTAAGAAATCTTTTTGGAAAAGGTTGTTAGAATAAAAAACGCCCCTGCCCCGAATCGAACGGGGATGCCCCGAAGGGCCTCGGTCTCAAGCCGAGTGCAATACCATTATGCGACAGAGGCACAATATAAGAATTAATTAATAGATTTTAAAGATTTCTATCTTCAAAACCCTTCAAAACTCTTTCATCAGGACTTAAAACAAAAACAGAATCTTCCTTAAATCTCAAACCACGATAAACTTTTTGCCATAATTCTCTTCTTGCTTTGTCCTTATAAAAATCCCAATATTGCCGAGGATTTGTCCTCATTAAAATTTTCCAAAAAGCATCTTGTACATTTGGATTAGGATATTTTGTAAAAACAATACTATTACATTCTTCTCCAGGAAAATCAATTCCCCTACCACTCCTGGTAGAAAAAAAAACTTTTGTTTTTCCTTTTTTAAAATCTTCAATCAACTTACTAGTTTTATCCTCGTTTTGAATATCTTTTAATTTTTCTCTGCTAATTAAATTCTTTAAATCAAATTCTTTAATTTCTACTTCAGAGGGCAAATCACTAAAAGCATTCACATGAATTAGTATTGGCTTTTTCGCAACATCAATACATTTATCTAACGCTTTCAAATAATCTTCTCTTTTGAATTTCCCAGAGGAAAAATTAGAATACTTACAATCCATTTCCAAGTTAGTTTTTTGAACATTAATTTTCCCTTGGTGTTCTGTTTCTGCTTCAATTATCTTAAACTTATCTAATCCAAAAACACCTTTCAAAACATTTTTAGAATGAATAGTTCCAGACATCAAAACAATAACCTTGTTTTTGTCAACCATCTCTTTAAATTTTTTCGCAAGGTTTGTTGTAACAATGCTCGCAACTAAATTATTATCTTTCTTGTCAAAAACTACATAAGTTTCATCCAAAAAATCTTCAAACACTTTTGCTATTTCCCATGAACTAAAAACATAACTCTCGTCGTCAATTTCATACAAACTCTCCTGAGCACCCAAAAAAATTCTAAACAAATCATAAATTCCTGTTTCTTTTAGAGGAATTATCTCATGTGATTCAACCGCATTGATTATTCTCGGAGTTCTCTTTATTTGTTTAATTGTTTCAACCATTTCTTTAATAAATCCTTCAGCAATTTCTTCTTTCATTGCTAATTGTATCAAGGAATTCTGTAGTCTTTCAATATTCAAATTTCTCTGATTTGAAAAACTATCAAGAAACTCGTCACATTCATCAATAATTTCAACTTCTGTCAAGGGTTTCCTACCAATTTCCGATTCCAATTTATATTTCAAAGAATTAAACACAATAACATCTGAATTCATATAAGAATTAAATTGTTCATAAAATTTGCAACCCTCTTTTCTCTGATAAAAAATAAAATTCCCATTTAATCCAGGATATTTCTTTTTTTTCGCATCTTTAAAATTAAAATCATATTTTTCAGGCAAAACAGGGCTCCAATAAGGGCAAACTCCTGCAAAAGAAAATCTTTTCACGTCGCCGATATTGGAAAAATTTTTAACATTAACTTTGTTATTCTGTTTTATATATTGTTTAATTTTCCCCCAATTTTTTTCTTTTATTTCAATTTTGCACGGGATATTATAATTATCTGCAGAGATATCATTTCCAATTGTTTCACTTATCTCTTCTCTTTTCCCTTCAAAAATATCATGCAGTTTTGAATTAATTTCTTGTGTGATTTTTGGAATCACGTTTTTATTTACTTCTAAAAATTTGCACTTGTGATTATTTCTACCTGTTATAACACTAATTTTTAACTTCTCGTTATTTTCTTTTTTCAAAAATTTATCATTTTCATAATCTTTTTTATATTGTGCTTGCAAATTTTTTCCAGGAACAACAACCGAGGTTTTTCCAAGTTTATTTGCAATATTCAAAGCAATCGCACTTTTTCCAGTCCCGCAAATCCCGTGGATAAAAATAATTTTGTGTCCTTGTTCTACAGAATCTAAGACTTCTTTCACCACATCTTCCTGAGATTTACCATTAGAAAATTTCAAAGGCTCTAAGAATTTATTGTCTTGATAAAGATTCCATGTCATAGATTAAGAAAAAGTAGTGGCTTTAAATTATTTTGTGATTACTTTTGGAGAAAAAGCCTCAGATGGGATTCGCACCCATGACCTTTAGTTTACGAAACTAATGCTCTACTAACTGAGCTACTGAGGCATGATTTGTTTAATTAAGAATTAGTTATAAATTTTTAGGATTATTTCTCCTGTTCAAACTAGAAAAAGTTAAGGTCCGCCAGCTAAAATTATTTAACCAAATAGTGCTGACAAACCTTCTGCTGCAGCTTCTTTCTTTTCTTCTTTAGGTTTTGCTTCTTCTTTTGCTTCCACAGGTGCACTTGCAACTGGAGCAGCAGAAACCAAGCTCGCACTTTCTAATTCTTTTTCAATATCAACACCTTTCAAGCTCGCAACAAGAGACTTTAATTGCGATTCATCAGCGTCGACACCAGCAGCTACAACAACTTTTTTCAAATTGTCTTCATTGACTTCTTTTCCTGCTTTATGCAGTAAAAGAGCCGCATATATGTTTTGCATTATTTATTTCCTCCCACTAAATTGTGAGCATAATATATTTTCATTTTATCCAAAAAGCGCACCAAGCCCTTCAGCCGCTGGCGCTTTTTCCTCCGGTTTATTTTCTTGAATTTCTTCTTTAGGCTTTTCTTTAACAACTTCAACAACTGGTTCTGGTTCTCCTGTCATAATTCTATTAATTTTATTTGAATGAGCATTTGCTTTTCCAATTAAGAATTTAATTGTGTCTTCTGATGTATAACCAATCTCAACCGCAAAGGATAATGATTTTCCAAAAGAAGTTTTCAATTCTTCAATAGTTCCTTTTTTGTCTATTTTAATGTTCAAATATAATTTTCTTTCTTTAGTGTCAAAAGAACACAAAGGAATAAATCCTACTGAAAATGGTTTGATGTCCAATTTGCCCATCAAATCAGCAGCACCTTGCGAAATTTTCGCTCCTTGTTTCGCAATTACTTTTGCTTCTTTAATATGAATCTTTCCTTTTTCAATTTGAATCTGAATTCCTAAAGCACCAAGTTCACTAATTGCAGGCCCAGGAATTAAATCAGTTGGCCCCTCTGGGATTTCAATATCTTCTGGCGCTTCTTGCCCAGGTTTTGCTTTTGCAGGACTCTTGCTTTCTTCCAATTCTGAAGCAAGTTCAAAACTATCTAAGTCAGAAAATAAAATTGCAAAACTATCTTTAATTTTCTCACGAAGTTTTTGAATTTCCTTATCTGCTGAAGAATCAAAAGCCCTAAATATTAAACTTTTTTTTGGAACCTTAACAATTGCCTTGCCCCTTAACTTTTTTCCAATCTCTTGAAATTGCGAAGCAGGAATATCCTTTATTGAAGCAATTAAAATAGTTTTTTTAGTTTTTACAAGCCCTGCTAATTCTTTTACTGTATCCAACTTATATTTTGGTATTTGAGTTCCTTTTTGAGGTGTCATCTTATACTTATTTTCCTTGGTTTAGTCATAGTGAACTTCAACTCAATATTTTTCACATTTTCTTTTTCCCTCGGCAATTCCTTCAAAATCGCTTGGTAAATAGTAAGAATATTTTCAATTAATTCTTCATCTTTCATACTTTGTTTTCCAACAGAGAGTTTAATACTTGCTTCTTTTATTTTGATTTTAATACTGCTATTAATTTTCTTTTTCAATTCTTCAATTGTTTTCTCGTCAGCATTCAAAATAATTCCAAGTTGTGGAGAAGGCATTTTTCCAGCAGGACCCAAGACCCTACCAAAAGTAGTCGCAACTTTTGGCATCAAACTTCCTTGCGCAATAAAGAAATCAAACTTTTTAACCAGATTTTTCAATTTCTTTTTATCAACATAATTTTTAAATTCTGATTGAGTAATTGTTTCAATATTAGCATTCTTTGATTCTAAAAAACCTGCAATTTTCTTGTCTTTAATTTTATGAGGAACATTGATAAAAATATTCAACTGATTTTTCTTGACGTCAAATTTCTGCAAATTCACAATTAAGTCTACTGTCTGGTCAAACTTTCTTTCCTTGTCTTTTCTTAATTCTTTTAAAGACTGTTTCAATTGTTCTTTGAGTTCTGCCATTTTTTAATTGTCTACTACCTATGCACTCCAAACATAGAATATATTTTGGCGTGATGTAGTCAACGACAATTTTTTTAGAAAAAGAAGGTTTATAAATTATTTGGTTAATTTTTTATTCTAATTTTTTCCAAAAGATTTTTATATGCTTTTTTAGATTATTTTTTATGTTTGTAGTATTTAATGACCAAGTTTTTGAGTTTGAACGAAAATTGAAAAGAAAAGTTGGAAAAAATTTAGCAGATTTAGCAAAAGCACTTAAAGGAATTGTAGATGTGGATAAAGTTGCATTAGCTTTAAGAGATTATGAGGATTTGATAAACAAGTTTGAATCCAATGAATCTGTTTCTGATTCGCTTAAAGGAATTTCGCTTCGTAGTGCTCAAAGAACTTATGGGTTTTATTTTTCAAATCTTGTTCAAAAAGTTCCAAATTACCGTTCAGAGAAGGTTCAAAATTATATTTAAAAAAGGTATAAAATCACAATAATCCTTAAAAACTTCTACCCAATTTCTTATTTATGGAACTTGTAGCATTACTTTCAACAGGAAAAGGAACATGGGCACAAGTTGCAGGTTTAATGACTTATGGAGAATGGGACAAGATTGTTATTATTGGTGATGATTTTTCAAAAGATTTTAAGCATGAGAAAAAATTCGAATTTGTTAAGGTGAGTTTAAATCAAAAAATAAAAGAGCTTCAACAAGATTTAAAATTTAAATTAAAAGGAAAATTCTCAGGAACAGAAGTTGCACTTACAATTGCATCTGGCGACGGCAAAGAACACATGGCTTTGATTTCTGCTTTAATTAATCTTCCAGTAGGAATAAGATTCGCCGCGCTTACAAAAGAAGGAGTTATTGATTTATAAGATGGGGAAGGAAAATTATCTGTTTGGAGCAAGATTTTGGTTTAATCTCAATTGCCATACTGGAAGGGCTTATATTACAAATGATTTTTTTGAAGGAGAAGTTAATGATCAAAAAGTTAGAGAAGCCATTGAGTATTTTAATGAAACAATTAGCCCTAGGAAAATAAAAAATCTTCCTTCTAATTTTGATTTTATTCTTGCGCTTATGGGTTCTGAAGATATTTTTAATGGGAAAAAAGAAAGAACAATTGATTTTTTTGGAGAAGAATGGGAGAGAGGTTCAGTTAATTGTTATCCTTGGACTTTTTTTGGGAACACTCTCTATAGAAAAGGATATTTTCGTGAGGAAATTATGAATGATGCTCTTTATTTACTCAAAACAGAATCAGATTATAGGGAAAAGGTTAGTTTGGGATCTTTATTTATCTCTAAGGGGCCAAATATGGATTGTTTAAATTCAAACTTTGATTTTTCAGAAGTTAATAAGAAAATTGGTTTAATGAGGGAAATTATTGATTTGTAAAATGGAAAATATGACTGAAATAGAACCTATAGCATTATTTGATTTGGATGGAACTTTATGCGACCATGATAAAGGATTATATCAGGCACTAGAATCCATAAAGTCTCCTAATGAACCTTCATACAGAAATCTCTTTGATGAGAGTATTCCTGAATACATCAAGAGAAGAGCAGATATTATTAGAACACCTAGTTCATGGTGGAGAAATCTTGAAAAATTTCAACTAGGATGGGATGTTTTAGAAGTTGCAAAATCTTTAGATTTTAATATAATGGTCCTAACTCAAGGCCCAAAAAAATTTCCTGATTCTTGGAAAGGAAAAAAAGAATGGGTAGACAAACATCTTGGATCAGAGATAGATATAACAATTACAAGAGATAAAGGGACTGTTTATGGAAAAGTTCTTGTAGATGATTTTCCTGGATATGTTGAAAGATGGCTCAGCTGGAGAGATAGGGGATTAGTTATCATGCCTGCAAATGAGGGCAATAAAAATTTCTCGCACCCACAAGTTATTAGATATGACGGCTCAAATTTAGAAGTTGTGAAGAAAGCAATGGAAAAGGCAAGATATCGGAAACGAGGAGAAAAGATAAATTTTTTAGATTAAATCTGTTCTTTTGTAATCTTCAACTCTCCCTTATCTTTTCCCAAAACAAAAGCTCGGCTTCTTTCATGATTATCTAATAATTTATATCCTGTTTCTTTGCCCTCTGTATTTACATCTCCATTTACAGAGAGTACACCCTTGGGTGTCAATTCTTTTTCTATTAATTTAATAAAATTTTTCATTTCTTCATTTGTAGGCATTTTATCATAACCTAATCTCTGCCTTGCAAAACCAACACTCATAAATCCTTTAACTTCAACAATTAAAGGTTGATATTTCTTTATCATTTCTGCATATTCTTTTGCATACTCTGGTTTCATATTCAAATCTTTAACAAGATTCATTCTAAAAACCGTTCTAGTTTTTCCTTTAAGCCCAGGAAATAAACTCAAACTTTCATTTAATTTTTCCCAAGCATCTTTTTTAGAACTTCTATGAAAAGGAACATAAAGTTTTTTATTTGGACTATTTACAGAAACATAAAGTTGTGTTGGTAATTGTTTTTTTTCCATTAATTCTTTTATTTTTTCAGGATACAAACCATTAGTTACAAGAAAACTTGTTTTTCCTCGTCGACGAAGTTCTTCAATCAATTCTCCAACTTTTTCATATAAAGTTGGTTCTCCTGAAAGAGAAATCGCAAACTGCGTTGGTTCTTGTGCTTCTTCCCACTTTTTCATATTAACTCTACTTGGACTTTTGTCTTTTGTTTTTGGAAGAATCTTAAATCCTTTAATCAATTTTCTTTGTGCAAGAATACATCCATCAATAATTTCTTTCGGCGAATCTAACTTTCCAGTTAATTTATCGTCAATGGTTAATTCAATTGCCCGCCAACAATGCAAACATTTATTTTGACACCACATAACTGCCGGCGTCATTTGGCAACAGAGGTGGGAATTTATTCCATAAAATTGTTCTTTATAACAAACACCTTCATTACGAAGAGAATTTTTCGTCCAACGACAAATTTGTACAGCAGAATGTTTTCCAACAATTTCATAATGTTGCTTTTTCAAAATTTTTTTTAATTTTTCCGGGATCATATAATTTAAAAAAATAAATACAATTTAAACCTTTGCTATTTCTTTTTTTTCTTAGACTTGCCTGCTTTTTTCTTAGCAGTTTTTTTCTTTGCCATGGTAACACTCCGCTTTTAATTAAAATTATATTTGTTTATCTACTTTAAATATTTTCCTAAAAAAAACTAAATACCCATTTTATCATAATTGCAATAAACAGAAGTAAAATTAATTGTGTCATAAGCTTAAAACTTCTTTTAGCAAATTTTTCAGATTTTGTTATGCTTAAAATTGTTAGATAGAAAAATCTTCCCCCGTCGAGAATTCCTACAGGAAGCATATTAAACAATGCTACAAGAATATTAATAACAAATATCCACCATAAAAAATCTTTGATAAACTTACTTAAATTATTATTTGGTTTATAATAGACATTTGTTTTTTTGTAAGAAGGAAAAAATCCAATAATTTTATTTAAGACTCCTCCTTTAGAATTCATAAAACCAACCCCTAACCAAGCAGCCCCTTTAATTTCAGGGTGTTCAGTTAGAATTATTTTTTTAACAGAAACAAATCCGTTTTCAATAGTCTTAATTTCTATTTCTTCTCCAGGAGAATATTTTTCTAACTCTTCTTGCAATTTTTCAATGCTATCTATCTTGAAATCATTAATCTCACTAATTATCTCGCTCAAATTAGAATTTATCGCTGGAGAATCATAATATAAAACAATAGCTCCTTTATTTTGTTCTTGCTCCAACAAAACTTTTTTAGTTGAAACATAATCTCTTTCTTTGGTTTTAATTTGATTAAATCCAGTTTCATTTGCTAAATCTAAAAGATTATCATATGAATTATTTTCAAGCAGAACCCCATTTATAGAAATTATTTTAGAGGTTTCTACAGCCGAATAAGCATATGTGTTGAACATAATTCCCGACGCTGTAAAAGCAAAAGAAAAAAACAGAAATAAAATAGCATAAAACAAAATTGCAACAACAACATTCGCAAAAACTCCAGCAGATAGCACACTCATTTGGTCAAACTTTTTGGCTTTCTCCATTTGCTTTTCATCCTGTTCTACAAATGCTCCGAAAAAAGCAGGGAAATATTTAAAGAAAGCAAATCCTGTTGACTTTATTTTTATCCCGGATTTTCTTGCAAAAATTCCATGCGAGAACTCATGAACTGTAGCTACAATCAAAAGCGCAAAAAGAAAATAAATAAAATAAAACGGGGGGAATAAACTTTGCAACCCGAATAATTTTGGAAAATAAGGAATAAGCGGAGCTATAGGAGGAATTTTAATCACTTGAGAAATAGATGTAGTAAGATAAAGGTAAACTGTTTGAAACAAAATAAAAAGCATACCAATCATTAAAACATAACCACAACTTATAGAGATATAACTTAAAAAATTCAACATTCTCTTGTGTTTTTCTCCAATGTAATTAATTAATTTTATTCCCCACTTAGTTTTATACAAAAATAAAATCCCTTCTTGTTTCAAATTATTTTTTTTCTTATAAAGAAAAATAGAAATAAATATTGCAAATAAAACTAATAAAAAAATATCATAAATTATAAAATTCATTTTAACCTATTTTTTTTTCAAAGGCCTAAATGCACTTTTTCCGCATTTTCTACACCTTACTTTTCCTTTTAAAATTTTTTGAGGGTCTGCTCTAATCTTGGATTTACATTTTTTGCATACAAAAATATTTTTGAATAATCTATTTTGTGCTTCTATGATTTTTGCCATAATTAATAGAGAAAAAATAGGTTTTTAAGTTTTTGTTAAAATCTTTTTAACTACATGTCTCACTAAGTTTCAAATTAAAATCATAAATTTCAGCACGAAAAGGGCACATTTCATCTTTTTTCAAATATTCTATTAAAAGAAAATTCTTTCCATGGTATCTATCTTCTGTATCGGGCTTTAATCTTAAGACAGTGTAAACCTCTTTGATCTGTCCATGCTCCCCAGGACTTTTTTCTTCATTAACAAACTGCGTTTTATTTAATCTTTTAAAATCATCTCCCTCAATACGTGTTAAATCGTCTACTACCAATCTTCCTAAATTAAGAGTTTTTTGAATAAAACCTTCTCTAGCCATAAATATTTTAACAGCTCTACCTTTTTATTAATTTATCTTCTCAGAAATATATTTTAATTTACAACTTTCTTTTAATTATTTTCAATCCTTCAATATCCCAATATTCACAATTATCATTTTCTTCCAATGAATTAAAAACTTCTTCATCAGGACAATCCACCTCCAAGGTTTCAAAATTCTCTAAATCCATAATGCTTACTTTTTTGCCTACTTTTGAAAGAACTTGCGCTTTTCTTTTATCCACGAGAGGGATTTCAATCTTGTCATGACCCGGGACAACAAAAACTTTTTTATTTCCATCAAGAATGCTAACTGCTTCAATCCGCACTTTTGAGTGGCCGTGCTTTCCTGTCTTGCTAACATCCATTTTTTTAATAGTAAATGACTTTCCTTCAAGAAGGATATTTGTCCCAACTCTTGCTTCTGTCGCATTAATAATCTTTAAAACCATAACAATTCAAAAAAAGATATGTTTATAAATATTTTCAATAAAATAATAAAATGGATTTAAAGAAAAAAGACTTTATTGAAATAGAATTCACAGGAAAAATCAAGGAAGGAGAAATTTTTGATTCAAATGTTAAGGAAGAGATTGAATCTGCAAAACTTAATATAGAACCAAAACCATTTGTCTTTTGTTTAGGAGAAGGTATGTTCCTCAAAGGAGTAGATGATTTTTTGATTGGGAAAGAAATTGGAAAATACATAATTGAACTTTCTCCAGAAAAAGCTTTTGGAAATAGGGAATCAAAACTCGTGCAAATGATTCCAATGAAAATTTTTCACCAACACAAGATTAATCCTGTTCCCGGAACATTATTTAATTTTGATAATAAGGTAGCAAAAATTCTCACTGTTTCAGGAGGCAGAGTTATGGTTGACTTCAACAACCCTCTCGCAGGAAAAGACATTATCTATAATATAAAAGTCTTAAGAAAAATAGAAGACATAAATGAAAAAATAAAATCGTTCAATGAATTTTTATTTAGAAAGGATGTAAAATTTAAAATAGAACAAGAGGCAAAGCCTTTATCTACTTCGTCCAAGCGTGGTCAAAGTAAAGATAAGAAATTAATCATTGAAGTAGAAAAAACAATGGTTAAATTTGTGGAGATGTTCAAGGACAAATTCAAAGAGCTTTTTGATTTAGAGTTGGAAATAAAAGAGATTGAACCGAAAGTAGAGAAAGAAAATAAATAAAAACCCATGTTTCTTATTTAATATATGAAATCCCTACCTTTCCTAAAAAAACAAGTTTTAATTTTATTTGTATTCTCAGTTTTGATTTCAATTGCTTCTATAATACATGGAATCTTTATGGACTTAGATTTTTCCCAAATAAAAAGATTAACAATTGAAGGACTTATTTTAACACTTTTTATTATATTTCCTGCAATTCTTTTTTTAGAATGGATTTTTGATTTAAATAACAAAAAGAAATTTGATGATATTGAAAGAAAATTAAAGAGAAAGTAGTTAAATAAACTTATGAACAAACTCTTTCACTTTCTCAAGATACCCTTCATCTCGATTTTTCTTATAATCTAATTTTCTTCTCTTTAATATTTCTTCAGACAATCCAAGTAATCCATAAACCCATTCCTTAGGTCCTTGCCCTGTTGCCAGATTCTCTGTTCTTACTTTTTTAGGAAACTTCCCATCTCTCTGAGCTTTTTTTATTAATTCCCTATATTCTAAATAATGCAAAGGAAATGTATCAAAACCAATTCTTTCACCTGATTTCACTTTTTCTCCTAAAAGCAAAATATCTTCTTCACTATCTTTTCCTTTCATCCAATACATTTGTTTTATCTTTCTTCCTTTATTTTTTTCTTCCAATGCCCTATCTAATCTTCCTTTTTTCCAATCATCTTCTCCACCAGGAATAACAAGATAATCTAAAGTTTTGTTTGATATCAAAAGAATTACTGAACCAATTAATAAAACAAATCCTATAAGATTTACAAACGAAAATGAAAAACCATCTCCAATAGCATTTCCTGTTATTACAATATTATTTTCCAAGGATAAAATAATTAAGGAAAATGCCAAAAGCAAAATTCCAAACACTCTTTTTTTATTCATATATTCCTTAATTAAACGCATTATAAAAATTTAACTAACAAATCACCACAATAATTCTTATAAATAGAAGTTAATTCTATTTGGTATGGAAGAAATCTATCAAGAGCCAAATTCTATGTCTGGATTGTCGCAAGAATTAAAGGAAATTGACCAAGAACTTGCAGAACTTTTAAAAAAACAATCAGCCAAAATTAAAGTTATAGGGATTGGGGGAGGAGGAAATAATTCTTTGAGCAGAATGAGGGAAATTGGAATTAAAGGAGGGGAATTAATTGCAATAAATACCGACGCTCAAGATTTATTATATGCTAATGCAGACAAAAAAATTCTGATAGGAAAAGAATTAACTATGGGGCTTGGAGCAGGAAGCAATCCAAAGGTTGGGCAAGAAGCAGCAAAAGAATCTGAATCTGAAATCAAGAAAAAAATTGCAGGAAGCGACATGATTTTCATAACTTGTGGTTTGGGCGGAGGAACAGGAACAGGCGCTGCGCCAGTAGTAGCCGCACTCGCAAAAAAACAAGGCGCTTTAACAATAGGTGTTGTAACCTTGCCTTTCACAATTGAAGGAAGAAAAAGAATTGAAAATGCTTTAGAAGGCTTGGAAAGACTAGAATCAACAGTAGACACATTAATTGTAATTCCCAACGACAAATTATTAGAATTAGCACCTGATTTGCCATTGCATACAGCATTTAAAATCTCTGATGAAATTTTGACAAATGCTGTCAAGGGAACAACAGAATTAGTAACAACTTCTGGTTTAGTAAATCTTGATTTTGCAGATATAAAAGCAATCATGTCTAACGGAGGCGTTTCATTAATCGGAATGGGAGAGTCAGACTCTCAGCAAAGAGCAATAGAAGCCGTGGAAAAAGCAATTGAAAATCCTCTTTTAGATGTAGATATATCTGGTTCAACTGGCGCATTAGTGAATATTATCGGTGGCCCAGATATGAGTTTGGACGAATGCAAATTAATTATAGAAACAATTGGAAATAAACTTAGTCCTGAAGCAAAATTAATCTGGGGGGCGCAAATCTCAGAAGATATGGAAAAATCAATCAGAGTTTTATTAATTGTAACAGGAGTAAAAAGTTCACAAATCATGGGGCATGGAGAATCAATAGAAAGTATCAAGCACAAAGAAATTGAAGACGAACTTGGAATAGAGTTCTTTGAATAAAATGGGAGAAGAGGATAATTTAGAAACTTTAGAAAAATTAATGAAATACTCTCCAGGAAAAAATAATGCTCAAGAAGATTTATCTTTAAGAGGAGAAGTTGAAAAAATAATTTTTGATTATGAAAATTTAGGTGAAGAAATTAAAAGAAAATTTCCCAAAGATGAAATAGATGTAAAATATGATTTGCTTCGCTACCATGTCCCTTTGGAATAATTTTTTATTTGAACATCAATTTTAAAAACCCTTTAAACTTTTTTCTTTTATGGAATTAATAACTTCAACAAAATCATTTTTTATGAAATGTAAAAGAGTTTGGTTTGTTTTGAAAAAGCCAACTAAAAAAGAATTTGAAACAATTGCCAAAGTTTCTGCCTTAGGAATTTTAGCATTAGGGATTATCGGCTTTTTAATTTCAATAATTATGAAAATGTTCATAAAGTAAAACTTTTTAAATGCAAAATTTTAAGTAACATTGTCTTCTAAGATGTTTATGTCTTAGTTGGAGCAAAAACTAAAGCGCGATTTCCCTTGGATTGCAATAAAGAAATTGCATCACGGAACAAGAAGGGAAAATACAAAAAAACCGCTTAGGTTGTTTTGAAAATGATATTTATTATAAAAGTAACAACAAACAAGGAAGAAAGAGCAGTCGATATGATCGCTGATAGAATTGAAAAGAAAAACATAAATGTATTTTCTGTGTCAATACCTCATGGTTTGAGAGGATATATTCTTTTGGAAGCAGAAGACAGAGATTCCGCAGAAGAGGCTGTGTTCAATTTGCCGTATGTAAAAGGAATCATCGGAAAAACAATAAGTTACGAAGAAGTAAAAAACATGATTGAACCCTCAGCAGTTTCTATTTCAATAGAAGAAGGAGATATTGTAGAAATAATTTCCGAACCTTTTAAAAAAGAAAAAGCAAAAGTTATGAGAATAGACAAGCAAAAAGAAGAAGTTGTTGTGAGTTTGCTTGCAGCAGTTGTTCCATTGCCTGTAACAATTAAACTTGATAATGTAAAAGTTATCAGAAGAGAAGGTGGAGAAGAAGATGATAATTAAATTATTAGTTGAAGGAGGAGAGATGGCACCAGGACCAGCACTTAGCCAAAAGCTTGGACCAATTGGTATGAATATAAATCAAGTTATTCAAAAAGTAAATGAATCAACAAAAGATTTCAAAGGATTAAAAGTTCCTGTTGAATTGGATATAGATGCTTCAACAAAAGATTTTAGTGTTAGTGTATTTTCTCCACCAGTTTCAGAGTTAATAAAAAAAGAACTTGGAATTGAGAAAGGTTCAGGTGTGCAGAAAAAAGCACAAGTAGCAAACGCCTCAATAGAACAAATAATTTCTGTCGCAAAAACAAAACTGCCAAATCTTTTATGTAAAGACCTTAAGACTGCTGTAAAAACTGTTGTTGGAAGTTGTGTTAGTTTAGGAGTTTTAGTCGAGAGTAAACCTGCTTCTGAAGTTGAGCAAGAAATAGATGAAGGAAAATATGATAAAGAAATAAAAGAAGAAAAAACAGAAACTTCTGAAGAAAAGAAAAAAGAATTAGAAGAATATTTTTCAGAAATAAAAGCTAAACAAGATATAATAATTAAGAAAGAAGCTCAAGAAAAAGAAGCAGAGACTGAGAAAAAGGAAGGAGCTAAGAAAGAAACTGAATCTGCACCAAAGGTAGAACCTAAAAAGAAATAATTTATAAATAACACATAGTTCTATTTTTTATGGGGATATGGTCCAGTTTGGTAAGATCCGAGGTTTGGGACTTCGTGACCCAGGTTCAAATCCTGGTATCCCCATTTTATTAAAATGGCTACAAAATCAAAAAAAACAAAATCAGCAGGAAGATTCGGAGCAAGATATGGAAAAACAGTTAGGAATAAATTAGTTAAGATAGAAGTTAAACAAAGGAAAAAACAAAAATGTCCTTTCTGCGAAAAACTTGGAGCAAAAAGACTTTCAAAAGGAATATGGGAATGTTCAAAATGCAAAAAAAAATTTGCTTCAAACACTTATTGCTTAGATGAATAAATTTATAAATTAAACAAAATGAAAAATAGTATGATTAAAATTAAATTTGCGCGATTTCCATCGGAGGCTCTTAAAGAAATCGCATCGCGGAACAGGAAGGGAAATTCCAAAGAACCGCTTAGGTTCTTTTGATATGGTAAACTACAAATGTTTCAAATGTGAGAAAAAGATTGCTGCAAAAAATCTTGAAAAAAGATTTGTTTGTCCTCATTGTGGGAGCAAGGTTTTTTACAAACCAAGAACTAAAGTTAAAATCGTAAAAGCAGTATAATTTTAAAATGGACCAAAACAAAATACAAGAAATACAAATGTTAGAGCAGAACATTCAAAATTTGCTCTTGCAAAAACAAGCTTTTGATATGGAATTGTCTGAATCAAAAGCAGCACTAAAAGAAATAGAAAACGCTAAAGATGATGTCTTCAAACTTATTGGGCAATTAATGATTAAATCAGATAAAAATAAAGTGAAGGAAGAACTATTAAATAAAGAGAAAATTCTTAATTTAAGATTGAGCACAATTGGAAAACAAGAGCTTTCTTTGACAGAAAAATTAACTTCCTTACGAGAAGAAGTGATGAAACAGACCAAGAAGTAAATAGTCAAAAAATCCCCGAAATCTTTATAAATATCTCATCTATAAATTAACTATGGTATTCGAAAAAATTAAAAGAGCTTTCTCTGATTCAATTGGAAGTTCCGACGCAGACAATGAATATATTGAAATTGATTTAGGAAAAAAAGAAAAAGAAAATAAGGTGCTTGTAAGACTTTTCGTGCTAAAACAATATGAGGATGTGACAGAAGTTTTAAACGCTTTAAGAGAAGGATACACTATTGCAATAATTGATATAAAAATTCTAAGGCAAAAAGACCCTATTGAATTAAAAAGGGCAGTTTCAAAAGTCAAGAAAACAACAGACGCTCTTGAAGGGAGCATTGCAGGATTTGGCGAGAATACAATCATTGTAACGCCTTCTTTTGCAAAAATTTACAAGGAAGTAGCAAAACCAAAAAAAGACGAACAAAATAAGTTTGAAAATTATTAATTGTAAAACTTAAAAAGTTCTTAATCTTAAAATATTTAGAGGTGGTCGCATCTCGGAAGCGTATTCTGAAAAAAATAAAATGGAAGAAAGTGTTGGATTAAAATATCCTTTGAACGCACAAATTGAAGTTACAGAAGATTGTAACCATAAATGTTTCTATTGTTATAATTATTGGAGAGAAGACAATCCTGTAAATAAAAAAATGTCTCATGAATCAGCAGAAAAATTAATGGACATCCTTGTTGAACAAATAAAACCTTTTGATACAGTAATCACCGGCGGAGAACCTTTAATGAATATGCCTGCTTCATTAGAAATTGCTAAAAGACTTTTCGAGAGAAAAGCCCCTTGTAGTATGAATACTAATTTGTCTTTGTTAAATCCTAATAAGTTATCTCAATTAAAAGATGCAAATCCTGATATGGGATTCTTAATTTCATTGCCTTCATTTCAAGAGGAAAGTTTTAATAAAATTACTAATAGAAACAATCTTAAAATAGTTCTAAACAATTTAGAAAATATTATTGAAGAAGGTTTTAAACCAACAATTAATATGGTAGTACATAAAATAAATAAAGATTCTGTTTACGAACAAGGAAAATTTCTTGTAGAAAATTTTGGAATAAATTCTTTTGCTATGACTCCTGCATTAAGACCTGCATTTAGAAAAGATTCAGGTTATCATCTAGATAATGAAGAAATGGTTGGTGTATTGAGAGATCTAGTAAAGTTAAGGGAAAATTTTAGTATTAAAGTTAATGTTTTAGAAGTAATTCCTTATTGTGCTCTGCCTGAAGACTTAAGGCAGGATCAAACGTTCAGGAGAAGTTGTAGTGCAGGAAGGGCAACAATTCAAATTGCATATAATGGAGACATAAGAACTTGCGGGCATTCCCCTTTTATAGAAGGAAATGTTTTTGAAGAACCTTTTAGGAAAATTTGGGATAGATTAAATTCGTTTAGAAAAAATGAATATGTTCCTGAAGAGTGTAAAGATTGTGCAGAAGTAAGTTCTTGTGGGGGCGGTTGCAGATATGAAGGCTTGCAAGAAGGACAAGGGTTGGATAAAAAAGATTCTAGAATGGTTAGAAAACTTGAAGAAAGCGTTCCATTAAAAAAACTACCTTCTATTAATGAAAATATTTCGTATAAAATAAATCTTTATGGGACACGAAAAGAAAGTAATAATAGTTACATATTATATAATGGGGGAACTCTTTTAGTTAATGAGCAAATGAAAAATTTTGTTGAAGGAATAAGACCAAAAGGATTTAGATTAAATGACTTTCCAAAGCATTTAAGAGACAAGGCAAAAACATTCGGAAGAATTTTAAAAGCTGGAGGCTTCTTAATAGAATGATTACACAAAAAGGAAGATTTTTAATAAGACATGAAGAAGTGGACAACGAATATTTAGAAAATTTTGATTTTGAAAAGCTTGAAGAAAAATATCAGGAGATTAAAAAGTTTTATTCATTTGATAAAGACTTGCCTTTGATTAGAATTTGTTTTATTTATTCTCCTAAAGAATTCCTATTTTTCACAGGGAAAGAATTTAAACAAAATTGGATGTGTGCAATGGTGGGATATCACACAACAATTAATATATTTTCACCTTCAGTTATTGAGAAATTTACTATTCACAAAAAGGAAAGTATTTTTGGAACTTTTGCACATGAAGTATCTCATTTATTTTATGGTTATTCTAAACTAGTTGATTTGCCCTTATTTAATGAAGGACTGGCAAAATATCATAGTGCTAAAAATTGTGATAATAAAATTAACTTTAATATTCCTTCATTAAAAGGAGGAAAAGATCCCCAATATAATTATGGGATTGGACATTTAATGATTTGTTCAATTATGGAGCACTTTGGAGAATCTGGAGCAAATAAAATAATTAAATTTTTAAAAAGTGCGTCTCTTCAAATGGACGAAGAAGAATTGTTTAAGTTGTTTAAAGAAATTTTTGGGAAAAGTGCAGATTCATTAATAGAATTGAAAGGGGGTAAAGAAAAATGAGTTTAGAAAATGTTGAAGTAATGGATTCTGAAATTTTGGAATCATTGGAAGGAGCAAAGATTCTTGCAGGAGCAAATTATGATTTGAAGAACGAAACTTATGATCAAAGTTGTTTTTGTGATACTTGCGATTGCGTATGTAACCAACCTTGTCATGGAGAAGGACCTTGTTATAGTTTGTAAAAAATTTTTAGGGCTTTTCAAAGCCCTGTCTTTATTTTTTTATTTTATTCGTATCCCCCATAACTCTGCTGTGATTGGGAGGTTCACTTTTTATATTCGCAAACTTTAAAACCACTTTTCTCTTTCGTTTATATGAAAACTTTATTTATCCCTGCAAAAAAAATCTCTAAAATAAATAAATCAAAGGTTTTAGCAGTTTTAAAAAAACTTCCTATTAATATAGCGATTACATATTCTATTCAATATCAAGAACAAGCAAGAGAAATTAAATCCTTGCTTGGCAAATCCCACAAAATAAATTCTTTCACCCAAGTATTAGGTTGCTCCAAACCAAACTTCTTGAAAAACACACAAGCCATCTTATTAATAGGAAACGGAAAATTCCATGCAACTGCTTTAGCATTTGAATCAAAACTTCCAGTTTATATTTTAGAAGACAATCAATTAACTAAGATTTCTAAAAAAGAAATAGAAGTTCTTGAAAAAAAACAAAAAGCAGCTTATTTGAAATTTCTTCACGCAGATAAGGTCGGGATTTTGGTTTCAACAAAGCCAGGGCAACAAAGA